>ERZ824488.3409-NODE-3409-length-12051-cov-3.722407_pt1 | contig 12051 bp, 10 predicted proteins | sample MGYA00519936_ERZ824488 | MGnify/ENA primary metagenome ERZ824488 (study PRJEB31778, sample SAMEA3449153) | human gut metagenome | biome: human gut; feature: human-associated habitat; material: faeces | place: United Kingdom | collected 2010/2012 ... | reverse complement strand
TCGATCCTATCCATAGCTGCTTTGTTTTCCGGTTCCAGTGCGAGCTCAGCGCCGTCCCTCACCGCCTCCACTACTTCTTCAGCGCTATCGACGAGCCTTCGCATTGTGGTGAGGTAAGTTGCCTCTAACACATCTTCGTTGACATGATGACTGTCGCATACTGCTCGACCATTGCTTATCCTATTGCAGCAACCCCAACCAGCATTTTTAGCTATTTTTCGGCTCTGAAAGCGAAAAAAGGGCCTCGGTGCAGTCCAATTGACCACTCCGAGACCCTGAATTACCCGTATTTTGCTTGATTTTCGCTCATTTTGTATGAAATATTGCAAAAACCTCACTTTTATCGTGGTAGACAAAAGTGAGGTCTTTAGTGGAGCAGGGTACAGGAGTCGAACCTTTTCTGGTTCAAATCCACCCACCGCTAACTTTTTCCGACTACTTTGCTCCGTGCATTTGCCCCAAAAGGTGCGCGAGATTTTTGGTCCGAAAACGTAAAAAACCGGCCCCGGTCTGGCTATGATTGCCATTCCGAAGCCGGTTTTCTCTGATTATACAGTATTTTGGGCCGTTTTTGCCCTGAAAACAAGAAAATTGCCTGATTTGCCCCAAACGGTGCGTAGAGGCAGGGTATTTGCCCCAAAAGTACACCAGCGGGCTGCTCTCTCATTCGTCTAAACACTCAGGGTAACGCCACAATCCACCGATCACGCGAGGAAGGCTGGGGACTGTAAAGGATAGCTGGAAAAAAGAGCTCATCTGAAAGGATGAGCTCTTTTCTGAAACAAAGGATGTCGCGTTCGGGAGCTTACTCTGACACCATCTTTTTCTTGTCCTGATTTCTCACCATGAGCCATCTGACGGTGAGCACGAGGAATACGATGCCGCCGGTATAGCCGCAGTAGGTCATGATGATGTTGACAAGGGTGGCGTAGGGGATGAACATATCCACTATAAACACGCCGATGCCGGCAAGAACACAGGCGAGCTTATACTTTACGGATTTCTCGTCTTTAATAAAGGTGGAAACACAGGTCCAGAGCATGGGGCAGAAGGTGCTGTAGATCGAGAGGAGAATGATCACGGCAAAGACTGCGCCGAGGATGCCGGAAGCGGAGCCGAAGACCTGATTTGCGATAAGGAGGTTGGGGATGGCTGCCTGAGATGACTCTGCAATGTTTCCGAGATGGCACAGGCCGAGGATGGCGACGGTCACTGAGATGGCGGCTGCGCCGATGATGCAGATGACGGTGGTGTATTTTTTCTTATAGCCGCTCAGCTCCTTGCCGATGCTCGACATATATGCGGCAACAAGGAGGATAGAGCATCCGCCGAAGGAGAGACCCGCCAGCACGGGGTTTGCACCCGCCTGAAGAACGCTGACCTCACCGGAGCGGATCAGCTCGACGCCGTTGGAAATGCTGGGGAAATACGTAAAGGCTGAAATGACGCCGAGTATAAAGAGGAAGGTCACGACCACGGGACCTATCTTGCCGATGATGTTCACGATGCCCTGCAGACCAAGCACCGCAGTTCCGACTGCAAGCACGATCGCAATGGCGTAGCCTATCCAGAGCGGAAGTCCCCACTGCTGGAAAAGAGTGTTGCCGAAGCCGGAGATCATAAAGAAGAAGCAGCATGCATTAAATATCCATGCGAAAGCAGTGAATATCTTGCCGACGACCTTTCCGCAATAGAATTCACACACACTGGCAAGGTCTGTCGTTCCGTGGCGTCCGGCATAGGTGTAAGCCATAAAGCAGCAGAACATGACCACGAAGTTTACAACAGCCACGGTGATCGTCCCGCCGACGGAGCCCCAGCTCGAAAAATACTGAACGGACTCCTGTCCGCTCGCCGTTCCCGAGCCTATGAGATAAGCCAGCAGAGCACCTGCAAAGGTTATAAGAAGACCGGGGCGCATTTTTTTGTTTTCCATTAGAATTCCTTCTCCAATCATTAATAATAGGAAGACAGGCTCCATCCCCGCTTGCCCCTGCGAAGATGAATGACTGAAAAGAGAACTCAGTGATTAGTCCACTATAATGTAATTTCGGCTTGATAAATCCATCATATACTATTAGTTTTCTTCTGTCAACAGAAAAACCGTTTTAATTCAGAAAAAAATCTGTAATTGTTATAAATCACGCCGGTATCAGATCGCATTTTTTAGATAGTTTTTATTAAACATTCTGCTTGCATAAAAATCGGAAATCTAATATAATGGAAAAAGTAATAAATAACGTTCATATATGATAATACAGTGCGATCAGCCGATCCAGCCGCAGTCAGAGCACATCTATTCTTTAAGAGGTATACCAATGAATGATTTTTCCGCACTTGGCGAACGCCTGAAGGCAATAAGGGACAGCCGTAACTTAAATCTGAGCGATGTATCCGAGCTCACCGGTATCAGCAAGGCGATGATCAGTAAGATAGAAAGAGGCGAATCCGTGCCGACCATCACCACCGTCTGGAAGCTAGCAAACGGTCTGAAAATAACTCTCAACGCGCTCTCAGGTGATGCAGAAAGCGGATATGCCGTAAAAAGCATCGCCGAAATGACCCCCCTGATAGATACCGACGGACGCTTTCAGCTCTACAATATCTTCCCCTTCTCCCCTCTTGACGGTATTCAGGTCTTCTACGGCCGCTTCAACGCCGGCTACCATTACCAGCCGTCCATGTTTATCCATGAGAGCTCAAGAAAGGAATACTGCATCGTTTTCGAGGGTGAGCTGGATGTCGTTATAGGCTCGAACACATATCACATGGAGGCAGGCTGCGGTATAGATTTTGATTCGCATGAGGAGCACGGCTACATCAACAACGGTCAGAGCGACGCTCTCGTCTGTTTTCTCCTGATCTGAGGCGCATTTCTTAAACAGGTTAATATTTAAAGTACATCTGTGTAATCTCTTATTTGAGATTACACAGATTATTTTTCTCATATAGTAAATTTTCTATTGACAATAACAGAAGACAGTGATAATATGGTCTCACATAGGAGAATTCGGTCGAAATTTGTCCACTATATTGACTGCATTATCCTTTGCTCGGCTTACACGAAATACCGGTCTGCGGGTCTCCCCTTCCTGCCTCGGCAAGAGCCTGCCCGTCTTCCGCCGCAGTGATCCGGAGCAGACAGCCGGTCAATCTTTCAGACGGTATCTGAAAAATAATAAGGAGAGTGATATCTTGAAGACTATAGCGGTTTTAGGCACGGGTAACATAGCTCAGACGATCTCCGTCGATATGAAGGCCCGTGGGCACGAGGTTCGCCTGTTTGCTCCGCAGTACCTTTTCTCTCGTATACGCTTCATTGCTGAAACTCACGAGATAGAATGCACCGGTGCATTCGAGGCAAAGGAGACTATTGATGTCGTCACCTCCGACATCGACGAGGCTGTCCGCGGCGCGGACTACATCTTCATATGCGTACCGGGCAATCGCCACGAGGAATACGCAAAGCTTCTCAAGGGACATACGACTGCGGATCAGATCGTTATCACCTTCAACGGCTGCATGGCGTCTCTCATCTACAAAAACGTCTGGGGCGACGACGATACCTGTCCCGTTTTCGTAGAGTCAACGATACCTCCGTTCAGCACCAGAAGAGTGGAGCCGGGTAAGGTTCGCATGTTTGAGCGCCATCTGGCACCGATCGCATTCTTCCCTGCGTCGGCAGCGGACAAATATTACGACCGGATCATCGCTGACATTTACGAATTCCCCGGCAAGTTCGAGGACGTTCTGGAGTGCGGTCTGAGTCTCGTCAACCCGACGGTACACCCCGGTCCCTGCCTTGTCAATCTGAGCAATATCGAGAAGCCCGATTTCACCTTCTTCCTGTATGAGCACGGCTTCCAGCCCTCCGGACTCAAGATCGACGTGCTTCTGAACAAGGAGAGGCTCAGGATCGGTGAGGCCTTCGGCTACAAGATCCACGCACTCGAGGATTTTGCCGGCGTGGATACCATCGACTCCTGGGAGCCCATGTACGCCATGGGACACGGCTGCCATGCGCTGACCTCCATTGCTGGCCCGAACGATATAAACTACCGCTATCTCACCGAGGACATTCCCATCGCCCTCGTCTGCTGGGCATCCATCGCTGACCAGCTCGGCATTGAGACGCCGATCATGGACGCGGTGATAACGCTCATCGGTGTTGCACACGATACGGACTGGTTTGTAAACGGCCGCACCGCCGAAAAGCTCGGACTTTCCGGCAAGACCATCGAGGAGATCAGCCGCTACGCGAAGACCGGCAGGTTCTGATAACAAAAAAACTTATAAACTGATATATCGGATAATTAAAAAAAGAAAGGAACAACAAACATGAGCAAGAGTTTATTCAGAGAGCTTCTGGACAAGGAAGCATCCCCCGCACTTGGCTGCACCGAGCCTATGATGTTCGCCTTGGGCGGCGCCATCACCCGTAAATATGCACCCGGCAAGGTACTGAGAGTCGATATGGTCGGCTGCGGTCTCATGGTCACCGGTGTTCAGGCTGTCGGCATCCCCAAGACCGGCGGCAAGACAGGCGCATTTCTGGCCGCCGCTGTCGGTATAGTCAACGGTGATGTCGATGCCTGCAAGGAAGTCCTTCGCAATGTCACGCCCGAGGACGTAAAGTCCGCTGAGGAGCTAGTAAAGTCCGCCACCTTTACCCTCGACATGGACAACAGCACCGGCAAGCAGGTATACTTCAAGCTCACCCTGACCACCGATCAGCACGTTGCCACCGTTATCTTTGAGGACGAGCACCACACCTGGACCTATCTCGAGGTAGACGGTGAGGTCGTGGTCGATAACCGCAGACCCGTCGGTGAAATGCTCATTCCCGCAAACGACATAGACTGGAACGAGTTCACGATTGAGAACGCTTACAACTGGTGCAAGACCGCTCCCATAAGCGAGTTCGGCCGCGCAAAGGAAGCAGTCGAGATGAACTACATCGTCGCTAAGGACGGTCTGGAAAATCCCCGCGGCATGGGCATACAGACCGCAAAGGTCCTGCAGGACAACGTAAAGAGCGGCTTTGTTGCTGACGATGAGATCACAGAGGTCCTCATCTGGGGTACCGCCGGTGCCGATGCCCGTATGGGCGGCAGCGACTATCCCACGATGGTCAGCACCGCAAGCGGCAATCAGGGTCTGATGGTCGTCATGGGTCCCTGGGCAAGTGCCAAGTACCGCAAGATGAGCGATGAGGACGGCTACCGCGCAGTTGCATTCGCTCTGCTCATGAACACCTACATGAAGTATCTGTCCAAGGAATACGTATACATGCCGCCCACCTGCTCCTGTGCGACCACCGCTGCACCGGCCGCTGCCGCAGGCGTGGCATTCCTGCACGGCCTGACTCCTCAGCAGATCAACGACATGCTCTGCACCTCTCAGGTACAGATGTGCGGCGTCGTCTGCGACGGTGCAAAGCCGTCCTGCGCATTCCGCATGTTCGTTGCTCTCTTCGGTGCTCTTGAGGCCATGATGATGGCGGAAAAGGGCATCCGTGCCACCAACGTCGAGGGCTTTGTCCACGACGACCTGAAGGTCACTCTCGAGAACATCTACCGTCTCCAGCATGACGTTCTGCACAACAAGGTCGATGCCATCCTCTGGGATATAGTCAAGGAGCAGAAGACCATCCACTGATACTAAACAGGCAAGTATACTCAGGAGCTGTAGCAAAATGAAAAATTTGCTACAGCTCCATTTCTATGCAGAAAAGGAGGGAAAGAAGCATGCGAGCCTGTGGGTCAATCTTTTGTGTGGTTCTTTGGCCATCTATTCTCTGCTTCGTCCGGGTAAGCTAAATCAATCTTGCGGTTCAAATCCACCTACCGCCGCCTTTTTCCGACTACTTTGCTTCGTGCATTTGCCCCAAAAGGTGCGTGGGATTTTTGCCCTGAAAATGAGAAAAACCGCTCCGCTGCGGTCAGATCGACCACGACAGAGCCGGTTTTCGTTGATTTTACAGTATTTTGGGCTATTTTCGCCCTAAAAGCAAGAAAATTGCCTGATTTATCCGGTAGACAAATCAGGCAACTTATTTGGCGGAGAAGGAGGGATTTGAACCCTCGAACACCTTATGGGTGTTACACGATTTCCAATCGTGCGCGCTCGGCCGGACTACGCGACTTCTCCGAGTACAAAACAATATTCAAATGTTCAGCTTGTGTATTATAATTCACTTTTCCGCTAAAGTCAAGACTTTTCTTTGAATATATCATGCCGCGGCGGCAACAATAGATTTCAGGAGGGATGGCTTATGAAGGCAATTATCATGGCAGGCGGCGAAGGGCGGCGGCTCAAGCCCATAACCGGCGACATGCCGAAGCCGCTTGTGCCGCTGTGCGGCAGGCCGGTGATGGAGCACATCATTCTGCTGCTGCGCAGGCACGGCATAACAGATATCTGCGCAGCGCTAAAATACCGCCCGGACGACATAAAAAACTACTTCGGCAGCGGAGAAAAGCTCGGCGTGCGCCTTGAATACCGGGTCGAGCAAACCGCGCTCGGCACGGCAGGCGGCGTAAAAAACTGCGCCGATTTCTACGGCAGCGAGGATTTCCTCGTCATATCCGGCGACGCCGCGTGCGACATCGACCTGTCAAAGCTCATTGCCGAGCACCAAAGGCGCTCCCCTGCCGCGACGATAGCTCTGTGCCCGGAGCCTGAGCCTCTGCGCTACGGCCTTGCGCTGTGCGACCGCGAGGGCTTCATCCGCTCGTTCATTGAAAAGCCCGACTGGCGGCACGTTGTGACAAACCTTGTCAACACCGGCATATACATCATCTCTCCGCGTGCAATGGAGCATGTTCCCGAAAACGAGGAATTTGACTTTGCAAAGGATCTGTTTCCGCGGCTTTTGGATGAAGGCGAGAAGCTGCTCGGCGTTCCGTGCGACGGCTACTGGTGCGATATCGGCACGCCGAAGAGCTACTACGAATGCTGCGCCGACGCTCTGTCCGGCAAGCTGAACATTGAGCTTGCCGGCGGCTTTGAGGCCGACGTGGCCGGCGAGTGCTCGGATCCCGAGTGCGAGTGCATGGAGCACGCCGACTGCGGCTGCACCGACCGTGCGCGGCTTATGGACAGGATAAGCTCGGCATTTCTGGAGCTGGGCGCAGACTACTCGGACGGCTTCCGCCTCAAGGGCGACGGCTACGAGCTGCGCATATCTCCGCTTTCTGGCTGTAAAAAGCTGCGCATAGCGGCAAACGCCAAGGACACCGAGACCGCGCACGAGCTTGCCGAGGCCGCCTGCCTGCTCGCCGGCGAGCTTGAAAAGCGGCTTGATTAATCGGTGCCGCTAATATATAATATCCGTCAGAAGATACTCTGACGGAGGTTTTACATATGGACATTGAAAAGACAATCAAAAATCTCAAGGCGCGCCATTTTTCGGTGCAGCATTTGGCAAGCGGCGAGGAGGCCTGCAAGTACCTTCTCGGCGAGATAAAGAACACAAGCGTCGGAATAGGCGGATCAAAGACGGTCGATCAGCTCGGCCTGTACGACAAGCTTGTCGATAACGGAAACGAGGTTTTCTGGCACTGGCGCGAGCCGGGACTTGAGACACTGGATAAGGAGAACGCCGCAAAGGTGTTCATCTCAAGTGCGAACGCCATCGCCGAAACCGGCGAGATCATAAACATCGACGGACGCGGCAACCGTCTTGCCGGTCAGGTCTACGGCCGCAAGACCGTTTATATCGTTGCCGGAACGAACAAGATCTGCCCCGACTTCGAGTCGGCGGTTTTCCGTGCACGAAACACCGCCGCCGTGCAGAACTGCAAGCGTTTTCCTGCGAAAACGCCCTGCAAGATCGACGATAAGTGCCACGACTGCCGCTCGCCGGAGCGTGTGTGCAACGCGATGCTCGTCCTGTGGGGTCCGATGATGGACATGGGCAAGGTCGAGATCGTGCTCATCGACGAAGAATTGGGGATGTAAGGCATGTATATTGACTGGACATATGTAGTCCTCGTGCTGCCTGCGATGCTGTTTGCAATGTGGGCAAGCTCAAGGGTCAATTCGACATTCAAAAAGTACAGGAACACGCGAAACTCGCGCGGCCTGACCGGCGCACAGGCAGCGCGCTGGGTGCTTGACCGCAACGGGCTGAGCAATGTTCCCATCGAGCACATTTCCGGCTCGCTGACCGATCACTACGACCCCTCGGCAAACGTCGTGCGCCTGTCGGATGATGTTTACGGCAGCACCTCGACTGTCGCCATAGGCGTTGCCTGCCACGAGGTCGGCCACGCGATACAGCACGCGACAAACTACGCGCCCGTCAAGATCCGCACGGCGATAGTTCCGATAACGAACCTCGGCGCAAAGCTGTCGGTTCCGCTTATCATACTCGGTCTTATCCTCTCGTCCTTCGGCGAGGTGTTCGTTACGATCGCGTATATAGGCTGCGCGCTGTACGGCCTTGTGACGATATTCCAGCTCGTCACCCTCCCGACGGAGTTTAACGCTTCATCAAGGGCGCTCAAAACCATCGAGGAGACGAATCTTTTGCAGGGCGAGGAGTTCAGGCAGGCAAAGCAGGTGCTCTCGGCCGCGGCAATGACCTATGTTGCCGCCCTTGCCGTGTCGCTTGCGCAACTCATGAGATTTCTTATTATTGTAGGCGGAAGGAGAAGTGACTGATGATCATCCGAAACGAAGAACACAAGCGAAAAACTGTTGAAAACCTGCTCGGCGGCAGCGGAAAGGCACATTTTAAGAACATAATCGAAACGCCCGAGGAGCTTTACGACAAGGGCCGCGTCTTTTCATTTATAACGCTCGACCCCGGCGCGGAGTGCGGCTGGCACGTCCACAAGGGCGACGGCGAGTATTACTGCATCCTCGAGGGCGAGGGTGAATACAGCGATAACGGCAATATCGTTCACATCCACGCCGGCGACACGGCATTCTGCCCCGACGGCGAGGGTCATTCCCTGAAAAACACCGGCAGCGAGCCGTTAGTGTATCTCGCGCTTGTTATCTATAAGTAAAAAACGAAGCTGCCCCGGACGGCGTTTTACGCATTGTCCGGGGCAGTTATTATTATGCCTGCTGCTCGCGCCATGCGCGGTAGCGGTCAAGCTCCTTGTCGATACAAAGCTGCATGACAAGGTTTATTATAAGCGCATCGTCCACGAAGCCTAAAAGCGGAATATTATCCGGGATAAGGTCGAGCGGACTTACAAGATACGCAACTATCGCAGCCGTTCCGGCCATTACGACCGCCGGAACCTTTTTATATTCGCCGTGATAGTAATCGTGCAGCATTGATATAAGGTCCTGCACATCGCCGATGGTGTCGCCGATAAGGGGAATATGTGAAAGCGGTCTGAGCTTCACGCTCGCATTGTCGAGAAAATCAAGCAGCACTCCCGTGCCCTTTGCAACAGCTCTCGCGCCGGTTGCGACGGCTTGTGCGCCGGTTTTGATTGAAAATGACATAGTTCTGCCCTCCTATAGTGATAATAATATCACACAGCGCCGATTTTTCAAGCAAAAGCGACGGCATATAGCACAAATTTCGCATACGCGCGCTTTGCGGTATTTGGACAAAAGACGCAAATCATAAAAATAGCTGGATTTTACACAGCTTTTACGTTATAGTTATATTGCGATATTATCGATCACAGGAGATATGCTATTTTGGGGATTTCAAACGTGCTTGAGCTTTTAGGCGGCATTGCACTGTTCCTGTTCGGCATGGCGCTCATGGGCGACAGTCTGAAGAAGGTTGCAGGCAACAAGCTCGAGCTTATTCTGTTCCGCCTTTCGAGCACGCCTTTGAAGGGCATTCTGCTCGGCACGGGAGTTACGGCCGTTATCCAGTCATCCTCGGCCACATCCGTCATGGTCGTCGGCTTTGTTAACTCCGGCATGATGAAGGTTCGCCAGGCGATAGGCGTCGTCATGGGCGCGATAATCGGAACGAGCATCACCGGCTGGATCATCTGCCTTTCGGACATAGGCGGCGGATCATCGGGCTGGCTTGAGCTTTTGTCCACCGACACGCTCACGGCGGTCATTGCAGTTATCGGCATCGTTTTGCGTATGTTCTGCTCGGCTCCGACGAAGAAGCATGTGGGTGAGATCATGCTCGGCTTTGCGGTTTTGATGTTCGGCATGAAGGCAATGAGCAGCTCGGTTTATGATCTGCGCTCGAGCGAGACGTTTATAAGCATGCTCACGACCTTCTCAAACCCGATCCTCGGCATTGCCCTCGGCATTGTTTTCACCAGCGTCATTCAGAGCGCCTCGGCCGCCGTCGGCATTCTTCAGGCGCTTGCAATAACGGGCGCCATACGCTTTGATATCGCGCTGCCCATCATCATGGGCATTGCGATAGGCGCCGCCGTTCCCGTTCTGCTCTCGGCCCTCGGCGCAAGCGCCGACGGCAAGCGCACCGCGCTTTCCTACCTGATGGTAGACACTCTCGGCGTTATAATAACCGCGATCGTGTTCTACGCGCTCAACGCCATTTTCAGCTTCTCCTTTATGTCAATGACCATGACAACGGTCAGCCTTGCTCTTATGAACACGGTTTTCCGCTTTGTTATTGTCGCCATACTCGCACCGTTTATTTCGCTGATTGAAAAGATCTGCAAGGTAATAATCAAGGACAAGCCCGAGGACGCCGCTGTTCTCGAGGACTTCGACAGGCTCGAGGAGCGATTCCTCGACCACCCGGCGCTTGCCGTTGAGCAGAGCCGCCTGACGGTAAACTCCATGGCCAAAAAAGCTCGCGAAAATCTGTTCGACGCATTTGCGCTTATCGGCAACTACTCCGATGACGGCTTTGCCCACGTCACCGATACCGAGGATATCGTCGATTACAGCCGCGCCGAGGATTGCTGTACCGACTTTACTTTTCAGCTTGCCCATCTCACGCAGGGTCTCGACGGTGATCGAAACCGAGGTAGCGGTCAGAACGACACCGATGAAAGCAGCCTTCAGCATGTTCATCGAGTCGGTCGGATCATTGTCGAACGCCAGATAGCATGCAGCACCACCGATCAGCGGCACGATAACACCGATCAGCGCGATAATGAAGGACGCAAAACCGGTGGTTTTCAGCTCGTCCAGATCAGTATCCATACCTGCGTTAAACATCAGGATGATTACACCGATCTCAGCGGCCTTTACCAGAAAATCGGTCTCGCCTACCCAGCCGAGGCAGCTCGGGCCAACCAGCACACCGGCAATCAGTGCGCCGACAACCTGCGGCATATGCACGCGCTCCGAAGTAAGGCCGAATACCTTTGTGAACAACATGATGATCGCAATCGTCAACAGAAAGTCATATGACATTGTTCCCACCCTTTCTTAATGTGATAACCTTTTGCATAGAATATTATACTCTTTTTCGCGCAAAGAACCAGCTAAGATTTCAATTTTTGCTCCGTGATTTTGAACGAAATTACCAAATCTATCGTCAATCCTATGTGCATTCTGCCAATTCCCCTATTTCCTGACATTATCCAGCAAATCCTTCCGAAATCGCCTGTTATCCCTCTGCGAAGATATGCGTGCGTGCGCCCATGCGTCCGTAAAATACAAATCGGCAGAATGGACCGACCACAAAGATCTGCAGCGGGTACGCCAGCAGGAAGTCTAACTTGGTTTTGAACATTGTTTTTCTGCCCCGTCTATGCCGCAAGGCAAAAAAGAACGCCTTGCGAGCATAAGCTTGCAAGGCATTGAAATTTTAGCTTTTTCATTATATCATATTGCACGGAAATTTCAAGTGTTTTTTCTTCGTCTATTCCTATTATATATAGTCGTTGCTTGAGAAGCGAACGAAATATGCGCTGACGCCGTGCGGGCGCACAAGAGGGCAGACACCTGCGGTTTCCACCCTCTTGTGAATCTCCCCTTTCCCTATTAGCACGACGAAAATCGGAGAGCGGCGACCGCTGCGAAATAAGGGAACGGCAGTCGGGTTACCGCAGCGTTTCTTTCGCAACCTGTTTGCAGTTCACAGATAGCGTTCTGCTACACATACGGGCAACTCTACGCTGGGTGCGGCAT
>ERZ824488.3404-NODE-3404-length-12066-cov-3.964949_pt1 | contig 12066 bp, 6 predicted proteins | sample MGYA00519936_ERZ824488 | MGnify/ENA primary metagenome ERZ824488 (study PRJEB31778, sample SAMEA3449153) | human gut metagenome | biome: human gut; feature: human-associated habitat; material: faeces | place: United Kingdom | collected 2010/2012 ... | reverse complement strand
GGCCAGGCCTGCGAGTTCGACTACTCCGGCACCCAGGCCTGCAAGGCCCTGCGCGAGCAGGGCTACGAGGTCGTGCTGGTCAACTCCAACCCGGCCACCATCATGACCGACCCGGAGACCGCAGACCGCACCTACATCGAGCCCATCACGGCCAACTCCGTGGCAAAGGTCATCGCCAAGGAGCGCCCCGACGCCCTGCTGCCCAACATGGGCGGCCAGACCGGCCTCAACTGCGCCGTGGCCCTAGCCCACGCCGGCGTGCTGGACAAGTACGGCGTCGAGGTCATCGGCTGCGACATCGACTCCATCGAGACGGGCGAGGACCGCGAGCTGTTTGCCGCGGCCATGAAGGATATCGGCCTGGAGGTGGCCAAGTCCGGCATCGCCCACACCCTCGAGGAGTGCGAGGCCATCGTCGACGAGCTGGGCTACCCGGCTGTCATCCGCCCGTCCTTCACCCTGGGCGGCGCCGGCGGCGGCATTGCCTACGACCACGACGACCTGCTGCGCATCTGCGAGCAGGGCCTGGCTCTGTCCCCTGAGACCGAGGTCCTGGTCGAGCAGTCCATCGAGGGCTGGAAGGAGATCGAGATGGAGGTCATGCGTGACGTCGCCGGCAACGGCGTCATCGTCTGCTCCATCGAGAACCTCGACCCCATGGGCGTCCACACCGGCGACTCCATCACCGTGGCTCCCTGCCAGACCCTCAACGACTACGAGCTCCAGCGCCTGCGCGACTACTCCATCGCCATCCTGGAGCGCGTCGGCGTTGCCTGCGGCGGCTCCAACGTGCAGTTTGCCGTCAACCCCGAGGACGGTCGCGTCATCGTCATCGAGATGAACCCGCGCGTCAGTCGCTCCTCGGCCCTGGCCTCCAAGGCCACGGGCTTCCCCATCGCCAAGATGGCCGCCCTTCTCTCCGTGGGCTACACCCTGGACGAGATCCAGAACGACATCACGCACTCCACGCCGGCCTGCTTCGAGCCGTCCATCGACTACTGCGTGGTAAAGATCCCACGCTTTGCCTTCGAGAAGTTCAAGGGCGCCTCCGACCGCCTCTCCACGCGCATGAAGGCCGTGGGCGAGGTCATGGCCATCGGCTCCACCTTTGAGGAGGCCATGCAGAAGGCCATGAGGTCGCTGGAGCAGGGACACGCGGGGCTGGGCGCCGACGGCCACGACGACTTTGACGAGGAGGCCTTCGAGGAGAAGGTCGCCACGCCCACGCCCGGGCGCATCCTGTACGTGGCCGAGGCCCTGCGCCGCGGCTGGGGCGTCGAGCGCGTCTTCGAGCTCACTCGCATCGACCAGTGGTTCCTCCACCGCATCCAGGACATCGTCACCGCCGAGGGCCGCATCCGCGAGCTGGGCCTTTCCGGTATGGACGCCGCCCACATGCTGGCCGCAAAGCAGATGGGCTTCTCCGACGCGCAGATCGGCCACCTCACCGGCCAGCGCGACGACACCGTCCGTGCCGTCCGCGAGGTCCTGGGCGTGCGCCCGCTGGTCAAGACCGTGGACACCTGCGCCGGCGAGTTTGCCAGCCGCACGAGCTACCACTACTTCACCTATGAGCGCGGCGGCGCCTCCGAGTTCCACGAGGCCGCCCGCCCGCGCGTGGTCATCCTCTCCGCGGGCCCCAACCGCATCGGCCAGGGCATCGAGTTCGACTACTGCTGCTGCCACGCGGCCTATGCGCTGGAGGCCAAGGGCTACGAGACCGTCATGGTCAACTGCAACCCCGAGACCGTCTCCACCGACTACGACACCTCCGACCGCCTCTACTTCGAGCCGCTTACCTTCGAGGACGTCATGAACGTCATCGAGGTCGAGAAGCCCGCGGGCGTCATCGTGACCCTTGGCGGCCAGACCCCCATCAACCTGGCCAAGCGCCTTAAGGAGGCGGGCGTGCCCATCATGGGCACCCAGCCCGAGGCCATCGACCTGGCCGAGGACCGCGACCGCTTCGCGAGCCTGCTCGACCGTCTGGACATTGCCTACCCGCCCAGCTCCACGGCCGAGACCGTGGAGGAGGCCAAGGGCGTCGCCCGCCGCGTGGGCTACCCGCTGCTCGTCCGCCCGAGCTACGTGCTGGGTGGTCGCGGCATGGCCATCGTCTACGATGACGACGACCTCGTGAAGTACATGGCCGCCGCCACCCAGGTCTCGCCGGACCACCCCGTCTACCTCGACGCCTTCCTTGAGGACGCCATCGAGCTCGACGTGGACGCCCTCTGCGACACCGAGCAGTGCTACGTGGGCGCGGTCCTCGAGCACATCGAGGAGTGCGGCATCCACTCCGGCGACTCCGCCTGCTGCTTCCCGCCCTTCTCGCTGTCCGACAAGATTGTGGCCAAGATTCGCGAGACCACCCGCCGCCTGGCCCTCTCCTGCCACATCCAGGGCCTTCTCAACGTTCAGTACGCCGTCCGCGACGAGCAGGTCTTCGTCATCGAGCTCAACCCGCGCGCAAGCCGCACCGTGCCCTTCTCGTCCAAGGCCACGGGCGTGCCCCTGGCCAAGTATGCGGCCCGCATCATGAGCGGCGAGAAGATCTGCGACCTGGGCCTGCCCGCCGAGGACGCCGAGCGCGGCTACTACGCCGTCAAGGAGGCCGTCATGCCCTGGAGCCGCTTCCCGGGCGCCGACGTCACCCTGGGGCCCGAGATGAAGTCCACCGGCGAGGTCATGGGCCTGGACGTGACCTTCCCCAAGGCCTACGCCAAGACCCGCGAGGCCATCGACTACGACGTGCCCCAGGCAGGCACCGTCTTCATCTCTGTCTGCGACCGCGACAAGCGTTCCGTGGCGCCCGTTGCCCTCTCGCTGGTGCACCTGGGCTACGACCTGGTGGCCACCCGCGGCACGGCCAAGACGCTGCACGCTGCCGGTATTCCGTGCGAGGTGGTCAAGCGCGTCTCCGAAGGGCACCCCAACATCGCCGACCTCATGGCAGAGGGTAAGGTGAGCTTCCTCATCAACACGCCCCACGGCCACAGCTCCCGCGGCGACGGCTCGGTCCTTCGCAGCGAGGCCGTCTCGCGCGGCATCGACATGGCAACCACCATCAGCGGCGCAACCGCCCTGGTGCAGGCCATCTCCGCCACGCGCAGGGGCCCGCTTGACGTCTACGCCCTGCAGGACCTCCCCAAGTAGGGGGCTGCGCTTCTGCTTGACCCCTGGGGCCGCGCGGGCTTCTTGCCTGCGCGGTCCTTATCTTGTGGGAGTGGTGCGCGAGGGTATACCAGACCCTGAAGTTTGGTATCATTCAAAGGCTGTGCGCCGTAATGCGGGCGTGGTGGAACTGGTAGACACGCTGGATTTAGGTTCCAGTGGGGGAGACCCCGTGAAGGTTCGAGTCCTTTCGCCCGCACCAATGCGCACGTTCAACAGGGCATTCATTCGACGGGAGAAGCCCGCCGAGGTACGAGACACTGGAGGAACGTTGAACATCACCGTCACGCCTGAGCAGCCTCAGGACAACAAGCTGACCGCCAAGGTCACCATCTCTGCCGCCGACGTCGACGCGGCCATCAAGAAGACTTACGCGGAGATCGCCAACAAGTACGCCTTCCAGGGCTTCCGTCGCGGCCACGTTCCCCGTCCCATCATCAACAACATGATGGGCCTCGAGTCCATCCTCGCCCAGGCCACCAACGACCTGCTCAACGCCGCGGACCCCGCCATCGTCGAGGAGCTCGACGTCACGCCGCTGGGCCAGATTTCTTTCGGCGACGAGCCCGCCCTCGTCGTGGAGCACTCCGACTACGAGGCCACCGTCACCATCGACGTCCGTCCCGAGGCCGAGCTCGAGAGCTATGACGCCCCCGAGGTCAACATGCCCCCCGAGGAGGCCACCGAGGCCGAGATCGACTGGCAGCTCAACCAGCTCCTCTCCTACCAGATGACCTATGAGGACACCGACGAGGACCGCGAGGTCGCCGAGGGTGACGTCATCGGCGTCGACATCCAGAACGTCGAGGGCGCCGGCCACCTCGCCGCCGAGAACCGCACCGTCACCCTGAACGGCATGCAGCTCCCCGCCGAGCTCCAGGAGGCCATCGTCGGCATGAAGCCCGGCGAGACCAAGGACGTCGAGTGGGTCAAGTCCCACGAGCACGAGGGCGAGGTCCACGAGCACAAGTTCTCCGTCAAGGTGACCGTCAAGGCCATCAAGAAGGCCGTCACCCCCGAGCTCACCGACGAGCTCGCCAAGAAGAACTTTGGCTATGAGACCGTCGAGAAGCTCCGCGAGGCCGTCAAGGAGGAGATCGAGGCCGACAAGAAGACCTCCCTGCCGCAGCTCAAGGAGGACCGCGTCGTCGAGGAGATGGGCAAGCGCCTGCAGCTCGACGAGGTCCCCGAGAACTACAAGAACGAGATCTTCAACGAGCTCGCTCAGGAGTTCCTGGCTCAGCTCCAGCGCCAGAACATCTCCCTTGACATGTACCTTGCCGCCCGCGGCGTCAAGGCCGACGACTTCATTGCCGACCTCCACGCCCAGGCCGACGAGCGCGCCCGCCAGTCCCTGGCCCTGGACGCCGTCGCCAAGAAGATGGGCTTCGAGGCCACCGAGGCCGACGTTGAGGCCGAGTTCGAGCGCGCCGGCATCGAGGACGTCAAGGCTGCCGTCAAGCAGTGGAAGGACCAGGGCCGCCTGCCCGCCATCCGCGACTCCATCAAGCGCACCAAGGCCCTTGACTACCTGGCCGAGAACGCCAAGGTGACCGTCAAGGATGAGGTCGCCGAGCGTGCCGAGGCCCAGAAGGCCGAGTCCGCCGAGTAGGCTCGTCTCCTCACCTGCACCTCTCGCATGCCCCGGGGAGCCCGTCTCTCCCGGGGCATGCTTCAATGAACAGGAGGACCAATGCACTATCCCACCAACACTCCGCTCATCCCGTACGTGGTCGAGCAGACCCCGCGCGGCGAGCGCAGCTTCGACATCTACTCGAGGCTGCTCAACGACCGCATCGTCTTTCTGGGCGAGGAGGTCACGCGCGACTCCGCCAACCTGGTGATTGCCCAGCTCCTGCAGCTCGAGAGCGCAGACCCCGACAAGGACATCTCGCTCTACGTCAACTCCCCGGGCGGCGATGTCTACGCCGGCCTGGGCATCATCGACACGATGAACTTTATCAAGCCCGACGTCTCCACCATCTGCGTGGGCATGGCCGCCTCCATGGGCGCCGCCATCCTGGCCTCCGGCGCCAAGGGCAAGCGCCTGGCGCTTCCCAACTCCATGGTGCTCATTCACCAGCCGAGCTCCGGTGTCTCCGGCCAGCAGACCGACATCCAGATTGTCGCCGACGAGACCCGCTGGATCCGCCAGCACCTGAACGAGCTTCTCGCCGAGGCCACGGGCCAGCCCATCGAGCGCATCAACGCCGACACCGAGCGCGACAACTACATGCGCGCCGATGAGGCCTGCGCCTACGGCCTGGTGGACAAGGTCATCTCCTCCCGCAACGACGGCCAGGAGCGCTAATGGCATCCATGGACAACAACGGCGACCTCGGCCACCAGGAGATGCACTGCTCCTTCTGCCACAAGAGCCGCAGCCAGGTGAGCAAGCTGGTCCAGGGCCCCAACGGCGTCTTCATCTGCGACGAGTGCATCCGCGCCTGCGCTGACATGATCGGCCAGCCCGTGGACGAGCTGGGCATAGACGACGAGGTGGAGGTTCCCGAGGAGGCCCCCATAAAGGAGCTTCCCACCCCTCACGAGATCTATGACGAGCTCTCCCAGTACGTCATGGGCCAGGAGCAGGCCAAGCGCGCCATGAGCGTGGCCGTCTACAACCACTACCGCCGCATCCTCTCCGGCAACGACGAGGTCGAGGAGGGCGAGGAGCAGGTTGAGATTGCCAAGAGCAACATCCTGCTGCTTGGTCCCACCGGCACGGGCAAGACCCTTCTGGCCCAGACCCTCGCGCGCTTCCTCGAGGTGCCCTTCGCCATTGCCGACGCCACCACGCTGACCGAGGCCGGCTACGTGGGCGAGGACGTGGAGAACATCCTGCTCAAGCTCATCACCGCCGCCGACGGCGACGTGGAGCGTGCGCAGGTGGGCATCGTCTACGTAGACGAGATCGATAAGATCGCCCGCAAGGCTGAGAACCTCTCCATCACGCGCGACGTCTCCGGCGAGGGTGTGCAACAGGCCCTTCTCAAGATCATCGAGGGCACCGAGGCCAGCGTCCCGCCCCAGGGTGGCCGCAAGCACCCTCAGCAGGAGCTCATTCGCATCGACACCACCAACATCCTGTTCATCTGCGGCGGCGCCTTCGTCGGACTGGATAAGATCGTGGCGGACCGCATTGGCAAGAAGGGCATCGGCTTCAACGCCGAGCTCGGGCAGAAGGTCGAGGAGAACGAGGACGCCCTCATGGCCGAGGTCATGCCGCAGGACCTGCACAAGTTTGGCATGATCCCCGAGTTCATCGGCCGCATCCCGGTCATCACGAGCACCAAGGAGCTCACCGAGGACGACCTGGTGCGCATTCTCACCGAGCCCAAGAACGCGCTGGTCAAGCAGTACCGTCGCATGTTCGAGCTCGAGGGCGTGGAGCTGGAGTTTGAGGACGAGGCCCTGCGCGAGATCGCTCGCCAGGCGCTCTCCCGCGGCACCGGCGCCCGCGGCCTGCGCGCCATCTGCGAGGCCACGCTGCAGGACACCATGTTCGACCTGCCGAGCGACCTGGACATTACCCGCGTTGTGGTGACTAAGGAGTCCGTCGGCGGTGGCGCCAAGCCCACCATCGTGTCCAAGAGCCACGCCAAGCACGCCAACTAGCGCCGGCTGGGCAAGAAGTTGAGGCGGGGCCACGGCCTGGAATGGCCGCGGCCCCGCTTTGCGTTTAGGTGGCGGTTGCCATGAACGCCTGAATTGCAGCAGCAGGCGATCATGCCGTGAAGCGCTTCTCGGCTAGAGGCGGGTGCCGCCGAGCTTGTCGTAGATGCGGATGATGGCGTTGCGGCGCTTGGTGCCGCCGGGGCAGGTCTTGTCGAAGGCCGGCATGATGCCCTTGTATAGCATGATGACCTGCAGGCGCTTGGCCAGGCCCGCCACGGAGTCGCGCGACTCCTCAAGCTGGGCGCGGATTTCCTCCAGGTAGGGGGAGTGCATGGCGTAGCGCCAGAAGAGGCCCGCGCCGTCCGCGTCCGGGTAGAGCCAGGGGCGGTTGTCGGGGCCTGCAAAGTGCACGATCTTGGGGTCCTGGCGGGCCTCCTCGTACTCCTGGCGCACATCGGGCGCGGCGTTCTTGACGATATGCGTGCGGCGCAGGTGCTGCCAGTCCATGAGGTAGTTCCATTTCATATGGATGCGCACGTAATCGCCGTCGGCCACGCGGTTGAGGACATCCTGGTCAAGCCAGCGCCACATGCGCTGCGTGGCCAGGTCAAGGAACTGCTCCGGGCTCACCTGGCGGCGGATCTCGGCCAGGTTCATCAGGAGCACGCCCGCCTGGAAGTAGTCGTGGGCGTCGGTCATGCCGAGCTCGTTCTCCAGGTAGGGGCCCACGGTGGCGTCGTAACCGTCCATCTGGCCGAGCGTGTCGGCGTCGCGCGTGGCGCCCAGCAGGTAGCCGGTCACGTCGGTATCAAACAGCTCCGAAATGTCCGCGTTGACGATGAGGTCGGAGTCCAGGTAGATGGCCTTCTTGACGTTGGGCAGAAGCGAGGGGGCCAGAAGGCGGAAGTAGGTCTCGGGCCTGAAGTGGCCGTGGTGGGGGAGCTTGATGTCTCCCAGCGCGGCGTCCACGTCCAGGAAGCCGACGCCCACGTTGGCCGACTTGGTCTGTCGCGTGAGCGTGATCATGCTGGTGGGGGAGAGGTCGCGCGTGAGCACGATGATGTCATAGCGCCTGGTTGCGCTTGCGTTCTCCACGATGGACTGCACCGCAACGGAGAGGTACGGGACAAAGCTCTCGCTGCAGGCAAAGACGATGACGACGTCGTCGAGCGGAAGGCCGAGCTCGCGTGACGAGCTGGCGAGCATGGTGCTCGAGAGCGCGCTGCGGCAGGGCGTCGTCTTGCGTAGTGGCTTCATGGGCCCCTTCTCTGTGTGAGACAGCAGGTTGCAAAGAAAACTTTACCATGCGCCCGCGCGCGGCCACCTAAGGAAACCCTCACCTACACCGCAAGGGTGCAAACGCCATCCGCAAGTGCCCGCGCGTTGGCGGAGAGCTTTGCGGCAAGTTCGTCCTTGTCGACGTCTCTGGCCTGCGCTAGCGCCGTGAGCGCCCGGTCTAGGGAGGCGAGTAGCCCGTCTGCCCCCACGCCCTGGCCGGCTCCGTTGGGAAGGTCGGTCTCCAGCAGCAGGCGGGCCGCCGGAAGCTGGCGGGCGTACTCGCGGCCGCGCCTGGTGGCCAGCATGCGCTCGCCCACGGAGAAGGAGCAGCCCAGGCGCAGGGCGCGGCCGAGCTCGTCTGAGCTGCCGCTGAACCAGTGCATGACGCAGCGGCATCGGGTGGCGGCGCCCGTCGCCTCCAGGACGTCAAGACAGGTGCCGGCGGAGCGCACGGCGTGAAGGGAGATGACCCTCTGGCCCGCGGGACCGCCCCCAGCGCCCACGGCGGCCCCGCATATGCGCGTGAGGGCCTTGACCTGCGCCTGGTTGCCCGCGGCGTTAGAGCGTGCCGGGCTGAAGTCCAGGCCCACCTCGCCCACGAGGGGCGCCTCCGCCGCAAGCTCGGCCGCAAGGTCCACGTCCGTTTGGCCCACGCGGCCGTCCGCCACCCACCAGGGGTGGGTGCCCACGCCCAAGACCACGTTGGGAGCCGCGGCCAGCGCGCCCCGCGCCGTCAGGAAGGCCTGCGGCGTCACCGTGCAGCAGGCCAACACCAGGCCCCTCTGCCCGCATGCGCGGGCCACGGCGGCGGGATCTGCCTCCCAGTCAAGGTGGCAGTGGGCGTCAAAGAGGGCCGGGGCCTTCTTGCCTTCTGCGTCGCCAACAGTCATGCTCGCCTCATCTTCCCGACGTCTGCCGTGGTATCCTCTAGGGTTGCTATACCGATTGTTATACCTGCTCTTTATGCCACATGCGAGAGGAACCACCGTGGAAGAGATGCCCAAGACCTACGACCCGCAGGAGCGGGAGCCCGAGCTCATACAGAAGTGGATGGACGCTGGCTGCTACCAGCGCAGCAAGGGCGTGGGAGACTGCACCGTCGTTATCCCGCCACCCAACGTCACCGGCATCCTGCACATGGGCCACGCCATGGACGACTCCATCCAGGACGCCATCGTGCGCTACAACCGTATGCGCGGCCGCTCCACCCGTTGGATCTTGGGCACCGACCACGCCGGCATCGCCACGCAGACCAAGGTAGACAAGAAGCTCAAGAGTGAGGGCGTCTCTCGCCTGAAGATCGGACGCGAGAAGTTCATCGACGCGTGCTGGGACTGGACGCACGAGTACGGCGGCACCATCGTCAGCCAGATCAAGCGCATGGGCTGCTCCATCGACTTCTCTGACGAGAAGTTCACCATGAGTCCCGAGTTCAGCCGCGCCGTGCGCAAGGTCTTCTGCGACTGGTACCACGACGGCCTCATCTACCGCGGCAAGCGCATCGTCAACTGGTGCCCCAACTGCACCACGGCCATCTCCGACGACGAGGCCGAGTACCGCGACGAGAAGGGCCACCTCTGGTTCATGCGCTACCCGCTGGTGGAGCCCGTCGACGGCGTCGAGTACATCACCGTCGCAACCACCCGCCCCGAGACCATGCTGGGCGACACCGGCGTGGCCGTGAGCCCGTCCGACCCCGAGAAGGCCAAGCTCGTGGGCGCCAAGGTCATGCTGCCCATCGTCAACCGAGAGATCCCGATCTTCTCAGACTGGCACGTGGACGCCAACTACGGCACCGGCTTCGTCAAGGTCACGCCCGCCCACGACCCCAACGACTACGCCATGGGCCAGGCGCACGACCTCGAGCAGATCAACGTCTTCGACGAGCACGCGGTCGTCGTCGAGGGCTACGGCGAGTTCAGCGGCATGAGCCGCGACGAGTGCCGCGAGGCCATCGTCAAGTGGTTCGACGAGCACGGCCTGCTCGACCACATCGAGGAGCTGGACCACTCCGTCATGCACTGCTACCGCTGCGACACCGCGCTGGAGCCCTGGCTTTCCGAGCAGTGGTTCGTTGCCGTGGACAAGCTCAAGGAGCGCGCGACCGAGGTCGTCAAGAGCGGCGAGGTCAAGTTCCACCCGGCCCGCTGGACCGACACCTACCTCACCTGGATGGACAACCTCAAGGACTGGTGCATTTCTCGCCAGCTGTGGTGGGGCCACCGCATCCCGGTCTTCTACTGCGAGGACTGCGGCTGGTCCGACGCCCTCATGGAGGACACCGATGTCTGCCCCAAGTGCGGCGGCCACCATGTGCACCAGGACGAGAACGTGCTGGACACCTGGTTCAGCTCCCAGCTGTGGACCTTTGCCACGCAGGGCTGGCCGGACAACACGGCCGAGCTTGAGGCCCATCACCCCACCAAGGTGCTGGTCACGGCGCGCGACATCATTGCCCTTTGGGTGGCCCGCATGATCATGAGCTCGCTCTACTTCACTGACGAGGTACCGTTCCACGACGTCTTCATCTACGCCACCATCCTGGCCAAGGACGGCAGCCGCATGTCAAAGTCCAAGGGCAACGGCGTTGACCCCATGGAGCTCATCAAGATGTACGGCGCGGACGCCATGCGCTACAACCTGCTGACGCTCATCACCAACAACCAGGACGTCAAGTTTGACGCGGACATCGACAAGAAGTCCAAGAAGCTGCTGGGCAGCCCCCGCACCGAGCAGGCGCGCGGATTTGTCACCAAGATCTGGAACGCCAGCCGCTTCGTCCAGATGAACCTGGACGGCTACGTGCCCGGGGCTCCCAAGGTGGAGACCCCAGAGGACGCCTGGATGCTCAGCCGCCTGGCCCGCGCCGTCTCCGAGGCAACCGAGCAGCTTGAGTCCTACAACCTGGGCGACTACGCGCGTAACATCCAGTCCTTCTTCCGCGGCGAGGTCTGCGACTGGTACATCGAGCTCTGCAAGGGCCGCCTGCTCGACGGCACCCCGGAGGAGAAGCTCCAGGTCCAGCGCAACCTCGTCTACGTGCTTGACGTCTCCATGCGCCTGCTGCACCCCGTCATGCCTTTCGTGACCGAGAGCGTCTGGGACGCGCTGCCCGCTTCCGGCCTCGACCCGCACGACGCCGAGTTCCTGATGGTTGCCAAGTGGCCCGAGCCCTCCGACCTCGCCGCCTTCGTGGACGAGAAGGCCGAGGGCGACTTCGAGCTGGCCAAGCGCGTCATCTCCTGCGTGCGCTCCACGCGTGCCCGCTACCGCCTCTCTCCCAAGGCCGAGCTTGCCGTGGCCGTGCGCTGCGGCGAGGCCGAGGCCGAGGTACTGGCCGGCCAGGAGGCCTTCATCAAGAGCGTCGGCCGCGTGAGCGGGCTTACCTGTGGAGACGTTCAGAAGGGCGAGGGCGCGGTCTCCGTGGCTGACGGCACGCTCGAGATCTTCGTTGGCCTCGGCGGCCTGGTGGACCTCGCCGCCGAGGGCGCCCGTCTCAAGAAGGAGCTTGCCAAGGCCGAGAAGGACCTCGCAAGCGTCGAGCGCACCTTAGGCAACCAGGGCTTCGTCGCCAAGGCGGCGCCCGAGGTCATCGAGAAGAAGCGTGCCCAGGCAGCCGAGCTGACCGCCACCATCGACCAGCTCAAGTCCCAGATTGCGGACTTCGAGTAGGACTTAGCCGAGGTGCCGACCTCCGGGAGCGCCCCTTGGTTCTTGGAAAAGCTACGGACGCAAAGAGCGCGTCTAAAGAGCTTTGCCAAGAACCAAGGGGCGCTCCCTGCGTTCAGCCGCCCAACCTCCCACTGCGCAGGTTGGGGTACTTTTTTGTAGGGGTGGGAGGCAAGCTTCGGCTTGTATGTATCTCTTTGGCTGCAGGCACAATGGCCCCAATGCAGGCAAGCCTTTCCAGCAATGAAATTAGTCGCTCCCAGCATGCGTCGCCCGCCGTGGCGGCGACCTTATGGGCTGAGCGACCGCCGTCCGGCAGCGGCGCGA
>ERZ824488.3402-NODE-3402-length-12077-cov-3.937448_pt1 | contig 12077 bp, 12 predicted proteins | sample MGYA00519936_ERZ824488 | MGnify/ENA primary metagenome ERZ824488 (study PRJEB31778, sample SAMEA3449153) | human gut metagenome | biome: human gut; feature: human-associated habitat; material: faeces | place: United Kingdom | collected 2010/2012 ... | reverse complement strand
ACCATCCACTCCGCCGTGGGTGCCATCAACGAGACCGACGTGGTCCTGGCCGACGCCTCCAACGCCATCATCATCGGCTTCGGCGTGCGTCCCGACGCCAAGGCCCGCGGCGCCGCCGAGCGCGCCGGCGTCGAGATCCGCTGCTACGACGTCATCTACAAGGCCCTCGAGGACCTCGACGCCGCCCGCATCGGCATGCTCAAGCCTACCGAGGTGGAGGTCTCCACGGGCTTGGCCACGGTCCTCGACACCTTCAAGGTGCCCAAGGTCGGCATCGCCGCTGGCGTCCGCGTGGAGGAGGGCGAGATCGCCAACTCCGACTCCGTGCGCCTCGTGCGTGACGGCATCGTGGTCTACAACGGCAAGATCGCTTCCATGCGCCACTACAAGGACGAGGCCAAGAGTCTGCGCGGCGGCATGGAGGGCGGCATCGGCCTCGAGAACTTCCAGGACATCAAGCCTGGCGACCAGATCGAGGCCTACCGCATCGACCAGGTCGCTCGCACGGAGTAGCCATGAAGCAGAACCAGAACTCCCGCAGGAACAACCAGATCGCCCGCGAGAAGCTCGCGAGCATCCTGCTCTTCGAGATCTCCGACCCCGACCTCGCGCTCGTCACCCTGACGGGCGTGGAGGTCTCGGTCGACAAGTCGTTCCTTCGCGCCTACGTGAGCTGCGAGGCCTCCCGCTACGAGGAGGTCTCCGCGGCCCTCGGGCGCGCCAAGGGACGCATCCGGAGCCTTCTCGGCCACGCCCTTGGCTGGCGCGTGACCCCCGAGATCGCCTTCGAGATCGACACCACCACCGACGAGGCTGAGCGCATCACCCGCGCGCTCGAGAACGTCCCGCCCACCATCGGCGTCGAGAAGGACGAGTTCGGCTACCCGGTCGACTCCGCCGACGAGGACGCCGAGGACGAGGACCCCGAATAGAGGACAGCCCAGAACAATGACGGTTTCCGACTTCGAGTGGCAGGCCGGCCTCTTCGACGAGATCTCCAAGCTCGTCGAAGAGGCCTCGTCCGTCGCCATCTGCGCCCACACGTCCCCCGACGGGGATGCCATAGGCTCCGCGCTCGCCCTGGCCGAGCTCATCGAGACGGTCTGGCCCGCCTGTGACGTGACCTGCCTTCTGGCCGACCGAGACGTCGTGCCCAGGACCTACAAGTTCCTGCCGGGTACCGAGCGCTTCGTCCACGTGGACGACTACGCCAAGGACCCGGACCTCTTCTTCTGCGTCGACCTCTCCGCGCCGGGCCGCCTGAACGAGGCGCGCCAGGTGCTGGAGCGCTCCCGCAAGGTGGCGGTCATTGACCACCACCCCTCCGACGAGCGCTTCTGGGACGCCGGCGTGGTCAGGCCCGACGCCGCGGCCGCAGGCGTCATCGTCGCCGAGTACGCCCAGCACGTCCTGGGCCACCTTACCCAGACGATGGCCCAGAACCTGCTGTGCGCCGTCATCACCGACACCGGGCGCTTCCAGTACCAGAACGCCAACGGCGAGGCCTTCGAGGTGGCGAGCATGCTCGTCGACGCCGGCGCCCGCCCCGACGAGGTGGCTGTCAACGTCTACCAGAGCGACCGCCTGGCCTACCTGCACCTCTGCGCCAAGGTAATGAGCCGCATCGCCACCTTCGAGTCCGGGAAGATCGCCTACAGCTACGTCACGGACGCAGATTTCCGCGCCTGCGGCGTTCCCGTGAGCGAGTGTGACGGCCTCGTGGACCTCGTCCGCTGCGTCGAGGGCTCCGAGGTGGCGCTCTTCCTCAAGGAGGTGCCCGGCAACCAGGTCCGCGGCAACCTCCGCTCCAAGTCCGACAAGGACATCTCCGGCATCGCCCGCAGGATGGGCGGGGGCGGCCACCGCGCCGCCGCGGGGTTCACCGTGGATGGGGACATCGACCAGGCGCTCTCCGCCGTCCTGCCCATGCTGCGCGAGCTCTACGCCCAGGAGGTCCGTTGAGCCGCGGCCCGAGCGCGCTGAACGCGCTCGTCGCCGTCAACAAGCCCCTCGGCCTCTCCAGCCACGACGTGGTCAACCGCGTCCGTCGAGCGGTGGGCGAGAAGCGCGTCGGTCACGCCGGCACGCTCGACCCGGCGGCCTCCGGCGTGCTGGTCATAGGCATCGGCCAGGCCACCAAGCTCCTCGGCATGCTCACGCTGGACCGCAAGGCCTACGTCGCGCAGGTGGAGTTTGGCTCTGCCACGGACACCGACGACGCCGAGGGCGAGGTCGTCCGAACGGCCCCGGTGCCGCACGAGCTCTCCGACCCCGCGTTTGCCGCTGAGGCCCTGCACGGGCTTCTCGGCGAGCAGGACCAGGTGCCGCCGGCCTACTCCGCCATCTCCGTCAACGGCAGGCGCGCCTACGCCCTGGCCCGCGACGGCAAGCAGGTCGAGCTTGCGGCCCGCCACGTGACCGTCCACGCAGCCGAACTCGTCTCCGTCGAGTCCGGCGAGAAATGCGTCTGGACCTGCGCCTTCGACGTGTCAAAGGGCACCTACGTGCGCAGCCTCGCCCGAGACCTTGGTGAGCGCCTGGGCACCTGCGCCCACCTGTGCGGTCTGGTGCGCACGCAGGCGGGCGGCGTCTGCCTGGGAGACTGCGTCGACCCGGACGAGCTTGCCGAGGGCGGCAAGTCGCTTGTCGTGGAGCGCTGCCTTGACCCGGTGGCCCTCCTGGGGCTGCCGAGGCGCGACCTTGCCCTGAGAGAGCTTGCCGACGTCTCCTGCGGGCGCAAGATCGAGGTGGGGGAGGTCTTCGCGGGGGGAGAGCGGAGGGAGCCGCGCCCCGAGGAGCGCGTAGCCCTCGTGTTCGACGGGGCGCTTGCCGGCATCTGGGAGCGCCGGGGGACGAGCCTTGCCTGCCAGACCAACTTCCCGCAGGCCATCGAGGGGGTCAACTGATGCTCGACCGCGAGCTCATGGACATAGCGCCCGAGGCGCCGCTCTCACGGGGCGGCGCTTGGCGTCTTGCGCAGGGATCGCTGCCTGCGACGCGGTGTGCCTCTGGGCGCCCCGTGCCCTTCTGCGTGGCCGGGGGCCGTGCCACGGGCTCCATCGTGCCTGCGGCGGGCCAGGACGACCTGGCCGGGCGTTGGGTCTGCGCCATCGGGGCCTTCGATGGCCTCCACCGCGGTCACCAGGAGCTGCTGCGCCGGGCCCGCGAGGAGGCCCGCTGCCGGGGCTGCCGCCTTGCCGCCGTCACCTTCAGTCCCGACCCGGCAGACGTCCTGGGCGAGCCGCAGGGCCGCTCCAGGCTCCTCACCTGCGAGGAGCGCTCTCGCGGGCTTCTTGCGCTGGACGTTGACGCCGTGGTGACCTTCGACTTCACCGCGGCCCTCGCCTCCCTGGACCACCTCTCCTTCATGGGGGAGGCCCTCCTGGCCGTCCTGGACGTGGACGCAGTCGTGGTGGGGTCCGACTTCCGGCTGGGCGCCGCGGGCGCCGGCACGGTCGAGGCTCTCGCGGCCGACGGCAGGGCGCTGGGCTTTGACGTCTGCGGGCTCGACCTTCTGGACGCCGACGGCGAGGCCATAACGGCGACGCGCACCCGGTGCCTCGTGCGCGCCGGGCGCGTGGAGGCCGCGGCGGGCCTTCTCGGCCGCTGCCTTTGCGCCACGGGCGTGGTCGAGCACGGGCGCGGCGAGGGAACCTCCTTTGGGTTTCCCACCGCAAACGTCATGGTGGACGCGCTTTCCTGCGTGCCCGACCAGGGCGTCTACGCGTGCCTGGTCACCCTTGAGGGCGAGGGCGGGCTTCTTGGCTGCTGGCCTGCCGCCGTCAACGTGGGGGTCCCGCCCACGTTTGCCGGCCAGTCCGCGCCGGACACAAGGACGCTGCTCGAGGCCAACCTCATAGGCTTTGCGGGCGACGCCTACGGGCGCGTGGCGCACGTCACCTTTGTGCGGTGGCTTCGCGACTCCAGGCCCTTCTCGTCCCTGGAGGAGCTCGAGCGGACGGTTCGGGGCAACATCGGCTGGACGGCTCGGTCTCTGGGCGAGGGCAACGTCATGGGAGGGGGTGCCGCGTGATCACAGACGAGGACAAGGAGCGCGTCCGCCAGGCAACGGATCTCGTCGCCCTGGTGGCCGAGACCGTGGAGCTCCGCCAGCGAGGCCAGGAGTTCTGGGGCTGCTGTCCCTTCCACGGCGAGAAGAACCCCTCCTTCAAGGTCAATCCCAACACGGGCCTGTGGCACTGCTTTGGCTGCGGCGAGGGCGGCGATGTCTTTAGCTACGTGCAGAAGCGCGAGAACCTCGAGTTTCCCGACGCCATCCGCTACCTGGCGGACCGCGCGGGCATAGAGCTCGCCGAGGAGCGCGGTGGCCAGCGCGGCCCGCGCAGGAACCGCCTCATCGAGTGCCTGACCGAGGCCGAGTCCTTCTACTCGACCATGCTCATGCGCAGCCGCTCGGAGGGCGCCGCCCAGGCGCGGGCCTACTTTGCCGGGCGCGGCTTTGGCAGCGACGTCTGCCGCCGCTGGGGCCTGGGCTACGCCCCCGGCCACGGCGCCCTGGTGGCGCACCTGCGGCAGAAGGGCTTCTCGGCGAGAGAGATCGTGGCGGCCGACCTTGCCGTGGACCGCAGCGGCCGCCCCTCCGACCGCTTCTACGAGCGCGTGATGTTTCCCATCCACGATGAGCTGGGGCGCACCATCGCTTTCGGTGGGCGCATCATGGGCAAGAAGAAGGACGTGGCCAAGTACGTCAACACGCGCGACACGGCCGTCTTCAACAAGGGCAAGCACCTCTTTGCCTACGACCGCGCCAAGCAGACCATGGCCGCCACGGGCCAGGCAATAGTCTGCGAGGGCTACACCGACGTCATAGCCATGCACGAGGCGGGCTTCACCAACGCGGTGGCCGCGCTGGGCACGGCGTTCAGGCTGGACCACGTCAAGCTGATGGAGCGCCAGCGCGTGCATCGCATCACGTGCATGTTCGACGGCGACGCCGCGGGCCAGCGCGCCGCCGAGCGCGCCGTGCGCTACATAGACAAGACCACGGCGGAGTTCCGCTGCGTGGTGCTGCCGGACGACATGGACCCCATGGAGTTCCTGGCCGCCCGCGGCGCCGACGAGCTGCGGCCCATCCTCGAGGCGGCCGAGCCGCTCATGGACTTCGTCTTTGCGAAGCGCCTGGAGGGCCTGGACCTCTCCGTTCCGGGCCGACGCGTGGCGGCCCTCAAGGACATGGCGTCGCTCCTGGCGCCGCTCAAGCACTCCGTCCTCCTGGACGATTACGCGACGCGGCTGGCCGACACCCTGGGCCTCGAGGTCGAGGACACCAAGCGCGCCATCCGCGAGGCCCCCGTCCAGGACGCCGACGACGAGAGGCCCAGAAGGGGCGGCGGCCCCCAGGGCGCCGCGGGGGGCTCCGGCGCGCGCCGCCAGGCTGCGGCCCCCGCCCGCAAGTCGCGAGCCCAGGCGGGCTCCTCCTGGGACGACGGGGTGCCCATGGACGCCTACGACGCCGTCCCCGTGACGCAGGACGGCGGTTGGGACGTGCCGCCCGAGTACGGCGCCCCCCTCGAGGCCGCGCCCGCGGCGCCGGTGTCCCCGCGCCTGGAGTCCCTTTCCGCCGACGAGCGCCTGCAGGTCTTTTCGGAACGGGAGCTCCTCTGCGCGCTCGCGGCCAGGCCGGATGAGGTCAGGCCGTACGCGGACCGCATCGCGTCCTTCTCGTGGGCGGACTCGCGCCACGAGGCCATGGCCTGGGCCATGCTCTCCGCCCCGGAGGGGTCAAGCCCCGCCGAGGTGGTGGCAGCCGCCGCCGGCGTGGTGCCCGAGGCGCCTTCCATCCTCTCCGGCGGACGCGCCCTCGAGGGTCGGGAGATGCCCGACGAGCGGAAGCTCTCGGTGGTCATGGACACGGTGGAGCTCGGCAGCTGCCGCCGTCGCATCAGGCAGATCCGCGTGCGGCTGCGCAGCCTCTCCAAGGGGGCGCCCGACGGAGAGTCCGAGGGCCTCTTCGAGGAGGCCACCTCCCTTCAGCTTAGGGTGAACGAGCTTGTGAGGAAGCTGTCTTCCTCTTCTAACGACTGACGGTTTTGGGTATAGTGTTGAGAAGTTTGTGCGTCGAAGGGACATACGTGGCTGCAAAGAAGAGCGAGGACGACATCAAGCTTTCCGATGAGCTCACCGGTGTGGTTGAGAGCCTGGTTGCCAGCACGGGCAAGGGCGGTTCGGTGAGCGAGGACGACATCCAGGTCGCCCTCAAGGACATCGACGTCGACGGCGACGAGCTCTCGGACCTCTACGACAGCCTCCGCTCGCGTGGCGTCGAGGTCATGAGCAACGAGGCGAGCACCCCCTCCACGGACTTCTCGTCCGAGGACGCCGACGACTTTGACGACGACTCCAGCTCCGGCTCCGGCTCCGACGAGGACACCCTGGACGATGACGACGAAGAGGACTCCGAGGCCGTCAGCGAGGCCAAGGCCATTAAGGAGGCCCTGCGCTCCGTGCCCAAGGCCAAGGCATCCAAGCCCAAGCGCTCCAGCCGCGCCCGCGCGCGCCGCGTTGACACCTCCACCGTCATGCTCACCGGCGACCCGGTCCGCATGTACCTCAAGGAGATCGGCAAGGTCGACCTGCTGACCGCCTCCGAGGAGGTCAACCTGGCCATGAAGATCGAGGCCGGCACCGAGGCCACCGAGAAGCTCGAGGCCGCCGAGAACGGCGAGATTGAGCTCACCCGCTCCGAGCAGCGCCGCCTCATGCGCGTGGAGGCCGTCGGCCTTGACGCCAAGCAGCAGCTCATCAGCGCCAACCTGCGCCTCGTCGTCTCCATCGCCAAGCGCTACGTCGGCCGCGGCATGCTGTTCCTCGACCTCATCCAGGAGGGCAACCTCGGCCTTATCCGCGCCGTGGAGAAGTTCGACTACACCAAGGGCTTCAAGTTCTCCACCTACGCCACGTGGTGGATCCGCCAGGCCATCACCCGTGCCATCGCCGACCAGGCGCGCACCATCCGCATCCCGGTGCACATGGTCGAGACCATCAACAAGCTCATCCGCGTCCAGAGGCAGCTGCTCCAGGACCTCGGTCGCGACCCCACCCCGGAGGAGATCGGCGCCGAGATGGGCATGAGCCCGGACCGCGTGCGCGAGATCCAGAAGATCAGCCAGGAGCCCGTCTCCCTGGAGACCCCCATCGGCGAGGAGGAGGACTCCTCCCTGGGAGACTTCATCGAGGACTCCACCGCCGTGGCCCCGCCCGAGGCGGCCTCCGACTCCATGCTCCGCGAGCAGCTCGACCAGGTGCTTGACAGCCTGGCAGATCGCGAGCGCAAGGTCATCAAGTTCCGCTTTGGCCTTGAGGACGGTCACCCCCGCACCCTCGAGGAGGTGGGCCGCGAGTTCGGCGTCACGCGCGAGCGCATCCGCCAGATCGAGTCCAAGACGCTGGCCAAGCTCCGCCACCCCTCTCGCAGCAGTCGCCTCAAGGACTACGTCGAGGACTAGCCTCAAGTTGCCTCTGAGCGCCCCGGGCCAACCGTCCGGGGCGCTCCGCGTATGACGGCTCGCCTTTCAGGTATGCTTCGGCATGCATAAAGGCGCGCTAGGGGAGAGGAACCAACCATGCGCAAGAAGTTCGCACCCGCGGCCGTGGCCGCAGCACTGCTGGTCCTCGCAATCGCACTCGCGGGCTGCTCGTCCGGGCCGTCCGACGAGGAGGTCATCAGGCAGGGCGTGAGCGAGGAGCTCGCCGCCATCAAGGCCGGCGACGACGAGCTCATCAGCTCCGTCGAGGAGGACGCCGGGGAGGACCTCAAGACCCTTGGCATCGACGCCCGCGACTTCATGAGCGCGTACCTGGACGGCTTCGACTACTCGGTGGGGGACGTCAAGGTCGACGGCGACTCCGCCACGGTCCACCTTTCCATCACCTGCCGCTCCATGGGAGAGGCCACGGAGGCCTTCATGGGCGCCTATGGCGACGCCCTTGCCAACGCTAAGGACCTCACGGACACCGACGCCCTCTACGAGCTCGCTGGCAAGACGCTGCTGGAGAGCCTCTCGGCAACCCAGCCCAAGACCGTCGAGTGCGATGTCCAGTGCCAGAAGGACTCCGACGGCAACTGGTCCTACGCCGACGGGGTCTCCGAGCAGATGAGCGAGCTCTTCCTCAGCCAGTAACCGACTATCACTGGAGTTGCCCATGACCAGAAGAATCCACACGCCCGCGCTTCTCGCCCTGTTGACCGCGCTTGTCCTTGCGCTTGTCGGCTGCGGTGGGACCACGACCGGCGCCGACGCTGAGGCGGCCCGCGCCTGCGTCCAGACGGCCATGGAGGACGTGAGGACGCAGGCCCCAGACGCCCGCCAGACCGTCCTCGACGAGCTGGAATCCCATGTGGAAAAGCCCCTCGCCAAGATGGGCGTCTCCGCGGAGGACCTGGTGGACGACTACTTCCGGGACTTCTCCTTCGAGGTCGGGGAGGCCACGGTCACCGGCGACAGCGCCCAGGTCAGCGTCAGCGTCACCTGCAGGCCCGTGCGCGACATCGTGACCCAGCTCGTCGAGAAGTGCGCAGGCAAGTGGGAGGCTGCCGCCCCCACGCTGTGGGAGCTCCTGGATGGGTCCGAGCCGCAACAGGTTCAGATCTCGGTCAGCTGCACCAAGGAGGCTGACGGGACGTGGTCCTGCGACGATGGCCTGAAGCGAGCGCTCGCTGATCTTTGCCTCAAATAATCCGCAGGTAGGAGGCCTCGTCCGCAGTCTTTCTCAAAAAAGTTGAGATTGAGGGTTGCATCGTCTGCGGAATCCTGTATATTACTTTCTCGTGCGAACAAGCACCCACCAATTCCCCGGTGGCGCAGTGGTAGCGCAGCTGACTGTTAATCAGCGTGTCGCAGGTTCGAATCCTGCCCGGGGAGCCAGAATTTTTAAAGACCGTCGGGAAACCGACGGTCTTTTTTGTTGCTTCCTGTAACTGCGGCAATTCTATGGCCGCCATGGCGCTGTGATAGCATCAATGAGTTATTGCAACCACTAGACCTGTCTCGCGCGACGCGTTCGCGTTAGGGGGAAATCTTGGACCAGAACACCCAGGGAGCCGCCGTTCCCACCAAGGTGCACGTGGGCGGCCGCCTCTCCAAGGACCGCTACATCCTTCAGCAACTCGTCACCAAGGACTTCAAGCTCCGCTACCGCAGGAGCATCCTGGGCGTCGTCTGGAGCGTCCTCAACCCGCTGCTCATGATGATCATCATGAGCTTCGTCTTCCAGTACTTCCTGCGCTCCAACCTGGAGCACTACTCGCTCTACCTCATCGTGGGCAACATCACCTTCGCCCTCATGAACGACGCCACCAACGGCGGCCTGCGCTCCATCATCGACGCCTCGTCTCTCCTGAAGAAGGTCAAGGTGGACCGTTGGGTCTTCCCGGTCCAGAAGGTCTTCTCGGCGGCCGTCAACTTTGCCTTCAGCCTCATCGCCGTCGCCATCGTCATGGTCTTCGACGGCGTGATGCCTACCATCCACGTCCTGTGGTTTGTCGTGGGCCTCGTGCTGGTCATGCTCTTCTCCATTGGCATCGGCCTCTTCATCGGCGCCCTGGCCGTCTTCTTCCGCGACATGATTCACCTCTGGAGCGTCGTGCTGACCGCGTGGACCTACCTCACGCCCATCTTCTGGGACCTGTCGCTTCTCACCAACTCAAACGCCCCGCGCATCGTGGTCTGGATCGTCAAGGCCAACCCCATGTACAACTACCTGGAGATCATGCGATCGGCCTTCGTCTACCAGAACAACCCGTCTGTCACGGTGCTCGCGCTTGCCGCCATCTGGGCCGTCATCGCCCTGGTCATCGGCATCGCGGTCTTCAAGAAGACCGAGCACAAGTTCATCCTCTACATCTAGGGAAGGCACGGCCCAGCCATGGCTTACAACTCTCTGCCCGCCTCCTCGCAGGAGAAGTACTCCATCGAGGTCGAGGACGTCTCCATGATCTTCAACATGGCCTCCGAGGTGCTCACCAACCTCAAGGAGTACTTCATCAAGGCCATGAAGCACGAGCTGTTCTTCAAGGAGTTCCGCGCCCTCAACCACGTCTCGTTCAAGGTCAGCCAAGGCGAGGTCGTGGGCCTGGTGGGCACCAACGGCTCCGGCAAGTCCACCATGCTCAAGTGCATCGCCGGCGTGCTCGAGCCCAGCGAGGGCTCCATCACCGTCCGCGGCAACATCGCCCCGCTGATCGAGCTGGGCGCCGGCTTTGACCCGGAGCTCACCGCGCGCGAGAACATCTACCTCAACGGCGCGCTGCTGGGCTACACCAAGGAGTTCATCGACAGCCACCTTCAGGACATCATCGACTTCGCCGAGCTGCAGGACTTCATGGACATGCCGCTCAAGAACTACTCCAGCGGCATGGTGGCCCGTATCGCCTTCGCCATCGCCACGGTGACCGAGCCCGACGTCCTCATCGTCGACGAGACCCTCTCCGTGGGCGACGTCTTCTTCCAGGAGAAGTGCGAGGCCCGCATCAAGTCCTTCATCGACAGCGGCCACGTGACGGTGCTCTTCGTCAGCCACTCCATCGAGCAGGTCGAGCGCATCTGCACCCGCGCCGTCTGGATCGAGAAGGGCCAGCAGCGCATGGACGGTCCCGTCGAGGAGGTCTGTCGCGCCTACAGGGCCCAGTTCGACTAGCGCCGGCGGGGGAGAGGGACGCTTCTCGCCAGGCGCTTCTCCTTGCGCTGCCCGCCGTCATTTCCGTGCCGCTCGATTTTTGCCTTGCCCCCGGTCTCGGCTAGGCGTACAGTATGCAAGAACCTTTAAGCGGTACTGTGAGACCAGCAAGGTGAGACAACCCCATCCGGGGTCACTTATAGCCTTCCTACTGGGTGTCCTGTGCCGCCTGACGGTCAGGGCATCTTTTTTGTAAGGAAGGAGTCCCATGGAACAGGCCAGGCTCAAGGCCCAGATCATGGACGAGCAGGCGATGGCGCGCGCCCTCACCCGCATTGCCCATGAGATCATCGAGCGCAACGAGGGGGCCGAGAAGATCGGCATCGTTGGCATCGAGAGCAGGGGAGCCGTTCTCGCCCCGCTGCTGGCAGACGAGATCGAGAAGATTGAGGGCGTCCGTCCGCCGGTGGGGTCGCTCGACATCAGCTTCTACCGCGACGACGTCACCCGCATGATCGCGCCGGTGCTGCACGGCACCAACATCCCGTTCTCCATCGACAACCGCGACGTCATCCTCGTCGACGACGTCCTCTTCACGGGTCGCACCGTCCGCTCCGCGCTCGATGCCCTCATCGACTACGGCCGTCCCAAGACCGTCCAGCTTGCCGTCATGGTCGACCGCGGCCACAGGGAGCTTCCCATCCGCGCCGATTTCGTCGGCAAGAACGTCCCTTCCTCGTCGCACGAGAACGTCCGCCTCTTTTTGGAGGAAGTCGATGGCGTCTCTGCCGTCGAGGTCCTCGAGATGGCGCCGGGAGACCGCGCAGGGTCCGCACCGCTCGGCGCTGAACAGCCCGACGGAGAACGCGGTAGACTTCCTGGATAACTTCAAGTTATCGCTGTATACCTCGGAAATAGTGGTGTTTACACCAAAAGGCGAGGCCCGAAAAATGCCGTTCGGCGCTACGGCGCTCGACTTCGCATACGACATCCACTCGAAGATCGGCAACAGCGCCATCAAAAGGGTGGCTAGGCCAAACCCGGACAGGCGCTGAACCAGCGCGCTGATAAAGCAGCAGATTGCCAGAAATAGGAGCATCCAGACCATATCAAATATCCCCAACCTCTCTGTATCCCATTATAGCTTGGAACTGTCGTACGGCGCGCCCAAAGGGGCGGCGGTACATTCACGTGTTTCCCGATTGCTGTCTCTCGCCCTTGACGGCCTCCCAATACCGTCTGGCGGCCTGCTCCGCCTTATTTTCCCCATACTCGTAGTAGCGAACCCCCTGCAGGGCGTCAGGCAAGTACTGCTGCTTCACCCAGTGGTTCGGGTAGGCATGCGGGTACTTGTAGTTCTGCCCCTGCGCGCCGCCGGTCGAATCGGCGTGGACATTCTGGAGGCAGCGCGGGAAATTGCCGCTCTTGCCCGCCTTCACGTC
>ERZ824488.3397-NODE-3397-length-12083-cov-2.879282_pt1 | contig 12083 bp, 9 predicted proteins | sample MGYA00519936_ERZ824488 | MGnify/ENA primary metagenome ERZ824488 (study PRJEB31778, sample SAMEA3449153) | human gut metagenome | biome: human gut; feature: human-associated habitat; material: faeces | place: United Kingdom | collected 2010/2012 ... | reverse complement strand
GAGAACGAAGTTGGATGTATATACCTATGGGCGCAAACAGGGTTCGCCCATAAAAGCCTCCCTCTTTGTGTCGCAGTTTTTTGATGGCTGCAACGCCCGAAATGCGTTTTACAGTAAGGTAATCAATGCGGACGATGCGGAATCGAGGCTACTAAAAGGCTCTCAGAACACACCTCCGCATGCCCGTGCTGTTTTGAGGAGAAGGAGCAGTTCAATTCCCAACGGATATGAATTGATAGGAGCCTTGTCCGACATACGGAATGGGCAGCTGGTTTATCATGTAGCACATGGGTATGGGGTGGTCGCCGGCATGACGGATACGGGTTTTTTGTGCATCTGTTACGCAGACGGCCAAAAGATTTATCAACCGGAATATCTTGTATCTTCGCTTGTGTTATACGGCAAAAAAACAAAGTAGAAAAGAGGAAGCGTTATGATTGACAGAGATTGTTTAAGAGTGCTCGTTCAAGGGCGATTAGCGTGCTTTACGCGCCCTGAACTGTCATCTGAAAGGACCACATACCCATGCCTGACTCCGTCGGCCGCCGAGGGCGTCCTTAAGAGCATATATTGGAAGCCCGAGTTCATGTATGAGATAGAAGGCATTACCGTTTTAAACGAAATAAAGCCCTTCAATATGCGGAGAAATGAGATTTCAGAGGTCACTAACCTCAGGGTGGTCGAGAGTAAGCTGCGGCAGGGAAGGCCGTACGAAGTGTTTCTCAATGCCAAGAACTGTGCTATGCAGAGGACGACTACTTATCTGATGAATGTCGCATATGTAATCCATGCCAGGATATATGTGCCTGATGAATGGGTGGAAACGCGAGATGCGGCGCAGCGGGAGGTTTCAAAGCACAAAGAGATTCTTATTCGCCGACTTACTCGCGGCGCGCATTTCAGAACCCCTTGTTTGGGCTTACGCGAGTGTGCTGCTACCGTTAGATATTTGGAAGAAGGTACGCCGTCACCCAAGTCGTTCTATGAGGGGACCTCATGTGACCTCGGACGGATTCAGCACCACATCAATTATAGGGACAATCCGCGTTTCGACCCGGCTCTGCCCGCAGACTCGCCGGTGTTCTTCAATGCGGTCATGGTTGACGGATTTATCTCGTCTCGTATATAGGAAGGGAAGCGATATGCTATTCAATCCAATAGGAGAATTATATAACCTGTATAACCGTTTGCTGGAGCGCGACATGGTGCCGCCGTTCGGTTATGTAGATGCGCCGGTACACGCCGTTTTTGTGCTGTCTGATACCGGCGACCTCAAGGAAATAGTGCCTGCGTATACGCTTGTCAAAAACCGGCGCGTACCCACTGTATACGCCATTCCTCGGCCGGCAATCAGGTCAAGAAACGTCAAGGCTTCGGTTCTGTACGATTCTCTCCGCTATGTTTGCGGCATCCCCGATGACGATGATAAAACTCTGTCCGGATATGCAGATGCAGAAGAACGGCGGTGCGACTTTTATTTGACTCTCAGAAATGTTTTGGGAAGGGTTGCGGATACGGGAGCCGCCGCGCTCCTGAAGTTTGAGGAGAACATCAGTCGTGTGGGAGTTCCCGATATGGTTGCCGCTGCTGTGGCGGATGGTGTAATTACATCCAAAGACCGCGTGGGTTTCAGGCTTGATGGTGACGATGGCTTGCTGCATATGCGTCCCGCCATAAAAGATGCCGTGAATACATACCTTGCGGATAATGATGATGTGCTCCGCGACCGGGTTCTGGTCGATTGTATAACGGGCGAGGTCTCTCATCCTAAGCGAATTCACGGGAAAGTTTCGCTCCCCGGGGGACAAGCAGGCGGTTGCGTACTGAGCAGTATAAACAATGAGTCGGTTCGGCAGCAATACTACCTGAGAAATTCTTCCCTGGCTACAGCCGCACCGCCCATGAGCTCAGAGGTGGAAAACGGATATACCGCAGCTCTTAATAAGCTGCTTAAGGAGAAGAAGACGACCTTGAGTATTGCGGGAACCACTCAACTGTTAATATGGGCGGAAACACTGGAAGATGCTGAAGTAAAAATCCTGCATACATTACTCAACCCATTTTCTCCCGCTTCGCAGAAGAAAGAAGTCAAGGATTTCATTGATGGATATTTCAAGAGCGGCGAAATAGTCTTCACAACCAGCAAATCGCAGGACGGAAATGGTAAGGAGGAGAGTAGTGACGAATACGTCAATCCGGGGAAAATGGTTTATTTCCTTGCAATAGCCCCCAGCACTGCACGGATAATCGTGAAATTCTCCTATGCTTTGACCTTTGACGAGGCATTGCGGAATATATGGGAACACTTCCGGCAGTGTGATGGGTATTGGCTGACTCCTTCTTCCATTTATGCGAGAGCGTTGCAAAAGGTTGACGGCAAAGGCGCAGCCATAGCGACGTCGGGCGGCGCCTATGGGAGTTCTGTAACGCCTTTATGCGGCGCCATACTTAACGGCTGGGATTATCCCTGTGAAATCGAAGGACTGCTATATACAGCAATAGGGAAGTCCATGCCGAATATTACCGTCGAGATGAGAGCTCTTTTAACAGCCTTTTATGAGCGAAACAAATATAAAAACGAAGGAGAGAGAATCAAAATGCAGAGCAGTTATCCTTATCTCGTTGGACGTATGTTCGCTGTTATCGCCGCGATTATGCGGAGCGACAGCAGCAGCGTGAACAACGAAACAAAGATGGCCTATTACTCAACATACACTGCGATGATAATGACGGAGCTGTTCCCAAGGGCTATGAACGTAATGCAAGTAGTGAATTCCAAGGTGACCCGCCGCACATTTTACCAGAAAGAACTGACAGAGATAAGCGGCGCATTAGAATCGCCGGACATTCTGCATAAGAACCGTCTCAATAACGAGGAAAAAGCCTTGTTTATGAAAGGATATCTCGATGAATGCAACAAAATGTTTACTCCTCAGCGGTCTGACGAAGGAGCAGAAGGCAGTGCCGCTGTTGAATCCGAAATTTGACACTCCCCACGGCTAAAGCCGGGGGATTCTCGGTTCGCTGACCGTAGCCTGCATCTGCGAGGTCTTACATAGTCTCCCCGAGCGAATAGGTTCGGGCGTGTCCCGCCCTACCGTATGTATTAGCTACGCCAGCAGGCGCAAGCCCTCCTGCAAAATGTTCTTCGCGGCGTTTATATCCCTGTCGTGCTGTGCGCCGCACTCCGGGCAAGCCCAGCCGCGCACGGACAGGTCCTTCGTGCCTGACCACTGTGCGCCGCAGCAGGAGCAGATTTGGCTGGAGGGGTAGAAGCGGTCTATCGCGACCACGGTTTTCCCATACCATTCCGCCTTGTACTGCAACTGTCTGCGGAACTCGCCCCACCCGGCGTCGGAGATGGGCTTCGCCAAACGGTGGTTTCGTACCATGTTCTTCGGAGCTAAGTCCTCAATGCAGATGATGTCGTTTTCACGGATAAGCTGTGTGGACAGTTTGTGCGCTGCGTCCTGCCGTTGGTTGGCAATATGCTCATGCAGCATTGCGGCCTTGATGCGGGCTTTCTCTCTGCGCCTGCTCCCCTTTGATTTTCGGGAGAGCTGCCGCTGGAGACGCGCCAGCTTCTTTTCGGACTTCGCAAGGTACTTGTGGTTCGGGTATGAAACGCCGTCGGAGGTGACAGCAAAAGCCCTGACGCCCATGTCGATACCGACTGCCGCGCCGGTGGGCGGCATAGGTTTAATCTCTGCATCGGTACAACAGATAGACACGAAATACTTACCGCTGGGGTTTTGACTAATGGCAGCGGAGAGGATACGTCCCTTGACCGCTTTGCTGACGCGGCATTTTACAAGGCCGAGCTTGGGAAGCTGCACCGCCTTGTCCAGCACCTTGATATTTGTCCCTACGCACTTGCTCTTGTATCTCTGCCGGTGGTCATGTTTGCTCTTGAATCGGGGATAGCCCGGCTTATCGCCGTGTTTCACACGGCGGAAGAAGTTTTGAAAGGCCGCGTCCAGGTCTTGAAGGGTTGCCTGCAAAGATGTGGAATCCACTTCCTTCAACCACGGCAATTCCCGCTTGAGCATCGTGAGGCTTTTGTCTTGCTGGAACCGCGTGGGAGATGTTCCTGTTTCTCTGTACTGCTCCTGCCTTTGGGCGAGAAAGTGGTTGAACACATACCGGCAGCAACCAAAATTCCGGGATATTTGCGCTCTCTGCACAGCGGTAGGATACAAACGAAACTTGTAGGAATATTCCACTATCTCTCCTCGCTTTCAGACGTTTTTCTGATTCTCTATGTACTGCTTGATGGCCGACAAAGGCGCTCCGCCAACGGTAGACACAAAATAGGAGTTTGTCCACAAAGTTGGCAGCCTTGATTTTAACTGCGGAAATTCAGAACGGAGGGTATGCGATGTAGAACCTTTGATATGTCTTACGGCGCGGTTTATGCCGTATTGTGGGTCAACTTCTATTAGTAAATGCACATGGTCAGGCATGATTTCCATCTCTATGATGTCGATTTTGCTTTCCTCACAGATACTCTCTATTAACGCTTTTAGGCGTACATCGACGCCGTTGACCAGGACCTTACGGCGATATTTTGGACACCAGACCACGTGATATTTGCAGGAGTACACCACCTTTTTGTTGCTTTTATATTTCATAGCAACATTATGCCACAAGCGCAAAACTATTGCAATATTTTGGGGAAAACACTGTGCCTTATATCCCCTTGTCTAAAGGCAGGGGCTTTACGGCACGTTCCAGTAAAAATATGAGGAGGAAGAAAGTATGTCCATAATCAAAAACCGCTATGAGTTCGTATGTTACTTCGACGTCCGGAACGGTAATCCAAACGGGGACCCCGATTCCCTGAACATGCCACGCATTTTCCCTGATACCGGAAACGGCATGATTTCAGACGCATGTATAAAGCGCAAAATACGTGATTATGTAGAGAAAGTACACAGCGGAGAGTCCGGCTATCGTATATATTTAAAGAGCGGGACAGTTATTGCCGATACAAACAAGGAGGCGTTTACAACGTTGGGTAAGAAGCTGGACAAGAAAGCCGATGAAACGGTGACGGACTGGCTTTGTGAGAACTTTTTTGATATGCGCGCATTTGGCGGCGTCACAGCTACCAGCGACACCAATCCCGGCTGTGTAAGGGGATGCGTTCAGATTCCTTTTGCAGAATCTACACACCCGATTTCGCCCTTGAACGTCACGATTACCCGGTGTTGTGTCACCAATGAGAAGGATAAGGACGATGGCAAGCGTTCCACCTTTGGCAATAAGTATATCGTTCCTTACGCTATGTACAGGTTAGAGGGATTTATAAGCCCATTCGATGCGGAAAAAACGAAGTTCTCAACAGATGATTTGAGTGTGCTGTTTGATGCTCTGCTCAATATGTTTGAGCTTGACCACTCGGCTTCGCGGGGTAAAATGGCAACGCGCAAACTGGTGGTGTTTGAGCATGACACGCCGAAGGGTGAGGTTAGCAGTGAGGAGCTGTTCCGGCGGGTGCGCTGCAAGACCAAAAAGCAGCTGAAGCATGAGGAGACTATGGTTTCCGATAGAGTTATTTTGACTGCAGATTTTGCTCCCACCTGCTACGAAGATTGCTGTATTATCTGTGATACTGAAAATGTGCCTGCCAGCGTTAAGATGACAATTTTGAGGTAGGTTTCCAGGGCGAGGCGCCCTGCCCGGAAAGAGTTTAAACGGATATTGTGTTGATATTTTGCGTATGTCTGGAGACGCTGGTCTGCGCCCTTAATCAGTGGAGGGTGCGATAAGCCAACTGCTCGATTGCTGGATGGCCGAACATGAGTACAAAAACTTTACGGAGCATTTGCTTCATGTTCGGCCGTTCAGCGCTCGTGTGGGCTGCGGCCACGGAGCCAGGAACCCCCGGCTTTAGCCGTGGGGAGTTTCAGATTAGGGCAGTCACACTCCGCACAGGATGTGAGAGTTGAAATCTTTGTCCGAGCAGTACATGGATATCCAGAGGTATCGTCACGCCCCGCACAGGGTGTGAGAGTTGAAACGCAGGCAGGCATGCGGGTTTGGGATTAGGTTGCCGCAATCCTATTGGCTTTAGGCGGTGGGTGGTTCAAAATCTCCTCTGCAGGATAAAAATGAGGGAGCATCAAGTGAATGAGGATACCCGAGAAGCACTCTGTGTTGCTTTTGCTCTTTTACTGTGCTATACTCATTTTAATAATAGTATTTGTTATTCAGCCATTGACCTTTTCACTATTTTTTTGCAGTACGCGTCTCGCGTATGCTCTGAGTGCTTTTATAAAGCCATAAGCGGGAAAACTCGGTCTTTTATTGCCGGGCAGTTCACATTACAAAACAGTATATATTAAAATAACGCAAGACACAGCCTTTCGGCGGTGTCTTTTTGCGTTCATATAAAAACAGACACACAAAAAAACAAAAAGGAGAAGCAAATATGAAAGATTACACACAAATTGAGTATCTTTATCGCGATGGAAGCAATTACAAGCGCTATATCTCTCGCTATCTCTGTGGCGTGCTAACGGAAGAGGAGCGAGACGAGATTTTCTCGAAGTGTTTGCACAACGATACCCTGTATCAATTTATTCCAAGTCAAGTTGGACTACCGGAAGAACGCTTTGACGATTTCGACCCTCGCGATGATGGGCCTTGGTTCGAGCTGATTTCTACCGACACGGTGGAAAATGAAGACATCATAAGAGTAGCAGAAGACGAAAAGCTTCGACTACTTCCCTTGACCGCACGAGGACTTTTGGAGCGGTTTCGAGCTGTGGAAGTGTGGGATGAGGCTTGCAGCACTATTTACAAATAAATCCGCCGCTATGTGGAAGAACAAAAAACCCGTTAAGGAAAGGAGGCGGCGTCATGGCAAGAAAATCTCCAAGCAAAAACGTATTCGTTCTGACGCTTCCGCTCCAATGTGAGGCATGGCAGCGGGACAGGCTCGATACCATCTTCCAGGTGGGGAACGATATCAAGAATAACCTGATTGCCTATGAGCGCAAGCAATACCAAAATCTCATCTCTCGGAAAGATTGGAGAGCAAACCAGGCAGCATTGTCCGCAGCATACGAGGCAGAGGATGCCGGGCGCATCAAAGCTCTTTGCAAACGCCGGAACGAGATGCTTACCAATGCCGGGTTTGAGCAGTTCCAATTTGAGAAGCAAATCAACAAGTACCGAAAGCACTACCGTGGAAAGAATGGGAAAGGATTCCTTATCCCGGCCCATGTGGCGCAGAAGATTGCCGCTTCTGTGTGGGGCGGTTATCAAAAGCTCCTGTACGGGAGTGGGCAGCAGGTCCGCTTCTCTAAATGGAGCGAGTTCAGCACCATCACTGCGAAGACGAATTCTGCAGGGATTCGATACGCAGATGGTTTCGTTTTCTTCCAGGGAATGCAGCTTCATGTGCTATTCGACGAGAAAGACCCATACGGCTACCAGCAGGAGGCGACGTCGAGAGCTATCCGGTATTGCGGAATCCATCGTCGCTGGTATGCTGGCGGATGGAAGTATTTCGTCCAGCTTACGCTGGATGGATTACCTCCACTGAAAACGAGGCCGGATACGGGAGAACTCCTGCACCCCATGGGAGAAGGGAGAGTCGGACACGACATAGGAACGCAAACCATCGCCAGCGTTGGGTGCAATGCGGTTTTGCTCACCGAATTGGCGGATAAGGTCCGAGGTATCGACGCAGAGCTTTGGAAACTCAACCGTGCTATGGACCGCTCCAGAAGGGCAACGAACCCGGAGATGTTCAACACGGACGGCTCTATCGTACCCAAAGACAAGCTGCCGGCAGAGTGCTTGAATCAGCGCGGCGGACGCGAATGGGTAAAATCCAAGCGATATATTGCATTGGAGAATCAACGCAGGGAACTATATCGCCGACAAAGAGAAATGCGTATCCAGCAGCATAATGAGCTGGCGAACCTCCTGCTTTCTTTTGGCAGCGAGCATTACATCGAAGAGATGCGGTTCCGTGCTTTGGCAAAACAGGCGAAGGAGACAAAATTCAACAGCAAGGGGAGGCCCGTCAGAAAGAAACGGTTCGGAAAATCCATCTTCAATAAAGCGCCTGCGTTGTTTGTTAAAACCATCAAGCGAAAGGTACTTAATGCAGGAGGTTCGTTCCAAAGAGTCGATACCTTCTCCGTGAAGGCAAGCCAGTTTAACCATCTGACGGAAACCTATACAAAGAAAAGTCTCGGCAAACGCTGGAACACGATGCCGGATGGCACGAAAGTCCAGAGGGACCTCTATTCCGCATTCCTGATTCAAAACGTAGATGATTCTCTCAAGCAGGTCGATGTGGAGCGATGCAATCAATCTTATGACAGCTTCCTTGCCCTGCACGATAGAGAAATCAGAAGACTCTCTTACTTGCTTACGCCCAACAGCATGGGCGCTCAACACAGCGCATAACACGAAAGCAATCAGAGGCAGAGGCTCCCGCCTATTGCGGCGCTAATGCGTGGGTCGCCACCATTGCCGCGCTAAGATTCTGAGGGATTTTCGGTCCCCAGAGGTCGTCTACTCTTAGACACCTTATGGCACCTTCCGCGTACCTCGGAATCCCGCTGCGTAAGCGGTGGGAGGAGTCAATACTGGCCATGGTGATGCGGGTAAACAAATCAACAAAGAAAAGGAGGACGGGCAATTCCTCACCCACCTATAGAGGCTGGGTGTACCATTGCCTGATTTTAGATGGAACAGAATAGAAGAATACCTGCTTCTGCTGACGATTGGCGTGGAACGCTGGTGGAGGAAACGCTTAAGAGTTGGTTTATGTATGGCCTCAACCTTAAAGTTCAAACGCGGGAGGACGATTTCGATGATGCGATAGACGCCGCAATCACAGCGCTTCCAAATCGGCAGCGGGATGCGATTCTAAAATACTACTGCGATGGTCTTACGAAGAAGCAAATCGCGGACACATGGAATACAACTACCGGAGCTGTGACACATTTCCTCGAAGAAGGCGAACGCTTGCTCGTATATCCTATATACGCCCTGTTTCGGCCAAAACAAAAACGGCCAGAGCCCATCTCATTCAAGGATGTGAATGCAAAGACCTTAAAGACAGTTCTGAAGACAAAGGACCCGGAAAAGATATTGGAGGCGTGCAAATTCGTTTCGGTAGCGTACCTGGCCGTTCAGCCCTACCCTCGAATTGCCCCATCCTCATTTTACCGAGTGAGGATGTTCGGAGCGAACACTCTTTCAGATGTTATTCACCTCATAGAAAGTGGTGAAATCGAAATAGTGGACGAGGATTGTAAGAACGACCCGGAAAAATTGTGTTTAAAACTGCGAGAAAGACGCACTGAAGTGTGTGATATTATCCGCGCATTAGAAGAATTCCTTCCGTTCCGCATTGCTGTAGGAATGCCGCCGAAATATCAGCCAAAGAACAACGAGAAAATCACCTTTACACCAGAAGACTGGCGAAAGGCTGCGGTCGCGGATGGTTCCCCGTTCGCCATTAACGAATATCAGCAGGACATCAACGAACTTGTAGACGCTGCTCTCGCCACCTTTCCGGAACGCAACAGGGACATTATTCAAAAATACTACCGCGATGGTTACACTCTGAAACAAATTGCAGACATATACGGGGTCAGCCCCGCTGCGATTCGTCAGGCTCGCGTCAAAGCCATAATTAGGCTGCGGAAGGTTTTGCAAATCACGAAGAGAAATTTCGGCAGCTTCGCCCCGGGCGAACAACCTTGTCCCGTTGCCAAGCTGGCCGCAGCGGAAGACCGTAGGTGGCGGGATTGGTTGTATCCAACAAACGATAGCCCTGTGGGGAAGATAATAAAAAATGCCGTGAGCTCTGGCGTCCCAGAGCAGATATTGACCGAATGCCGTAGTGTACCTTTTCCAAATAGTTACATCAGCGTGCAAGCGGCTGATTACTTGCGCCGAGCCAATGCATACAGCATTGGGGACGTTATCAGGCTTATAACAAGCGGTGATATCGAAAAAATCTGGCACTGTGACGAAGCAGGCGTTAACGAAATCATCTGCGCCTTGAGAGAAATTCTGCCATTGTTCAGCTTTACGGTAGGGCGGCCCCCGAGATGCCTATTGAAGAGGGAAGGGGATACCAAGGCATGACACTCATCACGGCGGCATTCTCCTCCACCTCTATAGGTGGGGGAGGATGCCGCAGCCTGTCGAAAAAGTCCAGCTTAAGCTGGACTTTTTCGACAGGCTGAAGCCCCCCATTTTCATGGCGGGCTTTGTTTGTGCCTTTTTTTATCTCTTATCTAATCCCAAGGAAGTGCAGTATGCTCTGCCAGATTGTCATATCGCCCGTCTTGGGGGGTATTACCGTCACGGGTACGGGCGTAGCATAGGGGTGATAGTGGCTGTGTCCGCCGCTGTCGCCTGACTTCTTAACGTTCTCAAAAGTGATATTTACGGTCTTAGCGTCAGTAAAGACGTTGGATATTGAGTTGCCCGCGCTGCCGTTCACTTTCACGGTATATCCGCTGGGAGCAATCTCCTCGACCTCGTATTTAAAGTCGCTCGGTATGCCCGTTATCGTAAAGCTCTCGCCGTCTTTGAGCTTAAAGGCCGCCGCGCCATCGGTGAATGTAACGCCGCCAACCGTGCAGATGCCGCCGAGCGGGTAGTAGCCTATATCTGTTTCTCCATTACCATCACTGTACTTATACAGCGTCACCTTGAAGTCGAAATACTTTGTTGTATCCGCCCCATCGCCTGAAACCTTCTTGGTTACCTTGAGCTCCCTTGTCTTTTCCGTGGGTACGTTGTGGATCTGGAAGGCCAGTAGGTTCTTCCAAGGTCCGGCGGTGTAATAATACGGCGTCCAAACGCCGGGAACATTTTCTTCCTTTACGGTGTAGTTAATGGGGTTGCCGTTATTGTTGGCAGGCTTAACACCGAATGAATGAGACCACGCGCCATTTACATCCGTTATGTTAGCCCTATCGACTTCTTTGCCGTCCGCCAAAAGTAGTACGGTGATTTCATTCGGCTTTGTGACAGTAGTGTTGTCATCATGCCACGTCTTGGAAACCTCGATGGTGATGGTTGGGATTTGGGTGGTTTTGTCCTCTGCCGCAACTTCCGCGCTGGCCTCAAGGCTGCTTGCGGCAGCGGTCGCCTTTGCCGTGTTCTTGAGCATTCCTCCATTTATATCGCCGCTGCTGAATTCCTTATAGCCGTATAAGGTAAGCTCGGCTTGGTTTTCGCCCTGTTCGGCGGCAGGCAGAGTGACGGTTACGGGGCTATCCACCCAGTTGCCCAAGTAAAAGAGCTTAGCGCCGTCATCCTTTATTTTCACTTCCGCGCCGGGGGTGCCCTTTACGGTGAAGCTGTAAAGCAGGTTTGCCTTGGGCGCATTATCGGTAAAGATAACCTTATCCTCAAAATTGAACGCCATATTATTGGGCGCATCAAAGCCGCCCTGCGTCGGCGTTGCTGTAAGGCGCGCTTTTGTAAATTCGGTGACGGTCGGCGCATCGCCTATGGTCACTTGCTTCAGCTCGCTTGCGTAGTCGGTCTTTTTATCGCCGTTATACTGCTCGTTGAAGGCATACAGCGTTCTGCCCTCCTGCATAGCTGTCATACCCTCAATGGTTGCCACGCCATTCTCGTCCGTAAGGATGCTCGCGCTGCGCCCATAGTGGGTGATGCTTCCGTTATTATCCATGACTACGACGGAAATGTATTCGTTTGCTCCTGTCGTTGCACCGCTATATGAAATTTTAAGAGAATCGCCCACCATGTATGCGCTTAAAACGCTAAAGCCCGCCCTGTTGTTGTCCTTCAGCGTCAGCTTCCATTCGTTTCCCATGTATTCGGGGACTTCTTTCAAGCCGTCACCGGGCTTTCCGCCCATGGCGGCGGAGGAGAAGATAACCATAGTTGAAGCCACTGATAACGCTGGACGGACGGGCAGATTTTCGTTTACTCTTTTACCATCTCTATTCACATTGCCGGCAATTTCCACATGAGCAGCATAGGGGCCTCCGTTTTTGCCCATATCTCGCAGCCACCACATATCCTCTTTATCGGCTGGGCTCCTGCCGGCAGCGCCGGCTGCGCCG
>ERZ824488.3396-NODE-3396-length-12083-cov-5.591952_pt1 | contig 12083 bp, 8 predicted proteins | sample MGYA00519936_ERZ824488 | MGnify/ENA primary metagenome ERZ824488 (study PRJEB31778, sample SAMEA3449153) | human gut metagenome | biome: human gut; feature: human-associated habitat; material: faeces | place: United Kingdom | collected 2010/2012 ... | reverse complement strand
AGACTTGGGGGGGGGGTACTTTTATAGGACATTAAATAAAGATGTAAAGGAAATAAATAAAGTATTTCTATCTTTATTTAGTGTTGGAATGATTTTAATAGCAATATTTATTGGAGTAAGTATAACAAAAACATCATATGCTCTTTTTAGTGATACAATAACAGGGGAAAAAACAATTGAAGTAGAAGTAGTAAATAATAAACCAAATCCTCCAGTACTTGATAGTAGTATGGTGCCAGTATATTATGATGAAGAAAATAAAACATGGAATAAAGCGGATGAAACTAACAAAAGCTTAGAATATAAATGGTATGACTATGATAATAAAATGTGGGCTAATAGTATAACTTATGATCATACCAAAGTTTATAATGAAGGTAATACTTATGAAGGAAAAATCTTTAATGGCTCACAGTATGTAAATACTGGTAATGCAAATTATAATTTTGGAAAAACTATAACTGTAGTAGCAAGATTTAAAACAACAAAAACAGGATTATCACAACATATAATAAGTAATGCGGAAACTGCAGGTTTTTATCTAAGAATCTCTGTTCCTAATAATATAGTATTTTCTGTGTATGATTCAAGTTCATCTTCTTATAAATCGGTGATTTCAACAACAACTATTGAAATGAATACCTGGTATACAGCAGTGGGAACTTATGATGGAAAGACATTAAAATTATATATAAATGGTGAGTTAGAAGCATCATTATCATTAACTATAGCAACAAAAATATCGACACAACCTTTGTATATTGGAGGTAATCCAAATGCAAGTGGAATAACTAATGAAACTTTTACAGGAACAATAAGTGATGCGATAGTAATGAAAGATGTAATAAGTGAAGAAGAGATAGAAGAGTACTATAGTGAAGAAATAAATTATCAACCAAATAGCAATTTAGTATTTAATAAAAAGTTTGGAAATCAAGAAACATATTTAACTAATGCAAATTATACAGAAGAAGGAACAGAATTTAACGGAACAACTTCATATATAAATGCTGGATATAATGATTATGATTTTGGTAATAAAATAACAGTAATAACTAGATTTAAATTAATTGAATATACTGAATCAGATATTGTAATAGGAAATCCTGATACTGCGGGTTTTTATATTAATATAAATACTAGTAATTTATTAGGTTTTGTAATATATGGAGAAAATAATAATAGTTATCAAATAGTTAATACTAAAAATGAAATAGAGTTAAATAAATGGTATACAGTAGTAGGAACATATGATGGAAACACCTTAAAATTGTATATAAATGGTAAGTTAGAAACCTCACTATCAGTGACAGATACAATAAAAACTTCGGTTCAGCCAATATTTGTGGGTGCAAATCCTCAGCCGAATGGGAATCATATAGAATATTTTACAGGAACAATAAGTGATGCGATAGTAATAAATGATGTTATAAGTGAAGAAGAAATAAAGACTTATTATAGTGATGAAGTAAACTATAGGGAAAATGAAAATACATTATTTTATTACAATTTAAGAGGATATGAAGGAAGAGAAAATGGGAGTTCTATCCCAATGGATATGATAAGTACAATGCAGGTATGGGTGCCAAGATATAAATATAAAGTCTGGAATTATAATAGTGATGGGATAAAAACAAGTAATCCTCAAGAAATAGATATAATATTTGAAAGAGGTACAAAATCAACTGGAGAAATAACATGTACTGATAATATTCAAGGAGAAGGCGGAGATGGAACAAGTGAAATATGTAAAATAAATGGTAATATTTGCACAGATAGTACCTGTAATAATAAATATTATACTCATCCAGCTTTTACCTTTGGAGAAGAGGAGTTAACTGGTTTTTGGGTAGGAAAGTTTGAATTAACAGGAACAATAGATAATATAACAACAAAACCAGATTTAAGTAGTATAAGAAGCCAAAGAGTAAGTTCATTTGAAACCAATATAATGGCTATGAATGATGAAGGTAATACATACGGATTTAGTACAAATACAGATACGCATATGATAAAGAATATGGAATGGGGAGCAGTAGCATATTTATCCCATTCAAAATATGGGGTAAACAGAGAAGTATATATAAATAATAGTAGTGGTTATTATACAGGAAGAAGTGGAGGAAATGTTGGAGGTTCAACACCAATAAATGGAACATATACCGACCAAACAAGTACAACCCAGTATAATAGTTATGGATTTTATACTTATGATGGATATTTACTAGAATATGGAACCAATACAAAAAGCACAACAAAAGATTTAAGCAAAGTAGCCTCAACAACAGGAAATATTTATGGAGTATATGATATGAGTGGAGGAGCATATGATTATGTAATGGGAAATATAGTAAGTAATGATGGAACAACCATGATGAGTGGGTTTTCAACAAGTGATAATTCAGGTTATACCGGAATACTATATGATAAAGGAAATTATACATCATATGCAGGAACATATTCATATCCTGATAGCAAATATTATGATAAATATAGTTTTGGAACAAGTAATAGTCAAAGAATAAGAAGTAAATTAGGAGATGGAATAAAAGAAGTATTAAATACCTCAAGTAGAGGTTGGCATTCAGATTTCTCCTACCTAGCTTACTCTAGCAACCCTTGGTTCGTTCGTGGTGGTTACTGTAACAATGGTTCTAATGCCGGAGCGTTTTACTCGAGCTTCAGCGATGGTTGCGCTTTCGCTTACTACTCATCCCGCCTTGTCATAACACCGTAAGGTATTGATAACTATTGCAACTGACTATGCAAAATTACGGGTAAGTAATTTTGCATGGCTATTCAATGTTTGCACGAATAAAAAATAGAAATAAAAAATAAAGAATTATGAAATGTTCTTTTGTCTTGAAAGTTTAATACTTTCAAAGACGAAAGAACTCTTTTTTGTTGATAAGTCTAAATTTCTATAAAATTAATACTTTGATATGTATTTAAAATGAAATATATAAATTTCTTTTTATGAAGTTTTATATTTCATTTTTATATTGTATTAAATTTTGTTAAATAGTTATTTTACAAAATATCTTTATTGTTTTATAGTTTTATTTAATACAGGAGGTTTTATTATGACTGATTTAATTATGAAAGATAATATTAAAATAGAAGACCTAATATATGAAGTACGAGGTAAACAAGTGATGCTTGATAGTGATTTAGCTAAAATATATGAATATACAACCTTCAATTTAAACAAAGCTGTAACAAGGAATATAGATAAATTTCCATTTGAATATATGTTTGTACTTACTAATGATGAATATAAGAACTTGATATTCCAAAATGGAATTTCAAATAATAATCATGGTGGTAGAAGAACACTTCCTAGAGTATTTGCAGAAAAAGGTATATTAATGTTAGCAACAATTCTTAAAAGTGAAAAAGCTGTAAGTGTAAGTATTGATATAATTAATACTTTTGTATTAATGAAACGTTATATTACATTTGGTAATTATAATAAAAGAATATCCACTGTAGAAACAAAACTTCTAGAACACGATACTAAAATAGATTTGATACTAGATAAGTTAGATAATACTGTAAATAATCATATCTTCTTTGAGGGTCAGATATATGATGCTTATTCTCTAATGATGGATATTTTAGGTAAAGCTCGGGAAGAAATAATAATAATAGATAACTATGCAGGAAAAAAGTTATTTGACTTATTACGAGATATAAAAGTGGGTATTAAAATTTATAGCAAGAACTTTGATTTAGAATTAATTAAAAAATACAATAGTCAGTATTCTAATATAAGTACCTTTATACATAATGGATTTCATGATAGATTTATAATCCTAGATAAAAGTATTTTATATCACTGTGGGTCTTCTTTTAAAGATTTAGGTATTAAATGTTTTGCTATAAATAAAGTAGACCATCCTTTTTTATTAGAAAATATTTTATCTTATTTAAAAAATCAGAAAAGTTTTCGGAAAGTCAATTAGACTTTTCTCTTTATAATTTATTCTAAAATAAATTGTGCTTTTAAAATCATTTGTGCTATAATGTTATTAGAGTAGGAGTGATCATGTGGCTAAGAAAAAAAGTAGAAAAACTAAGAAAAACGAAAAACCTACATATTTAGTAGAATTATATGGAATTGTTTTAATTTTGGCAGCTATTTTGGGAATAGGAAAATATGGAATAGTGGGAAGAGTTATTGCCTCATTTGCCCTTTTTCTAGTAGGAAATTTATATTTCTTCTTGCTATTAGTTCTATTAATTGCCGGAGTTTATATAATAATAAATCGTAAAGGAATAAATTTATTATCTTCTAAAATGGTTGGAATATATCTGTTTGTAGTAGGAATTGTTGTCCTAATGCACCAAAACTACGTTTTAGATAATATTAATACTAGTAAAATCTTTACTGAAACTATAGATTACTTAATGCTTGGTATCGAAAAAATTATGGATAAAAGCGTTCAAGTAGGAATTTTTAATATGGCTCTTGCCAATACTGGGGGAGGCCTTCTAGGAGCAATTTTCTCTTCTTGTTTTTATGCCTTATTTGAAGCTGAAGGAACTAGAGTAGTAGTACCAATTCTGTTAGTAGCAGGTTTCATGATTTTTACTGGACTTTCAATTAAAGATATCTATGATAAAGGTAAAGAAAAAGCTAAAAACATAAAATCACATAAAAAGCCAAAAACTAATGATGATGAAGATGAAAAAGAAGCTAAAATAGTTGATCACAATGATGAAAAATTAGTAGTTCATGATATTAAAGAATTAACTAAAATAAATAACAACAACAATATCAAAGAAACTGCTACACCTTCAAAAGAAGCAGGCAACCTTAATAAAAGTTACAATTTACCATCTTTAGAACTATTGGAAGCTCCTAAAAAGAATAAAAAAACTGCTAATCATACCGTAATAGAAAAAAATATTGAAGCTTTAGAAAAAGTTCTTCATGATTTTGGTATAAATGCTAAAGTTGTCGAAGTAAATATTGGACCAACTGTTACCCAATATGAATTATCACTTTCCTCTGGAACTAGAGTTTCTAAACTTCTTACTATAAATAAAGAAATATCATTAGCTTTAGCTAAAAAAGATATTAGAATTCAAGCTCCTATTCCTGGTAAAAGCACTGTAGGAGTAGAAATGCCTAACGATGAAGCCCAACCAGTAACTATTAGAGAAACTTTAGAATTAATGCCTAAACAAACTCAAAACATGCCTTTAGCAGTAGCTCTTGGTAAAGATATCATGGGTAAAGTTAAATGGTGTGAAATCAATAAAACTCCCCATCTTTTAGTTGCCGGAGCAACCGGTTCTGGTAAATCTGTTTGCATTAATACTATAATTATCTCTATCTTAATGAAAGCTAGACCTGATGAAGTAAAATTAATTTTAGTTGATCCTAAAAAGGTAGAATTATCTATTTATAACGGCATTCCTCATCTTTTAACACCAGTTGTAACTGATCCCAGAAAAGCTTCAGTTGCTTTAAAAAGAGCAGTATCAGAAATGGAAAGACGTTATGATTTATTCGAAGAATATAAAACTAAAAACATTGAAGGTTATAACAAATTAGTAGAAGAAAAAAACAAAAAACTTCCTGATGATGAAAAACTAGCTAAAATGCCATATATCGTTGTAATAGTAGATGAACTTGCTGACTTAATGCTAGTAGCAGGTAAAGAAGTAGAAGACTCAATCATGAGAATTACTCAAATGGCTAGAGCAGCCGGGATTCATTTAATTATAGCAACTCAAAGACCATCAACAGATGTTATCACAGGTCTTATCAAAGCCAATATTCCTTCAAGGATTTCTTTTGCCGTTTCATCAAGCATTGATTCTAGAACTATTCTAGATATGGTCGGTGCTGAAAAACTATTAGGAAAAGGAGACATGTTATTCCTTCCTATGGGGGAAAGTACTCCAGAAAGAATTCAAGGAGCATTCATTGATGAAAATCAAATCAAAAAAGTTGTTGATTACACTGTTTCTCAGCAAAAAGCCTCATTTGACCAAAACTTTATTAATTTAGATAGTGTTGATCAAAACATCAAAGAAAATACCGTTAAAAATGATAAAGAAGAATATGATGACCCTCTTTATAATGATATTGTTGAATTTGTTATTACCCAAGGAAAAGCCAGCGCTTCCTTACTTCAAAGAAGATTTAAATTAGGATATAACCGTGCGGCTAGAATAATAGACTTACTAGAAGAACGAGGAATTATTGGGCCCCAAAACGGTTCCAAACCAAGAGAAGTTTTAGTAAAATTAGAAGAGAACGAGGAGGAATAATATGACACCCCATATAAATGCTAAAAAAGATGACATAGCAAACTTAGTAATAATGCCTGGAGATCCCAAAAGAGCTACCTTTATAGCAGAGCATTACTTAGAAAATTATAAATTAGTAAACGAAGTAAGAGGAATGCTAGCCTATACAGGATTTTATAAAAATAAAAAAGTCACAGTTATGGCTTCAGGCATGGGTATGCCTAGCATGGCTATTTATGCTCATGAGCTATTTAATTTCTACGATGTGGACAAAATAATAAGAGTAGGCTCTTGCAAATCCCTAACCAAAGATATTGACATAAATGAATTAATTCTAGCAGAGCAAGCCTACACTTTATCAAATTTTGCTTATAGTAATTCAGGCCAATCTAAAAATATTTTAAAGGCTTCTGACGACTTAACATCAAAAATAAAAGAAACAGCTAAAAGGCTTGACTTATTATTATATCAAGGTACAATAAATACAAGCGATGTATTTTATTCTGATTATGAAGATAAAAATACCATTAAATATAATTGCCTAGGAGTTGAAATGGAAACTTTTGCCCTTTTTTATGAAGCTTTAAAAGCCAAAAAAGAAGCAGCCTCACTTTTAACAGTATCTGATAATGTTGATAGGAGTAAAGTTTTAACACCTACTGAAAGAGAAAAATCCTTTTCTCAAGCTATTTTTTTAGCTCTCGAATCAATAATATATTAAAAATCGCTTATAATAATAGTGAGGTGATCAAGTGAATATAAATACTATTGATAAACAAGGTTATAAACTACATATAATTGAAAATAAAGATTTCAAAACCATTTTAGTTAAAACAATTTTCTGGGAAAAACTTAAAAAAGAAGAGTTAACACTTAGAAATATGTTGATTAACAATCTTCTTTTTTCATCGAAAAATTATAAAACTCAGAAAGAATTAAACATCAAAGAAGAAGAATTATACGGAGTAACTATCGGAGGAGGAAACTATCGTAAAGGAACACATATCTTTAGTGAACTAAATCTTTCTGTTATTGAAGATAAATATGCTGAAAAAGGTTTATTCCAAAAAGGTTTAGAATTTTTCTTTGATATATTATTAAATCCTAATGTAACTGATAATTCATTTGATGAAAAATCTTTTAATATTATTTATGAAAGATTAAAATCTGATATAAGTAGAGAAAAAGAAAATCCCAGTTATTATAGCCTTATCGAATATAAAAAACTACTTGGAAAATCAAAACCATTCTCAGCTTCTGTTGAAGGTAACTTACCTGATTTAGAAAAAATAAATCCTCACAATTTATATAACTATTATAATAGTTTTTTCAAAACTAATAATATTGATATTTTTGTAATAGGAAATATTAAAGCTCAAGAAGTAGAAACAGCTATATCAAAATTATTTAATCCTGAAAAAAGAACTACTACCAAAAATGAACTTTATATCACTTATGAAAAGCCTTATACGGAAACTGAAAAAAATTCTAATTTCAGTCAATCTCGTTTAGTAATGGGAGGTTCATTAAATCAATTATCTGCTTATGAGAAAAAATATCCAGCTTTAGCTTATAATATAATTTTAGGAAATTCTCCCAATTCTAAACTTTTCAAAAATGTCAGAGAAAAAAATTCTTATGCTTATAGCATTTCCTCAAGCATAAATCGTTTAGATGGAATGTTTTATGTTCATGCTGGCATTTCCAAAGAAAATTACGAATCTACTAAAAAAGAAATAGTAAAAGAAATGCAAAATATGAAGCAAGGAAAATTTACTGCTCAAGACCTTAAAAATGCCAAAGAAGTACTAATCAGTTTATTAAGAGAAATAGCCGATTACCAAGGTGCCATAGTAGATAGCCATTTCAATAATCTTTATATGGACAGTGATCCTATCAAAGATCAAATTACTAATATTAAAAATATAACCAAAGAAGATGTTATCCGAGTTGCCAACAAAATAAACATCGACACTATTTTTTTATTAAAGGAATTAGAACAATGAAAGAAATAAGAATAAACAATTTTAAAGAAAAACTTTTTTATGAAAAATTAGAAAATGGCTTAGAAGTATTTTTAGTACCTCTAAAAAAGAAAAACGATTTCACCACTGTATTTGCTACTAAATACGGAGGACGTGATATCAAATTTAAAATAGATGGTAAACTGATTGAAACTCCAACCGGAATAGCGCATTTCTTAGAACATAAAATGTTTGAAAAAGAAGAAGATCCTTTTAAATTTTATCAAAAATATGGCACAGATGTTAATGCTTCAACTTCTCATGACTTTACTAGTTATTATATAATAGGAAATAAAAGCTATAAAAAGAATTTAGTATATCTTTTAAACTGGTTACAAAAATTAGATATAACCGAAGCTTTAGTAGAAAAAGAACAAGGTATAATTTTAGAAGAAGCTAGTATGTATAAAGATTCCCCAGATAGAGTTTTAAACGAAAAGGTAAAAGAAAATATTTTTGCTCATGATCCATATCGTAATAAAGTAATTGGAACCGATGAAGACATCGTAAAAATAACTAAAGAAGAATTAGAATTATGTTATAAAAGTTTCTATAGACCAGACAATATGTTTCTTATAAGTGTTGGTAATTTTAATCCAAAAGAAGCTATAGAAATCATCAAAGAAAATACCAAAAACTTTAAAAATGGTAAAGAAAAAATAGAAAAATATTATGAACCAGAAGATGATAATGTAGTAAAAAGATATGAAGAAGTATTTTTAAATGTTGATAGTCCAAGGATTTCCGTAGCCTATAAAATAAATAAAAACAAATTAAAAAATTTAAACATATCAAACTTTGAACTAGATTTATATCTACATATATTAATAAATATTGGTCTAGGAGTAACCTCTGATATTAGAGAAAAATGGCTTAATAATAATATGTTTATTAACTCCTTGTATCGAGTAACAGAAAATGAAACACACTATATTATTGAATTTAATGCTATTTCTAAAAAAGAAGACCAATTAAGCGAAGAACTTCATAATTATTTACAAGATATTAAAATATCTGAAGAAAGTTTTGAAAGACAAAAAAAATTATGGATAGCTAACGAAGTAAAAAGTATTGGCAACATAAATAGCATAAAATACAATATTTTAGATGACATTTTAGACTATGGACATTTTATTCCTAATAAATTAGAATGTATAAAAAATTTAAAATATGAAATATTAGTTTCTTTAAAAAATAGCTTAGATTTTTCCAATAAAGTAATTATCAAAATTTTACCAAAAGATAAAAAAATATAGTCAAACAAGAAATAAAATCCGAAAACTTCTTGCACTTCTATATTTTTTTTGTTATTATCATTATAGAGTAAAAGGAGTTGGTAAAGTGGAACTTCAAATGTTTTTAGAATTCCCAGGTGTTTTAATCACAATCGGAGTAGTTTTATTATTAATTTCAATTATTATTATAATTATTGCCTATAGATCAAGTAACAAAGACGTTGATGCCTCTAAGTTAAGTACTAATCAAACTAGCTATCATGGTACGGTTAATCATACTGGATATTATGATAATGGTAAGCCTAAAATAATTCTTGAATCAAATAATGATGATTTAGACAAAACGAAAGTATTTAAAAAACCTCAAAATCAAAATATTCCTCAAGATAGACCAACTGGAATCAAAGACCAAATAGAAAGAATAACTAATCAAGAAAATAAACAACCAATATCTAAAGCTATACCTAAAGAAGCACCAAAACCAATACCACCAGTAGAAGAAGAACTTCCAACTATTGATGTCTTTGAAGAAGAATTTAATACTCCATCAAAAGAAGATTTTGAAAAACCAAAAATCAAAGAAGCCAAACCAGGAGACATTATAAATCCTAGGAAAGAAGCTAGCAAAGATAATATAAAGACTGTCATAAAAAAACCAGTTTATGTAGAAGAAGACGAAGATATAGAACTTTTATAGTTCTTTTTTTTCATATCTATTTATTTTTCTATTTATTTTGAAACAAAAATAAGTTATAATAGAAATATAATATAATAAAATACAGGAGAATTAATATGGAAGAAAAGTATAATAAATTAGTAAGGGATAAAATTCCTGAAATAATTAAAATAAATGGAGAAGAACCTATTACCAGAATTTTAACAGAAGAGGAATATAAAAAAGCTTTAGAAAAAAAATTATTAGAAGAATGTTATGAAGTTTTGGAATCGCAAGATAAAAAAAGATTAGAAGAATTAGCAGATCTTCTTGAGGTAATGAAATATTTAAGCCAGCTAGAAAATTCAAGTATTGAAGAAGTAGCAAAGATAGGTTTAGAAAAAAACGAAAAACGTGGTAGTTTTAAAAATAGAATTTTTTTAGAAAAAGTTATTACTAAGAAAAAATAAATACTGGAAAAGAGGGGATTATATGGCTTTTATTGAAGTTAAAAATTTAACTAAAACCTATAAAATGGGAGAAGTAACCATTAAAGCAATTGATAAAGCCTCATTCACCATTGAAAAAGGTGAATTAGTTGTCGTTCTAGGACCATCTGGAGCAGGGAAAACCACAATCCTAAATATTTTAGGAGGAATGGATACTCCAACCAGTGGAAGTGTTTTCGTAAATAATGAAGAAATTTCTAAATACAACAAAAAAGAACTAACTAAATATCGTCGCTATGATATTGGCTTTGTATTTCAATTTTATAATCTAGTAGGAAATTTAACTGCTCTTGAAAACGTTTCTCTTGCTAGCCAAATTTGTAAAAATCCTATAGACAGTGAAACTGTTTTAAAACAAGTAGGCTTAGAATCACGAAAAAATCATTTTCCAGCACAGCTTTCCGGAGGAGAACAACAACGTGTTAGTATCGCTAGAGCACTAGCCAAAAATCCTTTAGTTTTACTTTGTGATGAACCAACCGGAGCTTTAGATTCTAAAACGGGACGTATGATTTTAGAACTTTTACAAAATACTTGTCATACTTCCCATATGACTACTATAATAATTACTCATAATGCTATTATTAGTGAGATTGCCGACAAAGTAATTAAAGTAAAAAATGGTCAAATTGAAGATGTAATTATCAATAAAAACCCAAAATTAGTAAAGGAAATTAATTGGTAATGTTACTATATAAGAATAGTGTCAAAAAAATTATTAAATCAATAGGAAGATTCTTGTCACTTATTTTTATCGTGGCCTTGGGTAGTGCCTTCTTCTCTGGAGTTAGAGAAACATCTTCTGATATGATCAAAACTATGGATAATTATTATGATGATTATGCTCTTATGGATTTTAGAATAGTTAGTACTATGGGTCTTACGGATAATGATGTAAAATCCTTACAAACACTTAATAATTCTTTAAAAGTTGTTCCTAGTTATTCTTATGAAACTTTAATAAATGGTGAAAGCACTAAAATTTATTCTTATCAAGATAATATCAATAAAGTAAATTTAATCTCTGGAAAAATGCCTACTAAAAATGGAGAAATTTTAGTAGAAAACGGAACTTATCAAATAGGAGACATAATAACCTTAGAACCAGGTTATGAAGATTATTTGAAAACAAATACTTATACTGTTGTAGGAACTATAACAAGTCCTTTATATATCTATGATAACAAAGGAATTTCCACCGTAGGAGATGGCAAACTAGATACCTTTATGTATGTACTTCCTTCTAATTTCAACATGGACTATTATACTGAAATATATTTAACCGCTAAAGATAGTCTATCAAAAACATCATATGAAAAAGACTATTTAGAAACTATAGAATTGCTAGAAAAAGAATTAAAAGAATTAAAACCAATAAGAGAAACAGCCCGTTATG
>ERZ824488.3395-NODE-3395-length-12084-cov-6.452324_pt1 | contig 12084 bp, 13 predicted proteins | sample MGYA00519936_ERZ824488 | MGnify/ENA primary metagenome ERZ824488 (study PRJEB31778, sample SAMEA3449153) | human gut metagenome | biome: human gut; feature: human-associated habitat; material: faeces | place: United Kingdom | collected 2010/2012 ... | reverse complement strand
ACAAACTATTAAATTTTTCAAAATTTATATTGACTTTTAATAGTTAGTCTCCTTATGATACTTTACTAATCTTAGTATAGCAAATATTGAAGTAATATGTAAATAAATATTAAAAAAAGCTAGATTTTTTTACTCTAGCTATTGTCAATTAAATCTTTTAAATTTTCTACTTCTTTGGTGAGATTGGAATTATTATAAGTATTAAATAAATATTCATATCTAAAAATATAAAATCCTTTATAATTGTTTATATTGCGAGAAATTAAAATTTGTTTTTTTATGATATTGGTTTCCTCTAGCCATTCATTTTCGCCTTTTCCAGCATACTGGTCTACTTTTCCCGATTTATACAGAGAAAGTGCTACATAAAAATCTTTTCCTAAAGTATTTAATTCTGCCCAACTTTCTAAGGTATTAATATAGGGCTTTGAACTATTATTAAAACCATAATAAAGCTGAGGAATTATTAAATCTAAATAGTCTTCTCCCATGATATGTTTAACATCTAAATATTCTAAATCTAAATTATTTTCAATATTACCAGCGGGAGATATTCCGAATTTTAAATCTTCGTTAACACTTTTTATAGTTTCGTAACTTTCTTTTAATAAATTATTAATGTTATTTAAACGATATTCTTTTAAAGTCATTGATTTGTCGGTTGCTTCATAGTTTTCTAAATCAATTGTATCACTAGGATAAAAGTAATCATCATATATTACTCCTTTAATATCATAGTTTTCGCATAGTTCTTTTAAACCTTTAGTGATATAGTCTAATACTTCACTAGAGGCCGGGTTTAAATAGATACCATTTTTCGTTCGTTCGATATTATTAGTATCTAACCATTTATAATAATAGGAGTTTTCGTTTATATCAGTAATATTATTTTCACTTCTTATTCTATAAGGATTAACCCAGGCATATACTTCGATATTTTTTTCTTTAGCGGTATCAATAAAATATTTTAAAATATCTAATGGCAATTCGTCTCCTTCTTCATTTACCACTACTTTTGAGGATAAATAAATTTCTGAAGGATAAATGGCATCACTAAAAGGTCTTACTTGCAGAATAATGGATTTTAGTCCAAAGTAAGAGATATTATTTATCATATCTGTTATTAGTTTTTCCATTTCTTCTTTAGTTTTATTTTTTAAGTGTCCATAGTCAATATAAGAGATAAAGACTCCTTTTATTTCTTCAGTTTCTTTTGTTTCTTGAGAAGTTTCTGGCTCAGATTTTTCTTCTGGTAAATTTATTATGATTAGTCCTACAAGAAGAATTATCATAAAAAAAATTATTAATTTTCTCATTTAATCACCTTAAATCTTTGATTTAAATAATCTTTTTCAGTTATATATTTGTTTTTATATAAAATTATATGTCTTTTTTCTTTGTACATTGAATCTTTATTTTTAATTATTTTCATTTTTTTATAATTTTTATTTTGCATATATTTTTCTAAGAGCAGTTTATTATAAAGATAAGGTTGTCTTTTTAAATATAATAATAGTTCACAGAATAATAAGATACCCATTAGAATAAAATTAATATTTTGATAGAGAAATACTGCGATTATTATAATAATTACTCCGATAATAATGGCGATTTTGTTACCTTTTTTAAAGGGAAGAAAAAAGTTTAAAAAAAGATTTAATATTCTTCCACCATCTAAAGGATAAATAGGAAGAAGATTAAATATTAAAAGTGTATAATGATAAGAACTAAAAAGTAAAAAATTACGATAGGTCATAAATCCGTTTTGTTCTAGAATAGAAATGAAAATAAAAAATATTATTTGCATCAAAGGACCACTTAAAAGAATTATCAATTCTTCTTTTAAGGGTCTAGTTAATTTTTCATTAAATTTAACACAGCCTCCAAAGGGATAGACTGCTATTTTATCTAGGTTCCAATTATAATATTGGGCTGCTAAAAGGTGTCCTAATTCATGAACGATAATAATAGAAAAAATCATGAAAAACTCTTTAAACATTCCTGTTAGAATGGAAAGAATTATTAAAACATAAGTAAAGGGATGAATATAGATTTTATTTAAGATAGTCTTTATAATCTAGATATTTCCCATCTTTTTGAAAGACCATATAAAAGCTTTGGCTGGCTTCGGCTAGAAATTCTCCTTTACTTACATAGTCATAGAGACTAACATTTATATTATCAACATTTCCATACCAGACATCTACTCCATCTACTTGCTCTATTATGACTGTTTTACCATAGTCATCTTTATTACCGATGAAAACGACAATACCACTTTCTATTACGGGAACTAGGTAGCTTTCTTCAACATTTAATTTTACTCCATCTTTATAAGTGCTAGCATCATCATAAACTAGATTTTCATTAAATACTAGTTTGGTGTTTTCTTTGACTATGTTTTGAAAGGGAACGATGTCTCCGAAGTGTTTTTGATACCAATCATTGATGCTGGCCATATTAATATCATATTTGTTTAAGAAAGCTTCTACTTTGCTACTGGCGGCATTATTGGTTTTTAAAAAGATAAGTCCTGCTAGCACTATTAAAATACAAATAAATAAACGAATAAAAAACTTATAAAAAAAGCTTTTAGCAGATTTTTGTTTGCCTTTTTTATTTTTATTTAAATATTTTTCTACTGATTTATATTTCATAATGATTCACCCTAGAAAATATTATGAAAATAATTATTTATTTAAAACTTTAAGGACTTTTTTTTAGAACCAAAAATTCGACTTTTTAATATTAAAACAGAAATAATTAGATAGATGAAATTTAAAGGAAAAGTTCTAATTAATTTATATAATAAATAATCTATTTTAAAGACTGAATAGTCTAAAAGAATAAGAGTAAAAAAGATATAAATATCATACATTAGAAAAATACTAGTAGATATTAAAATAATATTTAAAATACTAGGTGATTTATTTTTATAAAAGATATAAAGAAATAACGAACTTAAAATAAAGTAATAAGTATTTAATAAGAAAATATCACTATAGAGTGTGTCATAGATTATTCCTATTAAGATAATTGTAGGAAAAAATATTTTATAGTTTTTTATTAGAATATAGGATAATGTAAGAGAAGTTATAAATATAAGGGGGAAAAAATAATTTAAATGCTGATAAGTTGTGTTTAATATATTTCCTAAAAGAAGATCTAGAAATAAGGATATTAATAAATATATCATTTAGTAAGTACCGCCAAGTAATTAATATTATCTAGATCTGCAGAGGGTTTTACATATAAAATATCAGCAATGTCATAACTATCTTTTCCTATTTTTTCAACAGTTCCAATAACAATATTTTTAGGAAAGTTACCTAAGCCAGAGGTTACTAGTTCATCATTTAACTTTATACCTTCTTTATTAGTAGTTAGTTCTACTTTAATGTAGGGATAATCATATTCAATAATTGTTCCATATTTAAAACTTTTAGCGGTTTTTACTCCTACTGATATTTTATTATCTTTATCACTACTTGTTATTAATTTAACAGTACTGTAATCTTTGGTAGTGCTTTTTATTTGTCCTACTAAACCAGAGGAAGAGATTACAGCATCCCCTACTTTGATATTATCATTTTTGCCTTTATCTATGAGAATAGTATCAAACCAATACATTTTATTTCTTTGAATAGTTTTAGCATATACTTTATCATAATCTGTATATAGATCTTCTAATTTCAAAAGTTTTTTAAGACTTGATACTTCTTCTTCTAAATCTTGTTTTTCTTGTTTATCATTTTCGATAACAATCATTTGCTTTTCTAAGGCTTCATTTCTATCTAAGACATTTTTATAGTTAAAAATATTATATTTATTTAAAAAATCAAAGGGAACACTAATAAAATTAATATAGTTTTTATAAGCTGAACTATTTACAATGGTGGACATATTTTTAGTTAATAAAAAAAACATACTAAAAAATATAAGAAAGACAATTAGAAATTTGTAATACCAATGAAGTTTTTTCATAAATTCCTCATTTTCCTATTATTTTCGTAAAAACTATAATAATCATTATTCCCTATTATAATATGATCAATAATAGGTATTTGATTTATTTGTCCTATTTTCATTAAAGAGTTAGTAAGCATAATATCATCACTAGAAGGTGTAGGATCTCCGCTGGGATGATTGTGAAGACATACTATAGAAGAAGCTGATAAGTTATATGCTTCTTTAAATATTTCTCTTGGATGGACAACGCTTTTATTTAAAGTTCCCATAAATAATAACTTCCTTTCGATTAATTCTTTTTTTGAATTTAAGTATAAACAATAAAAATGTTCTTGTTTTAAGTCTCTAAATAAGTGTTTGGTTTTTTGATAGATTATTTCTGGTGTTTGGTATTTATCTTTTTTAGATGAATTTAAATCATAATAAATTCTTTTAGATAGTTCGGTTATTGCTAAAAGTTCAATAGCTTTTACTTTACCAATACCTTTTATTTTTAAAAGGGTTTCATAGTTTATATTTTTTAAATTTTCTAATTTTTTTATTTCTTTTAAAATATTTATTGCTAACTCTAGGGCATTTTCATCTTTAGTTCCAGTTTTTAAAATTAGGGCTAGAAGCTCACTGTCGGATAGGTTTTCTTTGCCATATTTGATTAGTTTTTCTCTAGGGCGTTCTGATTCAGGAATCTGTTTAAGTTTCATTTTCTAATACCATCTCCTTGTAGTTAGATATTACGATTTTTTCTATATCAGGAATATCGTCTTCTGAAGTTATACTAATTATTTTGTCATATTCTCCAAGTACAGATAAAAAGCTACTATTATCTATTAAAGATTCTTTGACATAAATACTATATCCTTTATTTTCGTAATATTCCTTGATGGTACTAGCAATTTCTTTATCTTTAGTAATTCCGACATAAAGATGAAAACCATCATCATTTTCGATATATAAGTATTTTTCATAATCTTTAAATGATGAGGACATTTTTTCTTTTGAGGAATAGACTCCTATTTGGAGCATGTAGACTTTATCTTTTTCATCAAAGGCCGTTACACTGGTGGATTCATAATTGTCAAAAAATATTTTTCCGAAAAAAAGTCCTACTATAATAGAAAGAGTTATTGGTATTAAAAATTTGTATCTCATATTATCACCATGATTAGTATATAAAATGGGAATAGGTGTTTTTTGTCGAATAAAAATAGTAAAAGAAAAAAGATGTAAAAATTTACACCTTTATGTTTATGATTTAGTTAATTATTAATGATTATATAAATCTTCTATATTAGTTATCATTTCTTAAAAAATTCATCACCAAATCAATTAGTACATCTTTTTCTTTAGGATTAGATTGTGCTATTAGTAGTGTAATTGCAACAAGTGTATTATTATCAATAACTTGTCCCTTTTCGTTGTAAAGAATATTATAAAATTCTAGAAAATATATGAATAATGTTGCGGCAATTCTTTTGTTACCATCAATGAAAGTATGATTTTTGGTAACTAAATATAGAAAATTGGCAGCTTTTTCTTGAACTGTTTGATATAAGTCATTACCATTAAAAGATTGATATATAGCACCTATAATTGCTTTTAAACCTTCGTTTCTTTCTAGTGCAAATAAATTGCTATTACTATTAAATTTAAGTTTATCAATTATATCCATACAATCTTCATAAGTAATTTGTTTATTATTTATAGTTCCATTAGGTTTAGTTATTCTTTTATAATCATAATCATCGAGTAAATTTAAAGCATTTGAATAATTGTTTATAACTTTAATTATTTCTTTTGCTTCACTTCCTTTTAATTCCGTATCAATTCTACCTGCTATATCTATTAGTTTAATTGTCTTTTCAAGATATTCTAATCGTTTTTCATTAACGGCATAACCTTTTAACAAATAATCTTTTATAATTTTGTTAGCCCATTTTCTAAATATAATACCATTTTTTGATTTTACACGATAGCCCACACTTATGATAACATCTAAGTTATAATAATCCACTTGATATTTTTTACCATCTTTTGCAGTTGTTGCAAAATTTGCAACAACTGAATTATCTAGTTCTTCTTCTAATGCATTTTTTATGTGTCTAGAAATAACCGATTTATCTCTGTCAAATAACTTGGCTATTTGATTTAATGATAACCAAACTGTTTCATCTTTTACATTAACTTCAAGTTTTATGTCTTGATTTTCAAATAATACTATTTCATTTTTCATTAATTATCACTTCCTTTACTATATGGCTTAATCTATGTTTATAAAAATTACCTCATATATACTATTGTCAAAAGAATTGAATATACCTGACTTTTTATGCAATTAGGATAATATTTTTTTATTTTTATTTACAAAAAAAAGTGTCTACTCTTCAAGGTAATTTTCTCCTTTATGAGGCTCCACTCTTAATAAATCATTATAATCTTGTTGTCTTAATACTTCGTAAAGTACTATAGCTACACAGTTAGAAAGGTTTAAACTTCTTACATCTTTAGTCATAGGAATACGCATGCATCTATCTAAATTATCTTTTAATATTTCTTTAGGTATTCCAGAGGACTCTTTACCAAATATTAAATAAATATTTTCATCTTTATTACTATAATCAAATGAAGAATGAGGTTTTTTTCCGTATCTAGTAAAGTAATAAAATGTTCCTTGGTTTTTACTTAGGAAATCTTCATAGTTTTCATAAACTTCATAATCTAATTTATCTATATAATTAGCACCACTTCTTTTAACACTTTTTTCATCTAGTGAAAATCCTAGTGGTTTTATAAGATGAAGACGAGCTCCTGTTCCTACACAAGAGCGCATAATATTCCCAGTGTTAGTAGGTATTTCAGGCTCATATAAAACAATATTTATCATAGTTCGTAACTTTCTAAGAATTCACTTACTTGGTCGATTGTTATTTTGTTTTTAGAATTAGAGCTTAATACATCTACTATTTCTCCTTGATTAAAGATGACTAAAGTTGGATATTCATAAACCTTTTTTACTAAGGTATCACTTTTATAAGTGTTATAAACAGTTGATAATAAATCGTTTTCGTCACTAGAATAACCAAGATTTAGATATACTATTTCTTCAGTTAAGTTATTATCTTTAATATATTCAGAGAATTTTTTTTCAAAACTGCGGCAAATATTTTCATCAGTAGTACACATATACATAATTAACATGTCTCTTTCGGTTAGAACTGTGTCTAAATTATTAAATTGTACTTCTCTTAGAACTGATGTTATAACAGGCTGGTTTATTTTATTATCATGATATTGTCTATACCACGAGCATAAATAAATTACTCCAAGTAAAGTTATTATTATTATCACACCAAGAATTATATAATTTTGAGTAGGAATTTCTTTCTTATTTTCCGCTTTTTGTTTAGTCATCTTATCACCTCATTATAAATATATTCTATCATAATAAATTTATCTAGGTAAAGTTTTTTTATAAAAAAGAAATAGTTTTTTACTCTACTATTTCTTTGTTTTTAATCTCTTCTTTTAGTTTTTGAATAAAATCTTCAACAGATATATTAATAGTTTCTTCTTTGCCATGATGTCTATAACTAATTGTTTTGGTATCTTGTTCTTTTTGTCCTAGGATTAAATTGTATGGATATTTTTTTACTAAAGCTTCTCTTAATTTATAACCTAGTTTTTCATCACGGTCATCTAAGTTTACTCTTAATCCAGCTTCTTTTAGTGTTTTAGTTATTTCTTTAGCATATTCTAAATGATAATTATTGTTTACTGGAATAACATTTACTCCGATTGGAGCCATCCAAAGTGGGAAGTTACCTGCGAAGTGTTCAATTAAAACTCCGATAAAGCGTTCTATTGAACCATATATTACGCGATGAAGCATGATTGGTCTTTTTTTCGAACCGTCTTTATCGATATAGGTTAAATCAAAACGTTCTGGAAGTTGCATATCTAATTGAATAGTTCCACATTGCCATTCTCTAGAAAGAGAATCTCTTACTTTAAAGTCTAATTTCGGACCATAGAAAGCTCCATCTCCTGGATTTAATTTATAGGTTTTACCGGCTTTAGTTAAAGCTTCTTTTAAAATATTTTCGGCTTTATCCCAAGTTTTAATATCTCCGATAAATTTATCTTCTGGTCTTGTTGATAATTCAATTTCATAAGTTAGATTAAATACTTTATACATTCTATCGATGAAACTGATAAGTCTTATTATTTCACTTTCCATTTGATCTTCACGCATAAAGATATGAGCATCATCTTGAGTAAAGTTTCTTACTCTAAATAATCCTGATAAAGCTCCACTTGCTTCATGTCTATGAACTAGTCCTAACTCTCCACATCTTATTGGGAGATCTTTGTAAGAGTGAAGTTTGTTTTTATAAACAAGCATTCCTCCAGGACAGTTCATTGGTTTTATAGCAAAAGTTTTATCATCTATTTCACTTACATACATGTTTTCACGATAATTATACCAGTGTCCAGATATTTCCCAAAGTTCTTTACTTAACATAATTGGAGTTTGGATAAATTCATAACCTTCTTTAGTGTGTTCTTCATACCAGAAGTCTTCTAGAGACTTTCTTAGAATCATGCCGTTTGGAAGCCAAAAAGGAAATCCTGGACCATATTCACTTATCATAAATAATTCTAATTCTCTGCCAAGCTTTCGGTGGTCTCTTTTTTTTGCTTCTTCTAGATAATTTAAATAATTATCTAAAGCTTCTTTAGTATCAAAGCAGATTCCATAGATTCTTTGAAGCATTTTATTTTTCGAATCACCTTTAAAGTAAGCTCCTGATACTTTTAATAGTTTGAAATATTTTAACTCTTTGACACTTTGGACGTGAGGTCCACGGCAAAGATCAGTAAAATCTCCTTGAGTATAACAAGATATTACTTCATCTTCGGGCATGTTATTTATTAAATCTATTTTGTAAGGGTCATTTTTAAATTTTTCTAAAGCTTCTTCTCTAGTTAGTTCTTCGCGATAAATTCTTTTGCCATCTTTAGATATTTTTTTCATCTCTTTTTCAATTTTTGCTAAGTCTTCTTCTTTTATAACATTGTCTCCTAGATCAATGTCATAGTAGAAACCATTTTCAATAACAGGTCCTACCCAAAATAAAGCATTAGGATATAAATGTTTTACTGCTTGTGCTAATAAATGGGCACAACTATGATTTTTGATACTTAATTTTTCATCTTCTTTAATATTAATCATTTAAATCATTCCTTCCTTCATTCTTTTTTAATTCTCTTAGTTTTCTTTTTTTAGTTCCATGTTCTGTACCTTTACGAAAATATAATTCTTTTTGGACTAATCTATTTAACTTTTTGTTGTTTAAATCTTCTAATTCTTTTTTAGTTTTAGCTAATTGATAACAATTCATTTTTGCTATATCTTCTTCAGTTAATTCTTGTAATTCATCAATATCATCTTCTACTGTTATGATTACTTCAACTTTTTGATTATTTTCAATACTTTTTAAATGTCTTGCTAATCTTTCTTCATCAGTTTCTAAGGTTTGGTCATAATCTTCAGCATATAAAATATCTTCTTGGTAAGACTCTTGTTCACAAGCAAAGGGATTTTGATAAGCTAATATTGTCCCTTCAGAATCTTTAACTAACAAAATTTCTCCTTTTAAAATATTTTCTCTGGTTACATCATTTTGTTTTTTCCTCTTGATAAAAGGAAAATTATTTTTAACATCTTTGTGAGTTAAAGTCGTAAATGCTCCTTTTTTTGAAATTATAATACATGTAAAGATAATCATCAATTGTTATTTGTTCTTCAAGATAATATTTAAAATTTTTTATTTTTGTCATTACAACACCTTCTTGTTTTATTATATGAAAAAAGCTCCTTAAAAGGAGCGAATTTATCGCGGTACCATCCTACCTTATCACTTATATTTATAACGGAATTATCCGGAAATCTATTTCTAGATCAGCTTTTTAAGGTAGTAATAAATAAATTATTAATTAGTTTACACCTGCCACTAACTCTCTTGATAAGGGAATTTATTTATCGTGTCCTTCTTTTTCACTTTTATAAGTATATTTTAGCAGGATTTCTAATGATTGTAAACAGGTTTAGAAAATTTTTTTATTTTTTACTACTTTGTCTTATTATGTATTAATTATATAATTTATTAGATAAAAAAACAAGTGCTTTCTTTGCACTTATCTTAGGTTTTTACTTATTTTATATTTATTTAAAGTCTCCATCTGATTCTTGATATTTATCTGGGTTATAAACTGTTCCTGCAAACCATACTTCTTTTGTATCTTTATCTAGAATAAGGTACATATATGGTTTATCAAATGTTAAATCTATTTCTTCAACTGGAACTTCATAGATATAATCAAACACACATGGTTCTCCGGCTCCAGCACCACTTAAAGTTACAGAAGCTGCTTTTATTCCATCGTTTGAAAACTTAATATTTGTTTTATGTAAAGCTTCGTTTACTGGAAATTTTTCTTCTGTTATGTTTTTAAAGTCTGCTTTTGCTGAATCAAAGGCATCTGTTATTCCAAGCTTATTTAAATCATTTACTAAATTTAAATTATATTCAGTTTCAAATACTGGGATTTGTCCATGTATATGAGTTATTACTCCTTCTTTGAAACTATCTAATTCTATAGGCTTTAAGCTATTTATTAAAGTATTTATTGTTGAAGCATTCATATTTTCTATATAGGTTGTTAGGTTTTCATTTGTTGGCATTATTCCTATATATTCTAGAGTTGTTCCATCATATTCTTTTAAGTCTTTAGCGAATACTTTGACATTTTCATCTGTATAGAATGAGAAGTCAGTTGAACTACTAATTTGTTTATAATTTTTACTTATATCTTCAATATATTTGTCTAGATAAGCATCGATGTCAGTTATTTCATTTTCTGGTAGAACTTCTTGAAAGCCACATTGTTCTTCTTTTCCACCGTTTTCCCATTGATCATAAGCTTCTTTTACTGTTTTTCTGATATTTTCTTCTCCTATTTCGCTTATAATATCATATTTATTAGCAACAGCACTAATTTCTAACGATCTTACATTTTCTTTATCATTAAAGTTTAAATCATGGTATCCAGAAAGGCCAAGCATAGGGACAGATTCAAAGAAATCTTCATGAGGAAATTCTACATAATAACTTGTTTTGTCTGATCTTATTTGATTTACCCATTCCATGTCAATTCCTAAAGTATTAATTAAAAGAAAATTTTGTTCGGTTATATCTAATGCTATATTTTCAATTAAATCAAAGGTATTTTCTTTAACCCATTTATTAACATTGTCTGCTGTTTGGAATGAATCATAAATTACGTTAGCATTATATTTTTCTTTAAGGGTATTTATATAATTTGCTTTTATTTGGTCTTGATAGTTACTATTTATAAATAAAGCATTAGCAATACTTATATTCTCACTATTAGTGTATTTTTTAGGGGTATAGTTTCCTATTATATTAGTTATTTGATCTTTAGTTGTACCGTTAGCTCCTTCTTGCAACATTGCTAGAGTATATTTTATTGATAATGGACTATAAACCTTATTTATTTCTTCATTTTCTAATTGTAAAAAAAATAAGTCAAAGTCTGAGATAGCACTTCCTGATAAACGATATTTTGTATATTCATTTATTATTTCTTTTGGTCCTTCTTGGTTTTCTTTTTGAGAGAATATAAAGTAAGTTCCTGCTCCTAGAATAATAAGTATTATTATAATTGCTATAATTATTTTCTTCTTTTTACCTTTCTTTTTTTGTTTTGGGATTGTTTTAATTTCTTGATTTTTTTGATTACCTTGGATTAATTTATCATTAGTTTCCACTTTTTACCTCCATATTTTTATTTTTTACACATCAAATGTAGCATAATGTTATTTTTATGTCTAGGATTTTTATCTTTGCTTTTATACTTTTTACGTAAACAAAAAACAAACTTTTATTAGTCTGTTTCTTCTAATTCTATAGTTATTTTTTTATATTTCAAAACATCTGCCACACTCTCCGGGAGTGCTAAAAACAACCTTAGCAATGATGATATTTGACGAGGTACACGAAGACGCTGATTGGAAAATTGCCGAAGCAATTACTG
>ERZ824488.3394-NODE-3394-length-12085-cov-3.526185_pt1 | contig 12085 bp, 8 predicted proteins | sample MGYA00519936_ERZ824488 | MGnify/ENA primary metagenome ERZ824488 (study PRJEB31778, sample SAMEA3449153) | human gut metagenome | biome: human gut; feature: human-associated habitat; material: faeces | place: United Kingdom | collected 2010/2012 ... | reverse complement strand
CTGCATTGACATTTTCTATAGGGCAACGACCCTGCTAAAGGAGCATGAGCAGCACACAACTATGGATAAGGAGAACGAAGAAATTTAGGATCCGTCAGATGGCGGTGATTCTAGTAGACATGAGAGGTTAGTTACTGTAGGTGAAGGTGGGGAACAGGAAGGCCTTCATAAAAAGAAGCAAAGATGTTTTAGTTCTTGTATCTAAAATTATCAGAAATGGACTCCATGAAGTCACTTCATATCCAGAAAACTCTATTTTGGAGATATATGTAACTTATTAACTGTTCATCAAATCCAGTAAAATCAAGGCGTTTTGTTGAACGTGCACTAAAAAGAACAGAGAGAGATCAAATGATTAATTTATATCTTCATGCGGGAAGCGATAATCATGGATGTGAAGCTATTGTTCGTTCTACCGTAAGCATATTAAATGAAAAAAGTAGACTATACTCATTAAATGCGGATAAAGACTTGAAATATGGATTAGATACAATATGCGATATAAAGAGAGATACGGTAACGGTATATCCCAAGAAGAGTTTGAAATGGTTTATTTCTGCAGCCCAGACAAAAATTAGTGGAAAAATAGATTTAGCTGTCAAAATTCAAAGGAAAGAGTTGCTTAAAAATATTATATCCAAAGAAATTTTTCTTTCGATAGGTGGAGATAATTATTGCTACCCAGGAACAGATGTTTTGGCAGCGGTCAATAGAAATATAAAGAAAAAAGGTGCCAAGTTAGTTCTTTGGGGATGTAGTGTTGAACCAAAACTGCTTAAAAATCCAGAAATTGTAGCAGATTTAAAAGAATTTGATTTGATTACAGCAAGAGAGTCAATTTCTTATAATGCATTAAAAACAATTAATATTAACACTGTAAAGGTTGCAGATCCGGCATTTACACTTCCTAAGAAGTTGTTATCTCTACCAGATAATTGGTTAGAAAGAAACATGGTTGGAATAAATGCTAGTCCATTGATTCTTCAGAATGGAAAAGATTCAAATACTGTTTATATGGCATATAGAATGCTTATTCAAGAAATTCTTGATCATACAGATTGTGGAGTTGCACTGATCCCACATGTGGTATGTGATGGTAATAATGATTTGGAAGTGCTTGCGCAACTCTATGATGAATTTAAAGATAATGATAGAATCATGCTAATTGGAGATCATAACTGCATGGAACTGAAAGGATATATTGCACGTTGTCGATTTTTTGTTGGTGCAAGAACGCATGCTACTATTGCTGCATATTCTTCTTGTGTGCCCACACTGGTATTAGGATACTCAGTTAAATCGCGTGGCATTGCGAGAGATTTATTTGGCAATGAAGAAAACTACGTTTTACCAGTGCAATCGTTACAAGAACCAGATGAATTGACAAAGCATTTCAGATGGCTTGTAGGGCATGAAAAAGAAATAAAAGATCATTTAGAAAAAATTATGCCGGAATATATTTCGAAAGCATATTCAGGGAAAATGGCACTGGATAAATTAGTTCGATGAGGTGAATGCAGTGCAAAAAAATGAGTTGAAATCGGGAGTGATTTTGTCGTACATTAACTTGGGGCTTGGCACAGTTATTCCTTTTATATATACACCAATTATGCTCCGAATGTTAGGACAAGCAGAATATGGTTTATTTTCGCTTGCTTCGTCCGCCGTTTCTTACTTATCATTATTGAGTTTTGGATTCGGAAGTACTATTATTAGGTATATTTCTAAATATCGTGCAGAGAAAGATAAAAAATCAGAAGAAAAGGCATTTGGTTTTTTCTTAATTTTATACTGTGTATTAGCTTTGCTAGTTCTATTATGTGGGGCAATCATTGCAAATAATGTTGAAGCAATATTTCAAAAAGGATTATCAGCTAATGAATTGAAAAAAATGAAAGTTCTGGTAATGATAATGACATTTAACTCAGCATTATCATTTCCAAACAGTGTCTTTTCATCAATGATAACAGCGAATGAGAAGTATATCTTTAGAAAACTTGTTGATATGTTTTCAACTGTATTAGCTCCACTGGCAAATTTAGTTGCGTTGTATTTGGGGTACGCTTCTGTAGGAATGGCAACAGCGGCAACCGTGGTTCAATTTTTGATGCTCCCTGTGAATATTTATTATTGTCTTAGAAAGTTACATATTAAACCAGTTATAGAAAAACTTCCAATAGCACTAATTAAAGAAATGTTAGGATTTTCGGTGTTTGTTTTTATTGGTTCGATTGTAGATATGTTATTCTGGGCTACTGATAAAGTTATTTTAGGAATGTTATCCGGGAGTGTCGCTGTTGCAATTTATAATGTGGGCGGTACTTTTAATAATATGGTTATGAATTTGTCAACATCAATATCTGGAGTATTGACACCTAGAGTGACGGGGATGGTCGTAAAAGATGCATCCAAGGATGAATTAACGAATTTGTTTATTCGAGTTGGAAGATTACAGTTTATTGTAATTGCTTTGATAGTGTCTGGTTTTACTGCTTTTGGACAAGCTTTTATTACATTATGGGCTGGAAAGGATTATCATGACGCATATTGGGTTGCTATTTTGACAATGTTTCCTCTGTGCGTTCCGTTGATTCAAAACATTGGTTTAACGATTGTTACTGCTCAGAATAAGCATCAGTTTAGATCCATCATATACATGATTATTGCAATACTTAATGTAGTGACAACTTATATTGCGGTTCCATATTGTGGCATTTTGGGGGCGGCTACTTGTTCTTGTTTTGCATATATCCTAGGACAAGGTATTGTGATGAATATTTACTACTACAAAGTGACAGGATTGGATATTCCTTTGTTCTGGAAAAATATTTTAAAAATGGCCATTGTTCCAGGAATAATGATGTTTAGTGGTTTACTGATAAATAGAATATATGAAATTGATAACTGGATTATTTTTTTGATCGGGATAATTGTTTTTACTGGCATCTATATTGTGTTAATGTATGAAGTTTCATTTAATGAATATGAAAGAAGTATTTTTAGAGAACCATTGAAGAGGATAATCAAAAGAATCAAGGGATAAGAAGGTGAAAACTATGCCCAAACTTGCCGAGAAGAACCAATGCACAGGTTGCACTGCCTGTGTAAGCATTTGTCCACGGAACTGTATTCAGATGAAAAAAGATAATGCAGGATTTGAGTTTCCGGTAATTATGGAGCGGTCTGCGTGTATTGCTTGTGGGGCTTGTGAAAGAGTATGTCCCGTGTTAATGAAGAAAAAAGATGATGAAAACCTATCAACGTCTGCATATGCGGCATTCTCTAACAATAATGCACTTCGACTGGAGAGTTCCTCCGGTGGAATTTTCTCTGAGTTAGCAGCTACCATTTTACAGCGAGGCGGAGTGATCTATGGTGCAAGCTATGATGACGAAGGCGTAGTCAGACATATTGAGATAAAAGAGCAAACGGAACTCGGTAAACTACGAGGAGCGAAATATTCGCAAAGTATTTTAGGAGACAGCTTTTTAAGCATAAAAAAACAACTGGATTCCGGACGAATAGTGTTGTTTTCAGGTACACCTTGTCAGGTAGCCGGATTGAAAGCCTTTTTAAAACGAGATTATGAGAATTTGGTCTGCATAGATTTTGTATGTCATGGAGTACCGTCTCCGATGGTATGGGAAAAATATGTAAAGTATCGATCTCTAACGGATAATAGTGATTCATTTCCACAGCATATAAATTTGCGAAATAAGGAAAGTGGTTGGAGTCATTACGCATACTCGGTTAAATTTGCTTATGCAGACAAGAAACGCTATTTATGTAAAAATGGTGATGATCCCTTCATGCAATTATTTGTAAAAGATTATATTTTGCGGGAATCTTGTAGTAGCTGTCATTTTAAAGGATATCATCGTGTTAGTGATATAACATTAGGCGATTTCTGGGGAATATGGAATATTAATCCCAAAATGGACGATAATAAAGGAACATCTCTTATATTAACGCATACTGCAAAAGGTGAAAAAATGATGAACGCAGTTTCTGAAAACATAAAATGTGAACAAGTTTATTTGGAACAGGCGGCAAGAGAAAATCCATCGTTATTGAGATCATCAGTTCATAAACAAAATAGAGATATTGTTTTAAAAACTATTGAAAGCGAAAATTTTCAGGAAATATTGCCATTACTTCAAGTAAAACAACCACAAAGGCGAAGTAAGAAGGAAATAATTAAGCGTGTACTCAAAAAGCTGTGTGGGTTAGGATGAGTCACGATAACGGAGGACATTATCAATGAAATGGCTACGGCAGCACAAATGGACGCTCATTATCAGCGTACTTCTATTCCTCGGAATCACAAACTGCCAAAACCTCGACCAATCAAAACACTCCCTAAGCTACTCTTCCTATCAGATCCCCTCCGACAAAATCGATACCCCAATCCGGATTTTGCAGCTGACGGATCTGCACAACAGCGAGTTTGGAGAAGACAATCAGGAGCTGATTGACCGGATAGCAAGTCAGTCTCCCGATCTGATCCTGCTCACGGGGGATCTGTTAAATTCCGGAGAGCCTGTCACAGAGATTGCTACCAATTTGATTTCTTCTCTATGCGAGATTGCTCCCGTCTATCTGTCCTTGGGAAATCATGAGATAGAATACCAGGACAATTTTGGCACAGACGTCACACAATTGTATCAGGCCGCCGGTGCAATCGTTCTGGAGCACCAATACCGGGATATCACCGTAAAAGGCCAGTCTCTTCGCATCGGCGGCATTTACGGTTACTGCCTGCCGGACAAATACCTGGAAACGGAGGAAGCTGATCTTAGCGAATGCATGTTTTTATGGGATTTTGAGAATACCGACCGTTACAAGATCCTGCTTAGTCATCTTCCGATTGCCTGGCTGAAAAATGATGCCCTGGAGGAATGGAACATGGACTGCGTGTTTTCTGGTCATCTTCACGGAGGGCAGGTCATTTTGCCTGGAATCGGCGGCGTATATGCGCCGGATATGGGCTGGTTTCCGGGACGGCTGAAGGGTGTTTTTGATTCAAAGGATGGAAAACGGCATCTGGTTTTGTCTGCGGGGCTTGGAAATACGGAGGTGATTCCGCGGTTCAACAATATTCCGGAGATTGTCTGCGTGGATCTTGTACCGGAAGGAGGATGGTGAAAAAACTTGCACATGGATTAGGGCTGCGAATGTTACGGTTCGCTGGGAACCAGTGAACCGTAACTTAATCTGGGCATATTGTTTCACAGGATCGGCTGGCAGCTTGACATGTCGCCGGTTCTGTATTATAATAACGATGTTCACGAAAATGAAAGGATAGATGTACATGAACAAACAAGAATCTGATATTTTGAACGTGATCCTGCAATACCACTGCCGGAACCAGCGTGCGCTGGCGGAGCGGTGTGGGTTTTCACTGGGAATGGTAAACCGTTCGGTGAAAGCGCTGCAGGGGCAGGGTTTTTTAACAACAGATATGGAGCTGACGGAAAAAGCCAGGCTTGAGATGGCAAAGCATCGCCCGAAAAACGCGGTGATTCTGGCTGCCGGATATGGAATGCGGATGGTGCCGATTAATATGGAAACGCCGAAAGGACTTTTGGAAGTAGAGGGGGAACCGCTGATCGAGCGGCTGATCCGTCAGCTTCATGCGGTAAAGGTGAAGGAAATTTATGTTGTCGTTGGTTTTAAAAAGGAACAGTACGATTATCTGGTTGACCGGTATGGCGTGAAGCTGGTTGTCAATATGGAGTATGCAGAGAAAAACAACCTGCATTCCCTGGCAAAGGTATTGCCGCAGCTTGGTGAAACGTATCTTATGCCGTGCGACCTCTGGTGCCGGGAAAATCCGTTTTCGGAGTATGAGTGGTATTCCTGGTATCTGGTGAGCGATGCAAAAGATCCAGACAGTACGGTTCGTGTGAGCCGGAAGTGGGAGCTTGTGCCCTCAGGCGGGGAAAAAGAAGGAAATCATATGATCGGCATCAGCTATCTGACGGATTCTGTGGCACAGTCGATGGCGCGGCGAATCGAAACGATGGTACAGGATCGCCGGTATGACCATGTTTTCTGGGAGGATGCCCTTTTTGCGGAAAACGGAATGCCGGTGCAGGCAAAGCTTGTCCCGGAAGGAGCTGTGGTGGAGATCAATACCTACGAGCAGCTGCGGGAACTGGATGAAAATTCGGATCAGCTGAAGTCGGATGCGATGGCAGAAATTGAACGGGTGCTTTCGGTTTCCGGTGAGGAGATTACGGGAATTGAGGTCCTGAAAAAGGGAATGACAAACCGTTCGTTTTTATTCCGCTGTCGCGGCGGGCGGTATATTATGAGAATTCCGGGGGAAGGCACGAGTCTTCTGATCAACCGCAGGCAGGAGGCGGCGGTATATCGGACACTGGACGGAAAGGGCATCTGCGATGAAATCGTGTCGATCAATCCGGAAAACGGCTATAAGATTACGAAATACCTGGAGGGTGCGCGTGTCTGCGATCCGGAAAACCCTGAGGATGTGCAGGCCTGTATGAAAAAGCTCCGTTCCTTCCATGAGGAGCATCTGAGCGTGGAGCATACGTTTTCGCTGTTTGACCAGATCGCATACTATGAAAGTCTGTGGGAGGGAGAACCGTCTGTTTATCGGGATTACAGCACGACGAAAGCGCATGTGCTGGAGCTTGAGGCTTATCTGGAAGCGCAGCCGAAGGTGTGGACGCTGACGCATATTGATGCGGTGCCGGACAATTTTCTGTTTGTGGAGAAAAACGGCGGAACGGAAATTCGTCTGATTGACTGGGAATATGCGGGCATGCAGGATGCACATGTGGATCTGGCGATGTTCTGCATTTACGCCATGTATGACCGTCCGCAGGTGGATGCGCTGATCGACAGTTATTTTACGGAAGGCTGTCCGCAGGAGGTGCGCACGAAAATTTATGCATACATTGCGGTGTGCGGGCTTTTATGGAGCAACTGGTGTGAGTACAAGAGCCGGTTAGGCGTGGAGTTTGGCGAGTATTCGCTGAAACAGTACCGATATGCTAAGGATTACTATAAACTTGTTAAGCAGGAGCTTGCCAAAAGCAAAGGTCAGGAAGAATAAGAGGGTGGAAGAATGAAAGCGATGGATGTGGGGCAGAGACCGGGAAGTGAAATTCAGCAGAAAAATCATGTAGAACGTGCAATTATCATGGCGGCGGGAACGGGAACGCGGATGCGGCCGGTAACGCTTACTACGCCGAAACCGCTGATCCGTGTGAAGGGTGTCCGCATGATTGATACGGTGATTCAGGCGCTGCATGAAAATGGAATTTATGAGATTTATGTAGTAGTGGGATATCGGAAAGAGCAGTTTGCGTGCCTTACCGCAGAATATAAAGGTGTGACACTGATCGAAAATCCATACTGGGATTCCTGCAATAATATTGCATCGCTCTATGTGGCGCGGGAACAGTTGGAAAATGCAATGATTCTGGATGGGGATCAGATTATATACAAAAAAGAAATTCTTGCACCGGAATTTACGCATTCTGGCTACAATGCTGTCTGGACGGACGAAAAGACGGATGAATGGCTGATGCAGGTGAAGGATGGAATCGTGTGTTCCTGTAGCCGGACCGGCGGTAAGGGCGGCTGGCAGCTCTTCAGTGTATCACGTTGGAACCGGGAGGACGGAAAGCGGCTGAAACGCCACCTGGAACTGGAATTTGAAAAAAAACAGAACCGCCAGATTTACTGGGATGATGTGGCGATGTTCTGTCATTTTGAAGAATATGAGCTTGGCATTTATCCTATGCAGGAAGGCGATCTGATTGAGATTGATGATTTCTCGGAACTCTGCGATCTGGATCCGTCTTACTGCGGATATGAGGCACAGGGGCAGGAAAAATCAGAAGAAAAATAAGCTGGATCGGGCAGTATAGCAGAAAGGAACAGAAAACATGAATACAGTTGATGAAAACAGAGTGGCGAAAAAGAAACAGAGCGGAAAAATACGGAAAAAAGGTCAGATTGACTGGATGATCACGCTGCTGCCGCTGGGACTGATTGCAGCGCTCAGCATTTTGTTTTTCCTCCTGCCGGAACAGTCCAACACAGTTCTTGCGAAGGTACGCTTCTTCTTGGGAGATACCTTTGGAGTCTATTATCTTGCAATTGGCCTTGGCGTTTTTCTGCTCTCTTTGTATCTGGCATTTTCAAAATATGGCGATATTGTGTTAGGAGAGCAGGATGAGAAACCGAAATATTCTTTTTTTGCCTGGGGATCCATGATGTTTACGTGCGGCCTTGCGGCAGACATTCTGTTTTATTCTTTTGCAGAATGGGTGATGTATGCTGCTGATCCGCAGATTGAAAAGATGGGCGGAATCCAGGAGTGGGCGGGCGTGTACCCGCTGTTTCACTGGAGTCTGATTCCGTGGGGCTTTTATCTCGTTCTCGCTGCCGCATTTGGGTTTATGCTGCACGTGCGGAAACGGAACCGGCAGCGGTATTCAGAAGCCTGCCGTCCGATTATGGGAAAACAGACGGACGGCATCGGCGGACGGCTGATTGATCTGCTGGCGGTATTTGCACTCCTTGCAGGAACGGCAACGACATTCAGCGTGGCAACGCCGCTGATGGCAACGATCATCGGAGAGCTTTTTCATATTACAGTAAGCCGGACAGTTATCAATGCCATTATTTTACTGGTAACATGTGCTGTATATACATATTCTTTGCTCCACGGATTTAAGGGGATCAGCAGACTGGCAAATATCTGTATATATCTCTTTTTTGGATTGCTGGCTGTTGTCCTTCTGTTTGGAGGTGAAACCCGTTATATCATCGAGACAGGTCTGAGTTCACTGGGAACCATGGTTCAGAACTTTATCGGTCTTTCTACCTTTACGGATCCTCTGAGAACCTCAAACTTCCCACAGAACTGGACGATTTATTACTGGGCATACTGGATGGTCTGGTGTGTGGCAGCACCGTTTTTCATCGGCAGCATCTCCCGTGGAAGAACCGTTCGCCAGACTATTCTGGGAGGTTATGGTTTCGGCGTTGGATCCACTCTGATCAGTTTTATCATCCTCGGCAATTACTCCATGGGAATGCAGGTAACCGGAAAAGCTGATTTTATCGCACAATACCTGAAAGATGGCGATCTCTATGGAATGATCGTATCCATGATCAAAACCATGCCCTGTGCCCCGGTTATCATGGTAATAGTATTGCTGACGATGGTTGCCTTCTACGCAACTTCCTTTGACTCCATTGCCCTGACAGCCTCCTGCTACAGTTACCGCAAACTCGAAGAAGGCGAACAACCCCACCGGGGAATCCAGCTGATGTGGTGCCTTCTGCTGATCGCATTGCCGATCGCATTACTGTTTGCGGAAAGCTCCATGAGCAACCTGCAAAGCGTAAGCATTGTAGCTGCCTTCCCGATTGGAGTGGTAATCCTGCTGATCACAGGCAGTTTCTTGAAAGACGCGAAGAAATATATAAAAGAAAATAAATAAAAAATATATTACATTACTTTTTAAAAGTATGAAAAACGATACACGAATCCAATCTGTCGTTTCCAATATTTAGCCGAAAGAGCCCGGTTTCCAGGGGGGACTCGCACTGTGTGGGTGGTTAGGGCAAGCTTTGAGATCCGGCGCTTACGTAGGCTTTCGCGAGGGTCAGCTGACCCTCGTGAATCATATCCGAAGTTAGCGACTAGCTCAAAGTTGCCCTGCCCACGCGAGTCCCTCTGGAAACCGGGCTCTTTCGGCGTCCGTTAGACAACAACTTTTCATTTCCATCTCTAAAAACCATGAAAGTACTTGCAACATCTCCCTATTTGTACTATGATAGAACCATTGAATTTACAAAAAATCCAATTAAAATTGGTCCAGCGGACCAATTATTGATATACCATGCAATAAAAACATGAAAGTAACCGACAAACACACGAAAAAATCCAAGGCTGAAACAAACAGTCGGACGTGATTATGAAGGGAAAAAAGAAAAATGGGTAAATATTTTGGAACGGATGGCTTCCGTGGAGAAGCCAATGAAAACCTAACTGCAGACCACGCATACAAAATCGGCCGATTCCTGGGCTGGTACTACGGAGAACAGAAACGCAGAAACGGGGATGATACACCGGCACGGATCGTAATCGGAAAAGATACCCGGAGATCCAGCTATATGTTTGAATACACACTGGTAGGTGGTCTGGTAGCTTCCGGGGCAGATGCATACCTGCTTCATGTAACCACAACCCCATCCGTTGCCTATGTGGCAAGAACCGATAATTTTGACTGCGGAATCATGATCTCCGCCAGTCATAACCCATATTATGATAATGGAATCAAACTGATCAATGGAAACGGAGAAAAGATGGATGAAGAGACCATCGCTCTCGTAGAAGACTATCTGGACGGAAAAGTAGAAGTATTTGGTGAAACTTATGAAGAAGTACCATATGCTCATAAAGACCGGATCGGATGTACGGTGGACTATGTGGCAGGAAGAAATCGCTATGTCGGTTATTTGATTTCTCTTGGTATGTATTCTTTCAAAGGCATTAAGGTTGGTCTGGACTGTGCCAACGGAAGTTCCTGGAATATCGCGAAAGCCGTATTTGATGCTCTGGGAGCCAAAACCTATGTGATCAACGCCCAGCCGGACGGAACCAACATCAATAACAACGCCGGATCCACCCATATCGAAGGACTGCAGAAATATGTAGTAGATAACGGACTGGATGTAGGATTTGCCTACGACGGAGATGCCGACCGCTGCCTGTGTGTCGATGAAAAAGGCAATCTGGTAGACGGAGATGCCATTCTCTACATTTATGGAAAATACATGAAAGAGAGAGGAAAACTTCTGACCAACACCGTGGTAACTACGGTCATGTCAAACTTCGGTCTTTATAAAGCGTTCGATGAACTGGGTATCGGCTATGCAAAAACTGCGGTAGGCGATAAATATGTATACGAATATATGAACCAGAACGGCTGCCGGATCGGAGGAGAACAGTCCGGTCATATCATTTTCTCAAAATACGCTTCCACCGGAGACGGTATCCTGACCAGTCTGAAGATGATGGAAGTCATGATGGCGAGAAAAGCAAAGATGAGCCAGCTGACCGAAGGTCTGACTATTTATCCGCAGGTTCTGGAAAATGTAAGAGTAGTCGATAAGACAGCTGCCCAGGAAGATCCGGATGTGAAAGCTGCGGTAAAAGCAGTGGAAGAGGCACTGGGAGACACCGGACGTATCCTGGTCCGTGAATCCGGAACAGAACCGTTACTTCGTGTCATGGTGGAAGCCGAGACCGAAGAATGCTGCCGGAAATATGTCGACCAGGTAGTCGGCGTAGTAAAAGCCAAAGGTCATGTGGCGTAAAATAGAACATACTGTTCTGTCGGGTACTTCAGGCAGAATGGTGAGTGTATATGCATAATCGCGAAAAACAAGTGCAGTAACACAAACGATCTGAGAGGAGAAATAATAATATGTGTGGAATCGTAGGCTATACCGGAATGCACAGCGCAGCCCCGGTTTTACTGGATGGACTGTCCAAGCTGGAATACCGTGGATATGACTCTGCCGGTATCGCAGTCAGAGACGGGGAAAAACAGGCAGAGGTGATCAAAGCCAAAGGCCGCCTGAAAAAACTGATCGACAAGACTAATGGTGGCGACTCTGTACCGGGAACCTGTGGAATCGGGCATACCCGTTGGGCAACTCACGGAGAACCTTCTGAGAATAATGCACATCCTCATATGAGCGATGATGGCAATGTGGTAGCTGTTCATAACGGTATTATTGAAAACTATCAGGAATTAAAAGACAAACTGATTCGAAATGGCTACACCTTCTATTCAGAAACCGATACGGAAGTGGCTGTCAAACTGGTGGATTATTATTATAAAAAATACGAAGGCACACCGGTAGATGCCCTGACACATGCCATGGTTCGTATCCGTGGCTCTTATGCCCTGGCAATCATGTTCAAGGAGTATCCGGAAGAGATCTATGTGGCGAGAAAAGACAGCCCGATGATCCTTGGGGTGGAAAACGGAGAGGCCTTTATTGCATCTGATGTTCCTGCAATCTT
>ERZ824488.3387-NODE-3387-length-12107-cov-3.373299_pt1 | contig 12107 bp, 7 predicted proteins | sample MGYA00519936_ERZ824488 | MGnify/ENA primary metagenome ERZ824488 (study PRJEB31778, sample SAMEA3449153) | human gut metagenome | biome: human gut; feature: human-associated habitat; material: faeces | place: United Kingdom | collected 2010/2012 ... | reverse complement strand
TCAAAAAGAACGTTAAGAATCTCCGTTCAGCGCTTGATGAAAAGACCCGGACCGTTATTGAAGGACTGAGCGATGAACATGCTGATGACTTGCTTGCTGCCAAGTGGGTGGAACCATTGCAGCGCAAGCTTGAGGAGCTCCCTCAGACGGCTGTTGATGAGTTGATTGCAGCGGTGAATGCGCTGAACGACAAGTATTCGACCACATACTCTGATGTGTGCGAACAGATCGAACAGGCTGAGGCAAAACTTGGCAATATGCTTGGTCAACTAACCGGCAATGAGTTCGATATGGCCGGTATTGCCGAGCTGAAGACCCTGTTGGGAGGCGAATGATGACTGAACAGGCGAAAGTACCCGCGATTCGTTTCGCTGGTTTTACTGACCCTTGGGAACAGCGTAAGTTCTCAGAAATCGTAGATGTCTGCAGCGGACGTGACTACAAACATCTTGATGAAGGGCCTATTCCGGTTTATGGAACCGGCGGGTATATGACCAGCGTTAGCGAGGCGCTGTCGCATAATCGTGACGCTATTGGCATCGGTAGAAAAGGGACTATCGATAAGCCTTATCTTTTAAAAGCGCCATTTTGGACGGTTGACACGCTGTTTTACGCAATTCCAAAGTCAGATATCAACCTTGAGTTTGCCCTCTGCTCCTTTTTGAATGTTGATTGGAAATCCAAAGACGAATCGACGGGATTGCCAAGCCTATCGAAAGAATCAATTAATGAAACAGTTCTAAGCGTTCCAAATGTAGTTGAGCAAAATCACCTCGGGAACTTTTTCGCCGACCTCGACCGCCTCATCACCCTTCATCAGCGTAAGTATGACAAGCTTGTCATCTTAAAAAAATCGATGCTTGAAAAAATGTTCCCGAAAGATGGTGAGTCTGTACCCGAAATTCGCTTTGCTGGTTTTACTGACCCTTGGGAACAGCGTAAGTTGAGTGAAGTAGCAACGTTTGGCGGCGGGCATACTCCGCCAATGGCAGATCCCGATAACTATGAAGATGGATACGTGCTGTGGGTTACGTCCCAGGACGTGAAATCTAATTATCTTGATAGAACTACGACTCAGATAACTGAGAAGGGCGCAAAAGAGTTGACTCTTTATCCTGCCGGATCTTTAGTAATGGTAACGAGGAGCGGGATTCTTCGCCATACCCTTCCGGTGGCTGAACTGCGCAAACCTTCAACTGTTAACCAGGATATTCGCGTCATTCTGCCCCAAGGCGAGTGCTGTGGAGAATGGCTACTTCAGTTCTTTATTTCGCATAACAAGGAATTGCTGCTTGAGTTTGGCAAGACTGGAACAACCGTAGAAAGTGTTGACTTTGGCAAGATCAAAGACATGCTTTTGTATATGCCAAGCACCGTCGAACAACAGCAAATTGGCGACTTCTTTGCTAAGCTCGACTCCCTCATCACCCTTCATCAGCGTAAGTTGGAATTGCTGCAGAATATCAAGAAATCCTTGCTTGACAAGATGTTTGTGTGAAGGGAGGTAGAGCAATGGAGACATTCGATATCGTGAAGCTCGCCTCATATCGCGAGAATAACCGGATTGAAGCGAAAGCAGCGAAAGGCGGTCTCCCACGCAGCATGTGGGAGACCTATTCCGCCTTCGCCAACACCTATGGCGGTGTCATCCTGCTTGGTGTCAAAGAACGCGAAGACGGCACATTTGAAACAGTCGGGCTCGCACCAGTGGAAGCGGAACATCTTCGCCAGGACTTTTGGAACACGGTCAGCAACCGGTCCAAGGTGAGCGCCGTGCTGCCCATCGAATCGGAAGTTGAAGTGCTCGAAGCGGATGGTGGGATGGTGCTGGCTATTCACGTTCCGCGCGCTCCGCGTGACGAACGCCCCGTGTATATCAATAATGATCTCTTCGGGGGAACCTACCGTCGGCGTGGTGAGGGCGACTACCGTTGCACGCGGCAGGAGATCTCAGCCATGCTCCGGGATCAGGGAGCTGAGACGATGGATTCCAAGGTGCTGGACGATCTCACTGTTGCCGACTTCAATACAGACACAGTGCGGGCATATCGCAATCGTTTCCGTGCGGTACGTCAGGGCAGTTCTTGGACCGATCTCGATGACGAGCGTTTTCTGCGTGCTGTTGGCGCGGCAATGGTGAGCCGAGAAGACGGTAAGCTTCATCCTACGTTCGGCGGTCTGCTTATGTTTGGCAACGACTATGACATCGTGCGCGAATGTCCGCATTATTTCCTTGATTATCAGGAGACTCTAGATCCGACGATTCGTTGGACTGATCGTGTCCATTCCGGCGATGGCATGTGGTCAGGCAACCTCTTTGATTTCTTTTTCCGCGTGAATCTCAAACTTGCCGAGTCTCTGAAGACCCCTTTCAAACTTAATGGCATCTTCCGCGTTGATGACACTCCCATGCATAAGGCAATTCGCGAGGCATTGGCCAACTGTTTGTTCAACGCTGATTACTATGGCGTGCGTGGTGTGGTGGTCAGACGCGCACCCGATAGATTGGTGTTCGAAAATCCGGGCGATATCCGAACGGGCGTTGAGCAGATGCGTCTTGGCGGGGTGTCCGATCCGCGCAACGGTCTTGTCATGAAGATGTTCAGCCTAATCGATGTGGGCGAGCGAGCTGGTACGGGTGTTCCCGATGTGTTTGCCACATGGGCGAATGCAGGACTTCCTGAACCGCAGATTGAGGAGAGCTTCGGCGAGGCTGATCGTACGGTGCTCACGCTTATGTTGGAGCCGGATGCCAAGCTCGATCAAAATGAGCATGTATTCATCCGTGGTGAGCAGATAACTGACAATAATGAGCAGTTAAATGGTTTGAATGAGCAAATAACTGACAATAATGAGCAGTTAAATGGTTTGAATGAGCAGATAACCGAGAGACAGCGAATTGTTCTACGTTTTGTAGAAAAGAGCCCCAGAGCAACATATGACGACATGGCACGTGCCGCGGGAGTTTCATCAGCGACTGTGCGGAGGGATGCTGAAATACTCATTGGGCGTGGATTACTTAAGCGCGTCGGCTCGCGAAAGGCGGGACACTGGGAAGTTCGGGGAGAGAAGAATCATGATATTCGATAGCGAATCGGTGTTCGAGGAAAACGTCATCACCGTGCTTAAGCAGCATGGATGGAAGGATGGCGTCCTGCGCTATCCAACTGAGCGGGATTTGCTCGACAATTGGAAAGGCATACTGTACCGCAACAACAACGACATAGACAGGCTCGGCAAATACCCGCTGACAGACGGGGAAATGACCCAGATAATCGAGCAGATCGAGACTCTGCGGACACCGCTCGCGCTCAATTCATTCGTCAACGGGCGTACCGTGTCTATCACGCGTGACAACAAAGAAGATGTGGCGCATTTCGGCAAGGAAGTCAGTCTCTACATCTATGACCGCAAGGAAATCGCGGGCGGCAAAAGCACTTATCAGATCGCTCAGCAACCGGTCTATCCAGCCAAGAACAAGATGTTGAACTCGCGGCGCGGCGACCTCGTGCTTCTCATCAATGGCATGCCATTGATCCATATCGAGCTCAAGAAAAGTGGCATACCGGTCAGCCAAGCAACCAATCAGATCGAGAAATATGCACACGAAGGTGTGTTCACCGGCCTGTTCCGTCTAGTACAGATTTTTGTGGCCATGAACCCCGATGACGCCGTCTACTTCGCTAATCCGGGTGTAGACAAATTCAATCCAAGCTATTACTTCCATTGGGCTGACTACAACAATGAGCCTATCTGCGGCGGGCAGAACCCTGGCAAAGACGAATGGAAGCTGTTCATCGGAGGCACCTCCGGTACCGCAGGCCTGCTGTCCATTCCCATGGCGCACCAGCTCATCGGCTTCTACACCATCGCTGATTCAGCGGATGGATGCCTTAAGGTGCTGCGTAGTTATCAGTACATCGCGGCAAACGCCATCTCTGATGTGGTGAGGAAATGTGATTGGGAACAGCGGCCAGCTACCCCAGGACGACCCGGCGGCTATGTATGGCACACCACCGGTTCCGGGAAAACCATGACCAGCTTCAAATCGGCGCAACTCATCGCCGATTCGCATGACGCCGATAAAGTCGTGTTCCTCATGGACCGCATCGAGCTGGGTACTCAATCGTTGAAGGAATACCGCAGCTTTGCCGACAGCGAGACGGAAGTACAAGGCACCGAGAACACCGGTGTTTTGCGTGACAAACTCAACAGCACCAATGTCAACGACACTCTGATCGTTACTTCTATCCAGAAGATGAGCAACGTGAAAACAGGGGAGCGAGGCGTCACACAGACCTGGCTGGATCAGCTAGCTGAACGACGTATCGTCTTTATTGTGGACGAATGCCATCGTTCCACCTTCGGCGACATGTTGCAGAATATCCGTCGCTCTTTCCCAAACGCGCTGTTCTTCGGATTTACCGGTACGCCAATTCTGGACGAAAACCAGAAGAAGAATTCCACCACTGCCATGGTATTCGGCCGTTGCTTGCACCGGTACAGCATCGCCGACGGCATTCGTGACCATAATGTACTCGGATTCGACCCGTACATGGTGACCACGTACAAGGATTCTGAAGTCAGACGTGCCGTGGCTCTCGACAAGGCGAAGGTGGAGAGTACGGAAGATGCGCTCGCCGACCCGGTCAAGGCCAAAGTATTCCAGCATTACATGGATAAGTCTGAGATCCCCATGGGTCCGATGGTTGATGGCGCTGGAAACTGTATTAGCGGCATCGAGGATTTCCTTGGACGAGACCAATATGGCATCGACTCCCCGCATCCGAACATGGTGGTCTCGGACATTCTCGAACAGTTCCCGGTGCTCAGCCATGCGGGCAAATTCCATGCGATGCTCGCCACTAGCTCCATTCCTGAAGCTGTCAACTATTATCACTTGTTCAAGCAGCAAGCACCTAAGTTGCATGTAACGGCGTTGTTCGATCCCAACATCGACAACAACGAAGGAGCAACGGACAAAGAAGATGCGCTGACTGAAATCATCACCGATTACAATGAGGCGTTCGGCAAAGAGTTCATCATCCCCACATGGCCGGCGATGAAGAAAGATATTTCGTCGCGACTATCGCATAAGAGTCCGTACGGCGGCATAGCAACAAACCGCAGTCAGCAGCTCGATTTGCTCATTGTCGTGGACCAGATGCTTACCGGATTTGACTCAAAATGGGTGAATACGTTGTATCTCGACAAGATTATCGACTACGAAAGCATCATCCAGGCATTCAGTCGCACGAATCGTCTGTTCGGACCGGACAAGCCGTTCGGTGTCATTCGTTACTACCGCAAACCGCACACCATGCATGGCTTCATTGAAGCAGCGGTGAAACTGTATTCGGGCGATCGGCCGCTTGACCTGTTCGTGCAGAAATTGCCGGCGAACGTAAAATCCATGGATACGCGGTACCGGGAAATTCTTGACGTGTTCTCGGATAACGGGGAATCGGACCTTATGCAGTTGCCGGAATCGGTGGAGGCTAGGCGCAAGTTTGCCAAGGAGTTCGTGGAGCTGAACCGGTACCTTGAAGCTGCGAAAGTGCAGGGCTTTGACTGGAGTACCCCAGAATACAAGGTCGATAGTACGGATACTGACGATGCGAATGAGGACAATGATGAGCATGACGAGTCTGAAGTAGTGCGTCCTCAAATCGACGAACGTACATACCTCATTCTTGCGCAACGCTATAAAGAACTGTTCTATGGCAATAGCAGCTGCGGTGGTGATTCAGATGATGGCGTAAAAAATAATCCCGAAGCGCCATATGAATTGGATGGCTATCTTACCGAAATCAATACCGGACTCATCGATACCGATTACATGAATGCCAACTTCAATAAATGGCTGAAGGCGCTCAAGGAGAATAGCCCGGAATTGGCGGAGATGTCTGCGCAGCTACACCGTTCCTTTGCCGCGCTCTCGCGGGACGAACAACGACTCGCCGAACTGTTCCTGCATGACGTGGAGCGTGGCGACGTGGAGGTTGAAGCCGGCATTACGCTACGTGATTACATCACTCGCTATGCTGCGCGAGAGAAGAACGAGCAAGTCGACAAACTAGTCGATCGGCTGGGCGTTAATAGGTCGGTGGTCGAGGAGTTCCTTGCCAAACGTATAGATGAAGCGAACATCAACGAGTTCGGGCGTTTCGATGTGCTGCGCTCCTCGATTGACGTACATCGAGCGAAAGCTTTCTTCGAGCAATGCGATCACACACCATTGCCGGTGTTCAAAGTACGCATGCGTGCCACAAATATGTTGAGGCGCTTTGTGCTTATAGGCGGATTCGACATCGACGATGCCTATGATACTGATACTCAAGACGGGATGGAGGGCAAGCACCACTAGATCTGTACACAAGAAAGGGCGTGCGGTTGGTCTGAGACGTGCCGGATTCCCTTGGTCTAGGCGCTTGTGATATGGCCTGATTTTTGTTCCGCCCCACTATAAGGGCGGAACAAAAATCAGGCCATATCACAAGAGTTCTTTAAACATGACGAGTCGCCCAATTCGACCGTTACCGTCGGAGGATGGGTGCGTGGATTCGAACATCCAATGTGCTTTTGCGATTGCAAAAGGATCATCTTCCAATTGTGAGTACAAGCTGAATACCTGTTTCATGGCAAGAGGCACATCTGCGGGGAGTACCGTATGAATTCCCTCAAGTTGGCTGATGACGTTGGGCACTATTTTGTATCCGCCGACGTTGCGGTTGGCGTCGAATTCTTGGCTGGTGCCGCGTTTGAGAATTCCATGAAGGCTGCATACAAGGCTTTTGTTTACTGGGTCGTCTACATGATCTAAGGCCCAATTGAACGCATTGAAGTGGTTCGTTGTTTCGGCGACATCGTCTGCTCTGATTTCATCGTTGATGTTGTCGGGGAGCAAGGCACCCGTGTTGAACAGCTGCGCGGTTTGTTCTGGTGAAAGAGTGGAGCCTTCCATGTGGTTGGAATTGTAGGCAAATAGAATCTGTGAGTTGTAGTACAGGCCTCCACCAACATGCTGGTCTCGCTCGCTCTTTAGCCAGTCGACAAGTCTGACGCGTTCCATGCTAGGCTCCTTTGGCATTTAGGCGAGATATGTTTTCATGCTACTGCGCACTGGAATATATTACTGGGTTTACTGCTAACATGCCTCTGAATAGAGAGGCATGTTAGCAGTGCTTGAAAAACGGGTGCCTTCCACCGTAACAAGTGGGAGGCACCCGTTTAATTCAATTGGAACTTAATTCAGCTCACTCCCCAGCAATCGCGGCCTTGAGCTCCTCGACCTTGTCGGTCTTCTCCCACGGGAACTCAACGTCCGTGCGGCCGAAGTGACCATACGCGGCGGTCTTCAGATAAATCGGACGTTTCAGATCCAGCTCGTCGATAATCGCAGCGGGGCGCAGATCGAAGACCTTGCGTACGGCGGCGGCGATCTGGCCGCGCGTCACGCCTTGCTCGGTGCCGAAGGTCTCCACGTTGACGGATACCGGGTCGGCAACGCCAATAGCGTAGGCGATTTGGATCTCGACCTTGTGGGCCAGGCCGGCAGCCACGATGTTCTTCGCAACCCAACGGGTGGCGTACGCGGCGGAACGATCGACCTTGGACGGGTCCTTGCCGGAGAACGCGCCACCGCCGTGGTGGGCAGCGCCACCGTAGGTGTCGACGATGATCTTGCGGCCGGTCAGACCGGCGTCGGCCGCCGGGCCGCCCAGGATGAACGAACCAGTCGGGTTGACCAGCTGACGGTAGTTGTCATGCGGCACCTTGGAACCCAGCACCTCATCAAGCACCGGGTCAATCACGTGCTTCTTCAGCTCAACAGCAAGCCAATCCTGCGTAACCTCAGGATCGTGCTGAGTGGAGATCAGCACGGTGTCCAGACGAACGGGCTTATCGTCATCGTCATACTCAATGGTCACCTGGGTCTTGCCGTCCGGGCGCAGGTGCGGCACTTCGCCGGACTTACGAACCTCGGTCAGACGGAAGGCGAGGCGATGTGCCAAGTAGATCGGAAGCGGCATCAGCGTCGGAGTCTCGTCGGTGGCGTAGCCGAACATCATGCCCTGATCGCCGGCACCCTGTGCCTCGTAACGTTCTTCGCGGCTGGCGGCGGTCTCCTGATCGCCAGTCAGACGGGCAACGCCCTGGTTGATTTCGGCGCTTTGCTCGGTGATGGCCACCACAACGCCGCAGGAATCGGCGTCAAGGCCGACTTCGGAGGAGGTGTAGCCGATGTTGCGCAGGGTCTCGCGGACCTTGGACTGCACGTCGCAATATCCCTCAGACGTGACTTCGCCGAAGACCAGGAACACGCCGGTGGCGGCGGAGGTCTCCACGGCCACATGGCTGGACGAATCTTGGGCCAGCAAATCATCAAGAATGGCGTCGGAGATTTGATCGCAGACCTTGTCAGGGTGGCCTTCGGTCACGGATTCGGCGGAAATAAGCCGATGTTCTTCTGTCATATCATCCCTTTCTTCAGGACTTATCGCCCCGCGGGATGCGAGGCACAATGATACGGTGTCAATTTTTACTTGTCACTGTGGAAGCGGGCATAAATAAAGGCTCGTGCCAACCAGCGCGGTGGCGCGAGCCTTGCGTCTTATTCGCTCCCGATGTTGAGTTATAGCCGATTGCGATAACTCAGGCAAGCGTGTCGCTCAAAATCAGTTGTGAGAGAACTCTCACACCATCATTCGGCGACGAACTGTCCAAACAATCCAAACGAATTGTCGGAATCGATCAGTTGCCCTCGTTGGCGTCGTCCTCGCCCAAGGTCTCCTCAAGCAGGCCCTCGTCGATTTCGCGGAAGGCGATGGACAGGGGCTTCTCATTGTTCTGGTATTCGACCAGCGGGCCGATGTTCTGCAGCAGGCCCTCGTTGAGCTGCGTGAAGTAGGAGTTGATCTGGCGTGCGCGCTTGGCGGCGAAAATGGCCAGCGCGTACTTGGAATCGGCGTGCTTCATCAGGTCGTCGATCGGCGGGTTCGCAAGACCGTCGGGTGTCGGGTCAGTACCAAAAGCCATTGTTCTTATCTCCAGACATTGGAAAATCTATCTCAACCGAAGCAAGTGTAGCCGTTTGGGGGGACTTCTGCCGGACCTCCGCCAGACTTCCAGTGGAGGAATGTATTCCAAAAATATGTGTGAGAAACGTTACGCTTTTGCAAATTCCATTATTCGACTCTTAACAAGTGGCGTGTCCCTCGCAAAGGCTTGAATAGAACCATGACTGAAATGCGATCTGCAAAAATTATGTCAGGGCGCGTCTTTGCAGGCGCCCGAGCCCTCTACCGTGCTGCGGGCGTCAGCGGAGACGACATGGGCAAGAAGCCCATCATCGCCATCGCCAACTCCTTCGATGAGTTCCTGCCTGGCCACGTTCATCTGAACAAGGTCGGACGCATCGTTTCCGAGGCCATCCGGGAAGCCGGCGGCATTCCGCGCGAGTTCAACACGATGGCCGTGGACGACGGCATCGCCATGGGCCACACCGGCATGCTCTACTCCCTGCCTTCCCGCGACATCATCGCCGACACCGTCGAATATCAGTGCAACGCGCACTGCGCCGACGCCCTCATCTGCATCCCGAACTGCGACAAGGTCGTGCCGGGCATGCTGATGGCAGCCCTGCGCCTCAACATTCCGACCGTGTTCGTCTCCGGTGGCCCGATGGAGGCCGGCACCACGGTGCTCGCCGACGGCACAGTCAAGAGCACCGACCTTATCGACGTGATGTACGCCACCGCCGACGACAACGTCTCCGATGAGGAACTGCTCAATTACGAGAAGACCGTCTGCCCGACCTGCGGCTCCTGCGCCGGCATGTTCACCGCCAACTCGATGAACTGCCTGACCGAGGCCATCGGCCTGGCCCTGCCCGGCAACGGCACCATCCTCGCCTCCCACTCCTACCGCAAGGACCTGTTCAAGCGTGCCGCCAAGCAAGTCGTCAAGATCGCTCACCAGTACTACGACGATTCCGACGATTCCGTGCTGCCGCGCTCCATCGCCACCAAGGAAGCCTTCGAGAACGCCATGACCATGGATGTGGCCATGGGCGGTTCCACCAACACCGTGCTGCACATCCTCGCCATGGCCCAGTCCGCCGACGTGGACTTCACCCTGGACGACATCGAGCGTATTTCCCACACCGTGCCGTGCATCTGCAAGGCCTCGCCGTCCGGCAAGTGGGAGATTTCCGACGTGCATCGCGCCGGCGGCATCACCGGCATCCTCGGCGAGCTCGACCGCGCCGGCAAGCTGCACACCAACGTGCATTCCATCGACTACCCGACGCTGGAAGCCAAGCTGGCCGATTGGGACATCATGCGCCCGACCTGCACCGAGGAAGCCCAGCAGATGTACAAGGCCGCTCCTGGCCACATCATCTCCCCGGAGCCGTGGACGCACACCACCCTGTTCGACTCGCTCGACCGCGACCGCACCAACGGCGCCATCCACGACATCAACCACCCGGAGATTCACGAAGGCGGCCTCGCCGTGCTGCGCGGCAACCTGGCCCCCGACGGCTGCGTGGTCAAGACCGCCGGTGTTCCGCCGGAGATCTGGAAGTTCCGTGGACCGGCTCTGGTGGTCGACTCCCAGGAGCAGGCCATCGAGGTCATTCTGAACGACACCCTGAAGCCTGGCATGGCGCTTGTGATTCGTTACGAGGGTCCGAAGGGCGGCCCGGGTATGCAGGAAATGCTGTACCCGACCTCCTTCGTCAAGGGCAAGGGCATCGGCAAACAGGTCGCCATGCTCACCGACGGTCGCTACTCCGGCGGTTCCTCCGGTCTGGCCATCGGCCACATGGCGCCTGAGGCTGCCAACAAGGGCCCGGTGGCGCTCATCAAGAACGGCGACATCATCGATATCGATATCGAAGCCCGTTCCGTGAACGTCGAACTGACTGACGAGCAGCTGGACGAGCGTCGTCGCGAGCTTGAGGCTGGCGACGGCTACGTGGCTCACCGCAACCGCCACGTCTCCCAGGCGCTGAAGGCGTACGCCGCCTTCGCCCGCTCGGCCGACAAGGGTGCGACGCGTGACCCGGAGCTGATCAACAAGCTCTCCGGTCTCAACTGATCGCCGATTGCATAGCTGAAAGGCCCGGCATCTTCTTTATGAAGATGCCGGGCCTTTACTGTGCTTCCGAAGGCGGGAGCGATATTGCTTGTTATCGCACGCAGGCGGCGGGGGAGAGGCGTGCGCCTCGGGCCCAGTCGGCGGCGCGCATGGCCTTCTTGCCTTGCGCCTTGACTTGGGTGAGTTCCAGCGGCGTGCTGCCGGTACCAACCCACACGTTCTTCTTGCCCACCTTCAGCTCGCCGGGCTGAAGCTCGGCCGGAGTGTTGGGATTGGACTGGTCGGCCGGTTGTGCGGCGAGAATATGCAGGGCGAGGGATTTAGCGGTTGACTCGTCATTATCGGCGATTGGCCCTTCCGCAAACAGTTCGGTCCATGCCCCGGGATGTGGCGTGCAGGCGCGAATCTGGCGGTCGATGGCCTCGGCCTCGTCCGTCCAACTGATGCGGGCGTCCTCCACCGTGATCTTGTGCGCATATTCCAGGCTCTCGGCCGGCTGCGCGGTGAATGTGGCGGTGCCTTCGCCGACGGCGGCCAGAGCATCCACATACATGGGCGCGCCTTCTTCGGCCAGACGGTCAAGCAGTTCGCCGGAGGTCTCACGGCCGGTCAGTTCGATGGTCAGGGAAGCGACGATCGGGCCATCGTCCAAGCCCTCGCCGACCTTGAACACGTCGGCGCCGGTGGTCGGGTCGCCTGCCCAAATCGCACGCTGGGCGGGAGCGGCGCCACGCCACTTCGGCAGGTTGGAGAAATGCAGGTTGTACCAGCCCATGGGCACCGCATCAAGCACGTTCTTGGGCAGGATATTGCCATAGGCGATGACAGCGGCGATATCCGCATGCAGGTCGTTCAACGCCTCCATGAATTCGGGGGAGCGGGGTTTGAGATCGATGACGGGCAACCCGAGCTCCAGAGCCGTCGCCTTGACCGGGCTGGGCATGAGCTTGCGGCCGCGACCGGTAGGCGCATCGGGGCGGGTAATGACGCCGACCACATCAAAA
>ERZ824488.3386-NODE-3386-length-12108-cov-3.384137_pt1 | contig 12108 bp, 7 predicted proteins | sample MGYA00519936_ERZ824488 | MGnify/ENA primary metagenome ERZ824488 (study PRJEB31778, sample SAMEA3449153) | human gut metagenome | biome: human gut; feature: human-associated habitat; material: faeces | place: United Kingdom | collected 2010/2012 ... | reverse complement strand
CTTGCCTCCCTCTGCGAGGGAGGTGGCCCGTAGGGCCGGAGGGAGAGAACCTTGCCACAGCCCGAAATGTTTCGGATTGCCGCTAGGTTCTCTCCCCCACCGCCTGCGGGCGGAGCCCCCTCGCAGAGGGGGCCAAGAGGGGGCGCGTTTTTGCCTGTTGTGCGTGCAAGCGGATTTATTTCCGCTTTCGCCTTGTCAAAAACCATCTTATGTGGTATACTATTTCTCTACAAGTCCACAGGCAAACCCGGTGCAAACCGGCGGCGCAAAGCTATAGGGGCCCATCGGGTCAGCCAGTTGCCAACAAGAAATTGTTGTTTTACTGCCGCCGGTAGCTTCGCGTCCTTTTGGGGGCAGGAGTTGACGAGGGTGAAAACACATCGCTACACCGGCGGCACAAAGCAGGGCATCTATGACGCTCTGCTGTTTTCTGCTGCCCGCGGATATTGTTTAATACGGTCAGACAGCGCTTTCAGGTATGGGTCCGCCATGCCCTGAAGGCGTTTTTTCCTGCGTCACAGCCTATATAGCAGACCGTCAAAAAATAAGGAGAAAAACCGGATGAAAAAGAAACCACTGCACAGAATTTCCTCCCTGCTTGCAGCCACGGTGCTGGGGCTGTTCCTGCTGACCGGCTGCGCCGGAAAAAGCACCGAGGCGGTGCAGGCACAGGAGGACGCCGACACCATTCAGGTCTATTTGTGGTCCAACAGCCTCTACGAAAAGTACGCCCCCTACGTGCAGGCGCAGCTGCCGGACGTAAACATTGAGTTTATCGTGGGCAACAACGATCTGGACTTTTACAAATTCTTGCAGGAAAACGGCGGTCTGCCGGACATTATAACCTGCTGCCGCTTCTCCCTGCACGATGCGGCCCCCCTGAGGGACAGCCTGATGGACCTTTCCACCACCAACGAGGCAGGCGCTGTCTACAATACCTACCTCAACAGCTTTAAAAATGAGGACGGCAGTGTAAACTGGCTGCCCGTATGCGCAGACGCCCACGGCTTTGTGGTCAACCGCGGCCTTTTTGAGGAATACGGTATCCCGCTGCCCACCGATTATGCCAGCTTTGCCGCTGCCTGCAAAGCCTTTGACGAGGCGGGCATCCGTGGCTTTACCGCCGATTATGCCTACGACTACACCTGCATGGAAACGCTGCAGGGGCTTTCCGCCGCCGAGCTTAAGACCACGGCAGGGCGCAAATGGCGCACCGCCTACAGCTACCCCGCCAGCACCGCCCGTGTCGGGCTGGACGATACCGTCTGGCCGGGTGCCTTCGAACGTATGGAGCAGTTCATTCAGGACACCGGTCTTACGGCGGCGGACTTAGAGCTGAATTACGACGCCGTGACCGGGATGTTCGGCAAGGGGGAGCTTGCCATGTACTTTGGCAGCTCCGCCGGCGTACAGATGTTCCGGGAGCAGGGCATCGACGCGACCTTTTTGCCGTTCTTCAACCAGAACGGCGAAAAATGGCTGATGACCACCCCCTACTTCCAGGTGGCGCTGAACCGCGACCTGGAGCAGGACGCCGCCCGGCGCGACAAGGCAATGCATGTCCTGCACGTCATGCTGTCGGAGGGGGCGCAGGAGCAGATCCTCGCGGACGGACAGGATCTTTTGAGCTACAGCCAGAATGTCAGCTACCACCTGACCGACACCATGAAGGACGTGCGCTCGGTGGTGGAAGAAAACCACATGTTCATCCGCATCGCCTCCAACGATTTCTTTGCCATCTCTCAGGATGTGGTTTCCAAGATGATTGCGGGCGAATATGACGCCGGGCAGGCCTACCGTGCGTTCAACGCCCGCCTTCTGACAGAGGAAACGCCCGACACAAGCGACGTTGTGCTGACCAGTGAAACCGCCTATTCCAACGTGTTCCACAAAAACGGCGGCAATGCGTCCTTCTCGGTCATGGCAAACACGCTGCGCGGGCTGTACGGCACCGACGTGCTGGTGGCACCCGCCAGCAGCTTTACCGGCAGCGTGCTGCAGGCAGACTATACCCAGACAACAGCGCGCGCCATGATCATGCCCAACGGGCTTATGTCGTACCGGCGCACCATGACGGGTGCCGAGCTGAAGGACACCGTGCGCGCCTTTGTGGAAGGCTGCGAGGGCGGCTTTACCCCGTTCAACCGCGGTTCCCTGCCGGTGGTCAGCGGCATTGCCGTGCAGGTGCAGGAGAACAACGGCAGCTATACGCTGACCGGCATCACCCGCGGCGGCCAGCCGCTGCAGGATGACGACACCGTCACCGTGACCTGCCTGGCAACCGAAAAGCAGATGGCGCCGCTGCTGCAGGACGAAAGCCGCGCGTTTGAGCGCGGGGAGGCTACGGTCAAAGACGCCTGGAGCGAGGCACTTTCCGGCGGCAGCGTGACGCTGGCCGCGCCGGAAAGCTATATTACATTCGGGGGGGGGTAATGCTCTTTGGAAGAAACTAAGCATAAAATAAAAATAAAGCGGCATTCGCGGCGAAATTGGCATGCTGCGGCGGCCTGCCTGCTGTCGATTGCGCTGCTTGTCTGCCTTAGCTTGCAGTACCTTTCGTTTGTGTCAAAAACCATCTATGCGGAAAGCACCGAGCATTTGGAGGAACTCCTGCACAAATCCAACAATATGCTGAGCATGATCGTCAAGAAGAACATCTCCTACCTGCATGTGTGGAACGGCTTTCTGAGCAGTGACCTCGATGATGCCAGCACGCAGGCGTATCTGGAGTCAGCGCAGCAGCAGCTTGGCTTTGCCGAATTCTACTTTCTTTCTTACGACGGCAACTACATGACCCCCAGCGGGAAAACGGGCTACCTGGGCCTGCAGAGCAATCTGGACGAGCTGCTTTCCGACCAGAAGGACGTTGTGCTGAACGCGGCCCTGCCCGGGCAGGACCCGATGCTGGTGTTCATCTGCCCCGAAACCAAGGGCATCTACCGCGGCTTTGCCTACGATGCCATTGCCATCAGCCACTACAACAATGTTGTGATGAAGACCGTGGACGATTCAGCTTTCGGCGGAGCGGCCAGCTCCTTTGTCATCTACCCGGACGGGCAGGTCGTGATCGAAAATATCTCAGAAGACTCGGAATCCATTTATAACTTTATAGCGATACTGCAAGAGTATTCCGACCTTACCGAGGCGCAGATACAGGAGCTTACGGACGACTTTGCGCAGGGCATCACCGGAAACCGCGAGGTGACGCTGGACGGCACAAGCTTCTATATGGTCTACGAAAGCACCGGCATCCAGAACTGGATCCTGGTGGGGCTTGTCCCGCGGGATACCGTCAATGCCGCCATGAACCAGCTTTGGCAGCGCACGATGCAGATCGTAGCCCTCGTTGTCCTGTCGATTGCGGCAATGGTCCTTCTGATGGTCATGCACCGGGGCCGCACCAAGCTGCGCCGCCAGAATACCGCGATTTTGTACCGGGATGTGCTGTTCGAGAAGCTGTCCCAGAATGTGGACGACGTTTTCCTGCTGCTGGATGCCCAAAAGCACCGGGCGGATTATGTCAGCCCGAACATAGAACGGCTGCTGGGCCTGACGATGAAGAGCGTGCGCAAGAATATCGGCACGCTGGCCCTGCTGTACCCGGCGGATTTCCCCGGCCGCACCAAAAATTATCTGGAAGGGCTTGCCTGCGGCGACCAGCGCGAATGGGACACGGAGTTTGTCCATCAGAAAACCGGGGAGCACCGCTGGTTCCATGTGGTTGCCATGGGCAGCGAGGTCGAGGGCCAAACCAAGCACATTCTGGTTCTGTCTGACCGCACCGCCGACAGGCAGGCGAACCAGGCGCTCTCGGATGCCGTGGCCGCCGCCGAAAACGCCAACCGCGCCAAGAGCACCTTCCTTTCCAATATGTCCCACGACATCCGCACCCCGATGAATGCCATCATCGGCTTTACCACGCTGGCGGTCAGCCAACTGGACGACAGGGACCGCGTGAAGGATTACCTTACCAAGATACTTGCCTCCGGCAACCACCTGCTTTCGCTCATCAATGATATTCTGGATATGAGCCGCATCGAAAGCGGAAAGATCCAGCTGGACGAGACCGAGGTCAACCTGTCCGACGTGCTGCACGACATAAAGACCATCGTCAGCGGGCAGTTTTACGCAAAGCAGCTGGAATTGTATATGGACGCGATAGATATTACCGATGAGGACGTCTATTGCGACAAGACCCGGCTGAATCAGGTTTTGATGAACCTTTTGTCCAACGCCATCAAGTTCACCCCCGCGGGCGGCACGGTGTCGCTGCGGGTGCGCCAGCTTGCCGGCCAGGTCAGCGGCTGCGGGCAGTATGAGTTCCGCGTCAAGGACAACGGCATCGGCATGAGCCCGGAGTTTGCCCAGAAAATCTTTGAGCCCTTTGAGCGCGAGCGCACCTCCACGGTAAGCAAGATACAGGGCACCGGGCTGGGTATGGCCATCAGCAAAAACATCGTAGATATGATGGGCGGCACCATCGAAGTGCAGACCGCGCCGGGCAAGGGCTCTGAATTTATCGTCCGTGTGCCGCTGCGCATACAGGCAGAGCACCGCAAGGCGGAAAAGATCCCCGCGCTGGAGGGTCTGAAGGCGCTGGTGGTGGACGACGATTTCAACACCTGCGACAGCGTGACCAAGATGCTGGTCGCGGTGGGTATGCGCGCCGATTGGACGCTTTCCGGCAAGGAGGCCGTGCTGCGCGCACGGCAGTCCATCGAGATGGGCGATACCTACAAGGCCTATATCATCGACTGGCGTCTGCCGGATATGAACGGCATCGAGGTCACCCGCCAGATTCGCAGTTTGAACGATGATACGCCTATTATTATCCTGACCGCCTATGACTGGTCCGACATTGAGGCCGAGGCAAAGGCCGCCGGTGTCACGGCGTTCTGCCCCAAGCCGATGTTCCTGTCGGACCTGCGCGACTCCCTGATGACCGCCATCGGGCAGAAGCCGGAGGAGCAGCCGGGCGTATTGCCCAAGGAACCCACCGACTTTGCGGGCAAGCACATCCTGCTTGCCGAGGATAACGAGCTGAACCGCGAGATCGCCGTGGAGATTCTGAACGCCTACGGCTTTGAGGTCGATACCGCCGAGAACGGCGCCATCGCCGTGGAAAAGGTTCGCACCGCCGCACCGGGGCAGTACGATCTGGTGCTGATGGACGTGCAGATGCCGATCATGGACGGCTACACCGCCACCCGCCGCATCCGTGGGCTGGAAAACCCCGCCCTGGCAGGCATCCCCATTCTTGCCATGACGGCGAATGCCTTTGACGAGGACCGCCGCAACGCCCTGGAATGCGGCATGAACGGTTTCCTGTCCAAGCCCATCGTGATCGCCGACCTTGTGCAGGAGATGCGCAAGGTCCTGTAACACGCGGGGTTTCAGAGCCGGGAATCATACGCAAAGCCAAAACAAAAAACGCAGCCACGCTATTTTACCGTAAAATAGCGTGGCTTCGTTTTTTTGTAGGTGACCCTGTTGGTCGGAAACGAGATCCGTAGGGGCGCATTCTATATGCGCCCGCGGAAGTTTGCCTTGCCGCAAGCGGGCACGGGCGGATATGGAATCCGCCCCTACGTTTTTTGAGCGGAGCGCCAGCGACGCGATTCACCACATTTATTATTTCTTATTTTTTATTTATTATTTGTGTACCGGGTAATACGTCTTAAACTTCTTGAACTGCCTTCTCAGCTGCTCCAGCACGCAGGCATAGCGCACGGGATTCCACAGCAGGTCGGGCTTGTACAGCAGACTGCACGCCTCCTTGCCCTGCGCTTTCAACGCCTTGGCGCGGGCGACGAGGTCTTTGTCCTCGGTGTAAGTGAAGGCCACCTGCGCGGGGACGTGGTGCCAGAACACCTCATTCTTGTTCAGCACGCAGTCGGTGCCGCCGTCGTTCCACTTTTCCACAACCAGCTTGGCAATGTTCATGCCGGTGGCGGTCACATAGTAGTTGCTGCGGCCCTGGCGCAGGTTGATCTCAAACACGCGGTAGTCGCCGGGGGTGCCGCTGTACTTGATGTCAAAGTTGGAAAAACCGGTGTAGCGGCAGGCCTCCAGCATCTTGCGGATGTTCTCCACCAGCGGCAGGGAGGTCGTGTCCTCACTGACGATGGCGGCATGGTTGCCCAGGCCGTGGGGGGTGTGCTCCTCGACCATCGTATGGCCAAGGCACATGGCGCGGACCTTACCGTTCTCGTCGGAGAATGCCGTCAGCACGCGCATGTGGTCGTCGCCGCCCGGCACCATCTTCTGCAGGACCATGCGGTCCGGGTAGCCGCTGGCATAGATCGTTTTGACGATCTCGGCGGCCTCGGCGGGGGTGGCGGCGGTGTAGACCTTCTTCATCGTGTCAAACGGATGCTTCCAGTAATCAACGCTGGACGACGGCTTGACGATGATGGGGTAGGCAAAGCCCAATTTATCCTCGGTCAGCTCGGCGGCATCGACAGGTGCGGTCAGGATTTTCGAGTCGGGGTAGGGGATGCCGAACTTCTCGCAGACCTCGTAGAACTCGGCCTTTTTCTGGATGGAGCCGTACAGGTCGGCGGCAGGGCCGGGGGCGATATACTCGGTCAGCTCGGCCTTACGGCGGATGATCATCGCGGCGTAATCGTCGGTGCAGCCGAACAGATAGAGCCGCTTGCCCTTATGCTGTGCCGCAAACTCGTGCAGAATGCGCAGCATCGTGTCCTCGTTGTCCATATCGGGCACGGTGGTAAAGTGGATGATTTTGGAATACTTGGTCGGAGCCATCGGGTAGCGGCCATAGGCGTAGCTCTCGACGCCGTAAGCCTCATGGAACGCCCGGGCAAAGTTGTAGCAGTTCAGGTCTGCACCAAGGAATACAGGGATAATGTCGGACATGGGAAAGTACATCTCCAATTTTTCAAATTAGGCTTCCCCTGAGGGGGAAGCTGTCCGCGCAGCGGACGGATGAGGGGCAACCTTGCGGCGGCAATCCGTTTGCGGGCAATTAGTGCAAACTCGCCCCTCATCCGGCCTCGGGCGGGGCCTCGGCCACCTTCCCCCTGAGGGGGAAGGCTCATAAGATTCACGCATCAAACTTCTCAAAGAACTGCTCATGCCACGTCAGGAAGGTGTAGGCAGTCCAGATCTTGCGGCGCTCGTGCTTGGGGTCGGCCAGCATGGCGACGAGCTTGTCCTGGTCGAAGTACTCCGCCGCTACATCGCTCATGAAGCTCTTGCGCACCTTGGCGGAAAACGCCGGGTCCTCGAGCCACTTGGCAATCGGCACGGGGAAGCCCTTCTTCGTGCGGTTGGCCCAGGCGTCGGGCAGGGTCTTGTTGGCGGCGGTGCGCAGCACGGCCTTCGTGTCGCCGCGCAGCTTGTAGCTGTCGGGGTAGGTCTGGGCCTCGCGCAGGACCTCGCGGTCCAGATAGGGCACGCGCAGCTCAAGGCTGTGTGCCATGCTCATCTTGTCGGCCTTCAGCAGAATGTCCCCGGGCAGCCACAGGTTCAGGTCAAGGTATTGCTTCTTTTCCAGCTCGCTCAAGTCCTTGACGCGGTCATAGATCGGCGCGGCGACCTCGCGGGCCGTGGGGCCGACGCGGTACTTAGGTCTAAGAATGTCGTAGGCATCCTTCTCCTCAAAGACGTGCGCCTGGCCGATGAACCAGTCCTCGGGGCGGCCGCTGCCCTTGATGATGAAGTCGTGCCCCTTGAAGTAGGGCAGGTGCTGGCTGGCATCGCTGGCCAGATGGCGCAGCGGCGCGGGGATGTGCTTGTACTTCTGCATCAGCGGGGTGTCGGCGTACCACTCGTAACCGGCGTAGATCTCGTCCGCGCCCTCGCCGGACAGCACCACCGTGACATGCTGGCGCGCCAGCTGGCACAGGAAGTAGAGCGGCACACTGGACGGGTTGGACTGAGGCTCGTCCATGTGGTACTGGATGTCGGCGAAGGCGTCGAGGCACTGCTCTTTCGTCAGCATCTCGCGGTAGTTCTTGATGCCGAGCTTCTGGCTCAGCTCGCCCGCCTCGGTGGTCTCGTCAAATTTATGCGTGCCGTCGGGGCTTGCAAAGCCGACGGAGAAGGTCTCGTCGGGCATCAGGCAGGCCGTGATATAGCTGGAATCGACACCGCCGGACAGGAACGCGCCCAGCTTGACGTCGCTGATGCGGTGGGCGGCCACGCTCTCCCGCACGCGGGCATCTATTTCATCGGCGGCGGCCTCGTAGGAGAGCGCTGTGGGGTGGCGGAAATCGACATCCCAGTAGCGCTCGATCTGCATCTTGCCGTCCCTGTAGGTGAACCAGTGGGCCGGGGGCAGCTTGTAGGTCCCCTTGAAGAACGTCTCGTTCATGGCGCTGTACTGGAAGGTCAGGTAGGGGCGCAGGGCCTCGGCGTTGACCTCGCGGCGGAAGCCGGGGTGCTCAAGCAGGCTCTTGATCTCGGAGCCGAACAGCAGCTCGCCCGCGTCGGTCTGGGTATAATAGAACGGCTTGATGCCGAAAATATCGCGCGCGCCGTACATCTCGTTCGTTTTCGTGTCCCATACGACGAAGGCAAACATGCCGCGCAGCTTGACGGCCAGCGCCGTGCCGTACTCCTCATAGCCGTGGATGATGACCTCGGTGTCGCAGTGGGTCTTGAAGATGTGCCCCTTGGCCTGCAGCTCGGTGCGCAGGTCCATGAAGTTGTAAATTTCACCGTTGAACACGCAGACGACGGTGCCATCCTCATTGTACATGGGCTGCTTGCCTGCGGCCAGGTCGATGATGCTCAAACGGCGGAAGCCCAGCGCAATGGCCGTGCGCGGGTCGTCGCCGCTGATATGGTAGCCTTCCATATCGGGGCCGCGGTGGATGATGCGGTCCGCCATTCTGTGCAGGATGGCCTCGCGCTGTTCACGCAGACCGGTAAAGCCAACAAAACCACACATGGTACATTCCCTTTCTCTCTATAGGCGCAATCATAGGATTTTAACTTACATATTTGTATATTGTACCACAGATGAGGGAAAAAGAAAAGTAGACGGGGAAAATATGTGAAGAAAAGTGAAGCGCAAAATGGCTTCCCCCACAGGGGAAGGCCTGACAAACAAAAGCGGCAGGATGCCGAAACATCCTGCCACAGAAATATAACGTTACGCTTCCTCTTCCGTCGTCACCTTATCGGTTTTTCCCTCGCCGTCCAGCGCTTCCTCCAGCGTGTGCCAGGCCAGCACGGCGCACTTGACGCGGGCAGGGACGTGGGCAATGCCCTGCAAAGCGGCTACGTCCTCCAGGTCGTCCAGCTCCTCGGGCGTGATCTTGCCCTTGATCATCTGGAAGTACAGGCTGATGAGGCGGTGCGCGTCCTCGACGGTGCGGCCCTTCACAAGGTCGATCATCAGCGAAGCCGACGCCTGCGAGATGGCGCAGCCGCTGCCGATAAACCCGGCGTCCTCGATTCTGCCGTCCTTCACGCGGAGCTGCAGCGTGATGTCGTCACCGCAGCTGGGGTTGACGCCCTCCAGGCTGTGGGTCGCCCCCTCGACGGGGTGGCGGTTCTCTTTGCTGCGGCTGTTCTCGGTAATGATCTGGGTATACAGTTCGTTCAGGTTCACAGGCCCATCACCTTTCTGACATTTTCAAGATTTTCCAGCAGGGCGTCCACGTCCTCGGGTGTGTTGTAGATCGCCACGCTGGCGCGGCAGCAGCTGCCGATGCCCAGGAACTCCATCAGGGGCTGGGCGCAGTGATGCCCGGCACGCACGGCCACGCCGCCCGCGTCCAGAATCGTCGCTACATCGTGGGGATGTACGTCGTTGACATTGAAGCTGACAACGCCGTAGCGGCCCTCGGCCACAGGCTCACCGTAGACGGTCAGCCACGGCATGGCGCGCATACCGGCCAGCATACGGTCCAGCAGCGCATGCTCATGGGTCTCCATGGCCTCCCAGCCGATGCCCTTCATATAGTCGATGGCGGCGGCAAAGCCGACCTCGCCGCCGACGTTGCGGGTGCCGGCCTCAAACTTGCGGGGGCCGTCGGCCCAGGTCGCGCCGCTTTCATGCACAGCGCCGATCATATCGCCGCCGCTCATGAACGGGGGCATCTTTTCCAGCAGTCCGGCGCGGGCGTACAGCGCACCGACGCCCATGGGGGCGTACAGCTTGTGGGCAGAGCAGGCCGCAAAATCCACGTCCAGCTTCTTGACGTCCACGGGGGTGTGGGGCGCGCTCTGGGCGCAGTCCAGCACGACCACAGCGCCCACGGCGTGGGCACGCTTCACAATTTCTTCCACAGGCGCGCGCAGACCCAGCACGTTCGAGACCATCGCCACGGCGACGACCTTCGTCTTGGGGGTGATTTTTTTGTCCAGTTCCTCGGTGGTCAGGCGGCCGTTCTCGCTGGGATACATATAAACCAGCTTCGCGCCGGTGGCCTTGGCCACGCGCTGCCACGGCACCATGTTGGAGTGGTGCTCGGCCACGGAGATGACGATTTCATCGCCCTCATGCAGAAAATTCATGCCGTAGCTGTAGGCAACGAGGTTCAGGCTCTCCGTCGTGTTCTGGGTGAACACGATCTCGTCGTCCTCTGCGTTAAAGAACTGCGCTACGGTGTGGCGGGCTCCCTCGTGGGCGTCGGTGGCGCGCATGGCCAGCTCGTAAACGCCGCGGTGGGGGTTTGCGTTCTCTTTCGTATAGTAATCGACCACCGCGTTCAGGACCTGCATGGGGTGCTGTGTCGTGGCGGCGCTGTCCAGATAGACAAGGCGATTGCCGTTTTCGTCGGCAGCCAGAATCGGAAAATCAGCCGTCCAGTTCATCATTCAGCCTCCGTGCAACATTTTCACGTACTTCATCCTGCAAAGAATCCAACGGGATCTTATCAATGGCCGGGGCAAAGCGGGCGTCCACCATCAGGCGGCGGGCCTGTGCTTCGCTCAGGCCGCGGGAGCGCAGATAGTAGAGCTTGTTCTCGTCGAGACGGCCTACGCTGGCGGCGTGCTGGCCCTCGACCTCCTCCTCACCGCAGAGGATGAGGGGGGCGGTACGGTTGCGGGCGCTGGGGCTGAACAGCAGCACGTCCTCGCTCTCATGGCCGACGCCGCGCTTGGCACCGCGCTGGAAATCGACAGTACCGCGCAGAATTTTATCGGCACTGCCGGTCAGCACACCGGCGGTGTGCATCTCGCACAGGGTATCCCTGCCGGTGTGGACGGACACGTCGTTGAAGTCCAGCACGTCATTGCTGTGGCCGAAGTAGACGGCATCGAGATCGTACTCGCACTTGTTGTGGTTCAGCAGCGTGCGGGCACCGCAGGCGACGACGGAGCCGCCCAGCTCAATGCGGACCTGCTCCACGCGGGCGGAGGTGCCCTGCTCAATGGCAACGGCGTTCCAGCGGCGGGCACGGTTGCCCAGCAGCTGCACCTGCACCAAAACTACATGCGCACCCTCGGCGGCGCGGATGCGGGTCAGGTTGGCGGAGACGCCGCCCTCGGCATCGCCGCGCACGACCTGCACGACGGTCAGGCTGCTGCCCGCCGCGGCGTCGATGGTCAGATAGGTCAGCGCGTGGGGGTGGTCGGCGTCGAGCGCCGTCTCAAACACGACGGGCGCGCCGGCGGTGCCGGTCACGGCCAGATGGTTGACAAGGTTGGCGTTTGCGGCCAGCCAGGCGTCGGTCTCGGCACCCATGCCGCTGGCGGCAAAGCTGCCGAAGTCAGCCGCGGCGGGGGCCGTCACACCGGCGGGCAGGGCAGGGGACAGCGCCTCGGCCTTAGCCCAGCCCGCGGCGGGCACGGCAGGCAGTGCCGCCGACGCCGGGGCATAATTCACGCCCAGCGGATTCCAGGTGGAAACCGGGAGGCGGTTCATGGTTGTAGTCATAGCAATATCACCTAAATATTATCTATTGCAAATAATAAATAAAAAATAATAAATAATAAATGTGGTGGAGCGCGGTGCTGGCGCACCGCTCGAAATTCCTCTGCCGCCGTAGGGGCGCATTCTATATGCGCCCGCCCTGCCGTTGGCAAGGTGCCACGGGCGGATATGGAATCCGCCCCTACGGTTTTGTTTTCGACCATAGGGAGAAAACTCAACATTCTTTATTATTTCTTATTTATTATTTTTTATTT
>ERZ824488.3384-NODE-3384-length-12121-cov-22.708520_pt1 | contig 12121 bp, 10 predicted proteins | sample MGYA00519936_ERZ824488 | MGnify/ENA primary metagenome ERZ824488 (study PRJEB31778, sample SAMEA3449153) | human gut metagenome | biome: human gut; feature: human-associated habitat; material: faeces | place: United Kingdom | collected 2010/2012 ... | reverse complement strand
GTTATAGCGTATGCTTTAACTATTCTTGTTACCATAGCAGTAATAGTGCTAGGTAACCATAGAAAATAGATTGAAAAATCAGAGCGCCTCAGGGGGTCACTCTGATAACAAACGTTTGAAGAGAACACCTCGCAAATAGGTGTTAGCCATTTTTATTATGACTAATTTCTCTTTCATATACATTATATTATATTTTTTAAAAAAAAGCAAGGCAACCGAGTAGAAAATTATAAATAGTATCTTTTTCTTGACAAAAAACAAACAATTGTATATAATAATCTCATTATTGGGAGGTAAGTATGGCTTATTATTTAACCATTAAAAAAAATAAAGAATATAATAAATTAGATATTTCTAGTTTACCAGAATTTAAGAAGATATCCAAATTTAGAGAGAAAACTTCATACTCACTTGAAGAAATAGACTACTTTACATCTTGCTTTAGCAATGAAATTGTACTAAAAAGAGCTTTATTACAAGAAGGTATAATTGAAGAATGTGATGTAACTAAAGATATTGAAATACGTTATAAAGATAAAGATAAATTATCAAAAGTAAGATACGATTTAGTTTATAAAGATGCTGCTAAATATTTTAATGTTGATTTTCTAAGATACTTCGTATTAAGTAAAAGTAGTGATAGAGATTTCTTAAATAAATTAACAAGTTTTTATAGAAACAGTTATTGCAATAATGAAAATATATGTCGTATTAGATATATATTAGAAACAAAGAATGAACATGAATTTACAATGCAAGAAACATTAACAAGTTTTGTATTTAATGAAGTATATGCGACTGATTATAAAACAGGTAATTGTTCATTAAAATATAAATCATTACATGATCTAGCTATGTTTTGTTTTACATACGAAATAAATAGCATTCGTAAAGAAATAAATATATCTAGTAAAGAAAAAGAAGAAAATAGAATAAAAATGTTAAATAGTTTAAAAACACCTAAACCTAAAATTAGAACGCTAAAGAAAAAGAATTATGAATTAGAAGGACAAATGTCATTTGATGATTTAGATATTAATTATTAAAAAGTTAATATAAGAAGTTAAGTAATTACTTTTCTTCTTTTCTTTTTTATGGTATACTTATCATGGTGATATTAAATGAATGATAACATAAAAAAAAGAATAGAAGAATTAGTAAACATATTAAATAAAGCAAGTCATGAATACTATGTTTTAGATAGTCCCTCTATTACTGATCAGGAGTATGATGATTATTATAGCGAATTACTAAGACTAGAAGAAAAGTATCCAGAATTAAAAAAAGAAGATTCTCCTACACTAAGAGTAGGAGGAGAGGCAATAAGTAAGTTTGAGAAGGTTACTCATAAGATTCCAATGCTATCATTTGATGATATATTTAATGAAGATGAAATAAGAGCATTCGATGAGAGAATTAGAAAAACTATTAAACATCCAACTTATACAGTAGAACCTAAAATGGATGGTCTATCAGGTTCTCTTATTTATGAAAAAGGCCTGCTTGTAAGAGTGGCTACCCGTGGTAATGGTGTAGTGGGAGAAAATATTACGTTAAATGCTAAAACTATAAAATCAATACCACTTAGACTAACTAAACCAATAGATATAGAAGTACGTGGAGAAATCTATATGAGTAAAGCCTCATTTGCTAAAGCCAATATGGAAAGAGAATTAAATAATGAACCATTATTTGCTAATCCAAGAAATGCAGCGGCTGGATCAGTAAGACAATTAGATAGTAAGATAACCGCTAAAAGAGGCTTAGATTTTATGGCTTATTTTATACCAAATCCTAGAGATTATGGTATAAAAGAGCAGTCAGAATCATTAGACTATCTAAAAGAACTAGGTTTTGTTACCAATTATAAATTAAATACTACTGCAAGTAGTGTAGATGAAATAATTAAAGATATTGAAAAATTAGCAAGTATTAGAAAAGACTTACCATATGAAATAGATGGTGTAGTATTAAAAGTAAATAACTTAGATGATGAAGAAGAACTAGGATATACTGCTAGAGTACCAAGATGGGGTATAGCCTATAAATTTCCAGCAGAAGAAGTATTAACTACCCTAAAAGAAATAAAGTTTACGGTAGGAAGAACAGGCAAGATAACTCCTAATGCCATTTTCTCACCAGTCCATGTAGCAGGATCATTAATATCCAAAGCAACTCTACATAACGAAGACTACTGCATAGCTAAAGATGTAAGAGTAGGAGATACTATATCTATTCGTAAAGCCGGAGATGTAATTCCTGAAGTAGTAAGAGTATTAAAAGAAAGAAGAAATGGTACTGAGAGAGAATTTACTATGATAGAAAACTGTCCTATATGTAATACTAGATTAGTAAGAAAAGAAAAAGAAGCAGACTATTATTGTCCTAATAATTTATGTCCTGCGAGAAAGATAGAAAACATAATTCATTTTGCTGAAAGAGAAGCTATGAATATAGATGGAATGGGTGAGTCAGTAATTGAAGATCTATATAATGAAGGCTTTATTACTGATGTAACCGATATATATGATATAAATAAATATGAAGATGAATTAATGAATCTAGAAGGTTATGGTACTAAAAAGATAAGTAATTTAAAGGCTGCTATTGAAAGAAGTAAATCAAATTCATTAGAAAGACTATTATATGGTCTTGGTATTAGAAATGTAGGAGCAAAGACTGCTAAAGTATTAGCAAGATACTATAAAACATTAGATAATTTAATGACTGCTAGTACTGAAGAACTAACAAATATTAATGATATAGGTAGTATAATAGCCACAAGTATAAAAGAATATTTTAATGATATAAATAATAAAAAAATAATAAATAAATTAAAAGAATATGGAGTAAATACAACCTATATAAATAATACTGAATATGAAGAAAAAGAAGAATTTAAAAATAAAACTTTTGTTCTAACCGGTAGTTTAATCAATATAACTAGAGATGAAGCTAGTAAAATAATTGAAGATCTAGGTGGTAAAGTATCATCTTCAGTAAGTTCTAAAACTTCAGTAGTAGTAGTAGGAGATTCTCCAGGTAGTAAGTATGATAAAGCCTTATCATTAAATATTCCTATATGGAATGAGGAAGAATTCTTAGAAAAAATAAATAATTAATATTGTTAAATAAATATATTTATGATAAAATCTTTATAGATAGTAAATAAGGAGTCATTATGAAAGAATATTTAAAAAAATACAAATTATATATAATAATTGGAGTAAGTATTTTAATCTTATCAGTAGGAGGAACATTAGCCTATTATATATGGTCTAGTAACACTAATGCTATAGTTAATACTGAAGTTTGTACTCCTACAGTTACCTTTGCAGGAGGTTCTACGATAAATGGTGTAGATATGATACCAGTACTAACTAAAGAAGAAGGAACTATCAAAGATATTGAAGTAAAAAAGAATAGTACTTGTAATAGAGATGTAACTATGAATCTATATTTAGAGTTAACTACATTTCCTACAGAATTATCTGATTCTTCATTTAAATATGAATTATATAAAAATAGTGAAACTACGGCTATAGCAAGTGGTAACTTTTCTAATAAAGAACAAGGTAATACTATAACACTTTTATCTAATCAAATATTAAATACAAGTAAAGATACTTATACATTATATATTTATATAGATGGTAATGTCGATAATCCAAGTACTATGGCAGGTAAAAACTTCTTATTTAAGTTATGGGGCTCAGGAGAAGGAGCAATATATAAAGAGAATGTAATAACTACTCCAGATAATCCAAGTGCTAGTACATCTAAGTTCTTTAATACTGAAGTAATGAGAGAAGAAATAAATACATTAACAATCGCTGATAGTAATAAAGTACCTGAAGAAGAAGGAGTAGTATCAAAAGATATATCACAAAATAAAGATGGAACAGTAATGTTATGGTATACACCAAAAGAAGTAACATCAAGTGATGGAAGTACAAAAACAATGTATGATATGTGGATAGGCGGAGAAAATGGAGTATTACAAACAGGAACTAATGCTTCAGGTATGTTCGCTTATCTAACTAATATAGAAAAGTTAGATTTATCAAAACTAGATACAACATATATAACAAATATGTCTAAAATGTTTTATATGAGTTCGGGTTTAAAATCAATAGATTTATCAAACTTTAATACAAGCAATGTTACTAATATGAATGGTATGTTCTGGGGATGTTCTAGTCTAGCAAGTTTAGATTTAAAAACATTCAATACTAGTAAGGTAACAGATATGAATAATATGTTTGCAGAATGCTCTAACATAACAGAATTAGACTTGTCTAATTTTGATACATCAAATGTTACTACGATGGGTAATCCATATAGTTATGGTTATGGTGGTATGTTTAGAAATTGTAAATCATTGAAGAAATTAAATGTAAGTTCATTTAATACTTCAAAAGTAAAGTATATGAGTAATATGTTTCAAGGATGTTCTAGTTTAACTAGTCTAGACTTATCTAATTTTGATACTAGTAATGTGACAGCAATGGCATCAATGTTTGCTACGTGTACTAATCTAACAAGTTTAAATCTAACAAGTTTTAATACTAGTAAAGTAACAAATATGCAAGGTATGTTTTATGGTTGCGGTAGTCTGACCACTTTAGATTTATCAAACTTTAATACTAGTAAAGTAACACTAACGAATAATATGTTTTATGGATGCTCCAATCTAACTACTTTAGATTTATCTAGTTTTAATACAGGTAGTATAACAAATATGGTATTTCTGTTTTATGGATGCTCCAATCTAACTACTTTAGATTTATCTAGTTTCAATACAGATAGTGTAACAAATATGCTTGGAATGTTTAATGGCTGTAGTTCACTAACTAGCTTAGATTTAAGTTCATTTAATACATCGAGTGTTACTAATATGAAAGGAATGTTTAGTTATTGCAGTTCACTAACAAATTTGAATTTATCAAACTTTGATACATCAAATGTAATCAATATGGAAGAAATGTTTAGAAATTGTACTTCATTAGTAAGTCTAAACATATCTAGTTTTAATACTAGTAAAGTAACAAGTACTTGGTATATGTTTATGTGTTGCTCTAAAATAACGATATTAGATTTATCAAGTTTTGATACTTCTAGTGTTACTAAAATGGGTGGAATGTTTTATTTAGCAGGTTCTTTAAAAACAATATATGTATCAAATTTATGGAACACAAGCAAAGTAACAAATTCAGAAAATATGTTTAATAGTTGTTCTTCGCTAAAAGGAGCAGTTTCTTATAATAGTACTAAAGTAGATGTAACTATGGCTAACTATACTACAGGATATTTAACATATAAAGCTAATAACTAAGAAAGGTATAACTAATATCTTTCTTTTAGTATATATTTATGGCTTATATATAATAGGTATGTAGATACATTGTTATTAGACTATAGGCTAATAACAACACTAAAAGGCCTAGACTTTTAGTGAATAAAATAAGAGAAAAAGTGTATATTTAAGTATAAATATATCTTTTTTTTAATAAATATGATAAAATGTATTAGGAGAGTGATAAAGTGAGAGTAGTTATATCTGCTGGTGGAACTGGAGGACATATATATCCAGCCTTAGCAATTATAAATAAAATAAAAGAAATGGAACCAAATAGTGAATTCTTATATATAGGTACTACTAATAGAATGGAAAAAGATTTAATACCAAGTATGGGTTATAGATATGAAGGTATTGAAGTAACAGGATTCAAAAGAAAATTAACATTAGATAACTTTAAAACAATAACTAATTTTATTAATGCCATTAAAAGATGTAAAATAATAATAAAAGATTTTGATCCAGATATAGTAATAGGTTGTGGAGGTTATGTTACTGCTCCTGTTATATATGCCGCTAAAAAGTTAGGTAAAAAAACATTCATTCATGAGCAAAATAGTGTAGTAGGATTAGCCAATAAATTTTTAGCTAGATATACAGATAAAATAGGAGTATCATTTGAAAGTACTATCAAAGATTTTCCTAAAGGAAAAGCTATATTAACAGGTAATCCATGTAGTGAAAAAGCCCTAAGCATAAAGAAAACTACTAAAGAAAAATTAGATATAGCCAAAGATAAAAAACTAGTATTAATAGTTATGGGTTCTCTTGGTAGTAAAACTATTAATGATAAAATATTTAGTTTTATAGATAAATTCAGAAGTAAAAACTATAGTGTAATAATAGTTACAGGTAATAGTTATTATGAAAGAGTAAAAGATAAAAGAGTACCAAGTAATGTCAAAGTATTACCATTTATCTATGAAATGCCTTCAGTTATGAAAATAACCGACTTAATGGTTACTAGAGCAGGAGCCTCTACTATGAGTGAAATAACTGCTTTAGAAGTACCTTCTATCTTTATACCAAGTCCATATGTAACCAATAACCATCAGTATAAAAATGCTATGGATTTAGTAGATAATAATGCTGGTTTAATACTAGAAGAAAAAGATTTAACAGATACATCACTAATAAACTTAATAGATAAAACAATAAATGATGAAAATAAACTAAAAGAAATGAAAAGTAATTTAAAGAAATTAGGTATCAAAGATAGTGGTGAAAGAATATATAATATACTAAAGGATTTGATATTAGATGAACGAAAATTTTATTAAAAACTATGAATATTATAAAGATATATCATTAAAAAAATATAATACTTATAGATTAGATGTTAAATGTGGATATTTAATATATCCAGGTAATACTAAAGAATTAATAGATTTATTAAAGTATTTAAAAGAAAATAATATAAATTATTTCATATTAGGAGGAGGATCTAATATAATACTAGCAAAACCATACTTTGATGTTGTAATAAAATTAGATAAACTAAATAATATCAAAATAAAAGAAAATATAGTAACTGCTGAAGCAGGAGTAAGTTTAATATATCTAGCTAATTTATGTATGAATAATAATTTAAATGGTCTAGCTTTTGCAGGAGGAATACCTGGAATGGTCGGAGCAAGTACTGCGATGAATGCTGGCGCCTATAAAGAAGATATGGCTAGTATAGTAAAAGAAGTAAAGGTAGTAACTCCAGAACTAGAAGTAATTAGACTAACAAATAAAGATTTAAATTATTCATATCGTAATTCTTTTCTAAAAGAACATAAAGACTATATATGTACTGAAGTAACATTAGAAATGAGTTATTTAGATAAAGACAAAATAAAAGAAACAATGACTAGTAGAAAAAATAGAAGAATAGATACGCAGCCTCTAGACAAACCATCTGCGGGTAGTGTCTTTAGAAATCCTGAAGGATTATCCGCAGGTAAATTAATCGAAGATGCTGGTCTAAAAGGATATAAAATAGGTGGTGCTGAGATAAGTACCAAGCATGCCAATTTCATAGTAAATACCGGCGATGCTACCTATGAAGATATCTTAGAATTAATAGATTATACAAAGAAAAAAATAAAAGAAATATATAATATAGATTTAATATTAGAACAAGAAATAATAAGGTGATAAAAATGGGTAAAAAGGCTAAGGTAAAAGTTAAAGTAAAAAAAAGAAAATTAAAACTAAAAAGAATATTCTTTTGTCTAATATTCTTAGGCCTTCTAGGAGGAATCTTTTACCTAATAACAAAAATACCCATAACAAACATCTATATAATAGGTAATAACATAGTACCAGATAAAGAAATAATAAGTACTGCTGGTATAGATAACTATCCATCATTTATAGACACATCAAAGAAAGATATAATAACAAGATTAAAAAGAAACAACTATATCAAAGAAGTAAAAGTAGAAAAGAAATTATTAAGTAAAATATATATCTATATTACAGAATATAAAGTAATATCTCTATATAATGATAAACTACTCTTAGATAATAATACCGAGATAGAAAATACTTATAATATTTATAATATACCAATATTAATATCCGATATTTCTAGCATTAGAGAAAAATATACCAAGAGTATTAGTAAGATAGATGATGATATACTATTAAAAATATCACAAATAGAATATACTCCTAATGATGTAGATAGTGAAAGATTTACTCTATATATGAATGATGGTAACCAAGTATATATAACACTAGGTAAAGTAACCAAGATAAATAAATACAATAGTATATATTCAAGATTAGAAGGAAAAAAAGGAATAATATACTTAGATTCAGGAGATTATATAGAAGTAAAAGAGGAATAATAATGTTATTCCTCTTTATTAATTATATAGTAATATAAGCTGTTATTATCTATCTTTTTACTTAGTTTATTAGCTTCATATATATTTTTAAAAGTCCAAAAGAATATTTCTTTATTTTTAATTCTCTTTAATTTCTTATTAGATACTGTTTTATAATTAAGAATAGTTAAAGGATACTTATTATATCTATAAAAGAAAGATATAATTCCCTTTTTATACTTAGTTTTTTTATTTAGGTATTTAATAATCTTTTTATTAAAAGACATTAAATAAATATTTTTATCAGTATTTTTTAATATATCTAAAAGAATATCTCCAAGTAACTTGTAGTTATTGTTAACTTTAATATCGATAAGTAATATCTTATCAGTATCTATATCTAATATTTTATCTAAAGTAGTTAAATATTTATGTTTAATAATATCCGTATAATTCATATTCTCTATATAATTAATACCTAGTACTGAATCATGAGATAGTACTATTTTTTTATCTTTAGTTAGTCTAATATCAAATTCTACACCTATACTTTCTTTATCAAATAAAGCCCTTTTAATAGCCATATAACTATTATCACTATTCTTTTTAGAAGTAATCCCTCTATGAATTATATATTTCATAATAAATTATATGAAAATGATACTTAGTATATTGAAAAAATAATTATTTTATGATAAGATTAACTTATGATAGATAGGAGAGGTAAGTAATGAAAAAAAATAATATATTTAAAATGTTTGTATTTACTATAATGTTATTTTTGATTGGAGTATTTAATGTTAAGGCAGACTTTACAATTGATTTTAGTAATAGTGATAATAGAGAAATTGCAAGTAATGAATTATTTACTAGTAAATACAAAACACATTATAGAGTAACCACAAATGGGGATGTTGTCTACTGCTACCAACCTTATGTTGATTATGCCTATGAGGGTGGAACGGATGTAAAATTTGTATTTACAAGCTGTAGTAATGTTTCAACAAATGCAGCACAACTTGCTTATGTTTATGCTAATGGTTATGGTGGAACTAATGATTATTCTACTGGTGGTACTAAATTTGATGATTATTATGCTACACAACTTGCTGTATGGTATTTTGGTGATAGAACTTTATATCCACCACATACTGTAGACTTTTTAAGTAACTTTAATGTAAGCAATGGTAGGTTAACTGGTAATTACAATGGTTCAAGTAATAAAACTAGTGAGATGGCCGCTAAATTAATAAATGATGCTAATGATTCAGTAAATGCTAGGCCAAGTATTTCACTTGATACTAGTAGTAAAAAACTAAATATTAATAGTGATAGAAGTTACTATGTATCTGGAGCAATAAAAATAAATGGCTCTTGGGTAAGAAATGCTGTTAGTGTAAGTATAAGCGGTGTTACTGGAGCATTTGTAACTAGCAATGTTAATGCCACTAGTGGAAGTACAGACTTTAAAGTTGGAGACACTATTTATGTTAAGGTGCCTGCAGAAAATATAACTAAAAGTTCCTCTATAACATTAAGTGCTACAGGTACTTCAAGTAAAGGTAGTGGTACAGTACAAGAATGTACAAACAGTGCTATGCCAGCAGCTCAAAAGATGACTAGTATTGTAAAAGGAACACCAAGTGAAGTTAAAGAAAGTTTACCATTAACTGCTGAACCTTCTAAAGTGGAAGTAAAAATATCAAAACAAGATATAACAGGCAGTAAAGAAGTAAAAGGTGCTACTCTCGTAATTAAAAAAGGTAATACTGAAGTAACCAAATGGGTATCAGAAGGAACAATTAAAAAGATATCTCTTGATGCAGGCACATATACCCTTGAAGAAACAATAGCTCCAGCCGGATATAAACTTAGTAGTAGCAAGGTAACTTTTACAGTTAACTCAAATGGTACAGTTACTGTAGATGGCAAAGTAGTAGATAAAGTTATAATGAAAAACGAACCATTCTATATAACTATATCAAAGCTAGGATTAACTAAAGACAAAGAACTAGTTGGTGCTAAATTAAAAATAACCGATAAAGATGGAAAACTTACTATAGATTTAGACGGCAAATCATTAGAATGGATAACTACCGAAAGCGCAGAAAAATTTCATTTAGCAGAAGGTACTTACTATTTAACTGAAATAGAAGCTCCAGCTGGTTATATAAAAAGTGATAAAACTATAGAGTTTATCGTAGAAAAAGATGGTACTATAAAAGTTAACAAAACAGAAGTAACTAAGGTAACAATGGAAAATGAACCATTATATATATATATTTCTAAAAAAAGTATTAATGGAAAAACAGAGTTACCTGGAGCAAAGTTAAAAATAACTGATAAAGATGGAAAATTAGAAAAAGACTTAGACGGTAAAAGTTTGATATGGACTTCATCTACTAAGGAAGAAAGATTCCGTTTAGCTCCTGGTAGTTATATATTAACAGAATTAGAAGCTCCTAAAGGATACGAACTTAGTGATGCAGTTATAGAATTTACAGTTACGGAAGATGGAAGAATACTATTTGATAAAAAAGAAGCTGAAAATAATATGATAGTATTTAAAAATACCCCTGAACCAGAACAAGTAGTAACTGGAAGTTCATTAATATACATATTATTTTTAGGTATAATAACTGCAGGAGTTGTAACATTCTTTGTATTAAAAAGAAACGATTAAAGTAGAATAATTTCTACTTTTTTTCATAAAATGGTTGAAATTTAATATATTATATGGTAAAATTAATAACGTTGTGGGATAATCCGCTTATTATAGATAATGATTATCTGAAAAAGAAAGGAAGTGTATATACGATGAATATCATTGACAAAATTACTCAAAGTCAAATGAAAAAAGATTTACCAGAATTCAGAGTAGGAGATTCAGTTACTGTTGGATGTATTATTACTGAAACTAAAGGTGGTAAGTCAAAAGAAAGAGTACAGGACTTTAAAGGAACTGTAATTGCAAGAAAAGGTAAGGGAGTATCTGAAACTTTTACTGTAAGAGGAGAATATTCTGGAATTGGTGTTGAAAAAACATTCCACGTTCATTCTAATAAAGTTGCTTATATTAAGGTTACTAAACCAGGTAAAGTAAGAAGAGCTAAATTATATTTCTTAAGAGATAGACAGAAAAAATATAATATTAAAGAGAGAAGATAATAGCTTTGCTACTATCTTTTTATTATTGAGGTGGAAGATGAGAAAAAATATTAAAGAATTATATCCTTATGTTATTATTGTAGTAGTTGTAATACTAGTTAGAACTTTTATAATAACTCCAGTAATAGTATCCGGCAGTTCAATGAAGCCCAATTTTAATGATGGAGAGTTATTACTAGTAAGAAAAATAAGATATAACGAGAAAACTATTAAGAGATTTGATGTAGTAGTAATAAAGAAGGATAAAGAAGAAATAATTAAGAGAGTAATAGGATTACCTGGAGAACATATTTCATACAAGAATAATAAATTATATGTAAATGATAAGTTAGTTCAAGAAAACTATACACATTTAAATACTAAAGATTTTAACTTAGAAGAAATATGTACTTGTAGCAGTATACCAGAAGGTAAATATCTTGTTTTGGGAGATAATCGTCCTATATCTAAAGATAGTAGATCAATAGGCTTAATTGATGAAAAAGATATAGTAGGAAAATCAGTATTTAGATTATGGCCTATAACAAAAATAGGCACTGTATAATTTACTATTAAAGAATAACATATTATAGTCAATAGTAAAATTATGTTTTAACTTCTTTCATAAAATAAAATGAAAGGAGAATCAAAATGAGTAACAATTGCTCTGATAATATAAGAAATATTCTTGAAGCAGGTAAAAAATGTAATTGTACTCCTGTTATTGTAGGTCCGATGGGGCCGACTGCCCGATGTAATAAATCATCTATATATATTTTTAAATGGTAAAGTTCCA
>ERZ824488.3381-NODE-3381-length-12130-cov-3.152298_pt1 | contig 12130 bp, 4 predicted proteins | sample MGYA00519936_ERZ824488 | MGnify/ENA primary metagenome ERZ824488 (study PRJEB31778, sample SAMEA3449153) | human gut metagenome | biome: human gut; feature: human-associated habitat; material: faeces | place: United Kingdom | collected 2010/2012 ... | reverse complement strand
TGGGACTGTAAAGAAAACACAAATCAATGAAAATAAAGAAGCTGTAGTTATATCAGGCGAAGTAGAAGATTATTCGCAAGGTGTACCACAAGCACAAATTTCTGAGCGTAGATTTAGAATAAAAACAACTGGACTTGAGGAAGTTAAAAATGCTGCACCTACAATAGATACTTTAGAACCTATTGTAGTAAATAGGGGTGAAGATAAAGACCTTTTAGAAGGTGTAGCTGAAAAAGTAAGTGATGACTTTGATAGATTTGATGCTGCTAATATAGAAAAAGGTTATGTGTCAATAACACATACTCCATTTGATAATACTTATGTTGGAAATCAAATAATAACTTACACTGCAACAGATAGATGGGGCAATAAGGGTACAGTGGATAGAACAATAACTGTAAATTCAGAAAATCCTCTTGATAGTACTTATATTGAGCTTATGAAATCTGAATCTACAAACGAAAGTTTATTTAAACTAAAGATAGACTCAGTTAAAAAACAATTGATAGTAGATAACTTAAATAGTTTACCAGATACGCAAATAGATCCAAGTAGATCATCATCTATATTTAAATTAAAAATATATACAAGAGGTGGAGTACTACAAAAAACATTAAATATAAAAGGTACTGATAAACTAAAAACAGTACTTAGAAGAATCAATGGATATACTTATAGTGATAATGACCGTATAGAACTTTGGTCAATAAATCCTAAAAATATTAGAGTATTTGGAGATTTAGTAGAAAGTAATAGTACAAATGCAACAAATATACATTATGAAAGTAATGAAGTAGATGGTGAAAATTATCGTGAAGATTATACAAATGGTATAGATGATCAAGATTACATGAAAAATGTAAGGTTTGAAATTGGTAAAACTAATTTAAAGTATATATACAATGAAGCTCCAGTATTTACAATAAGTGGAGACTTAATAGTTAGAAGAAAAGGAGATGTCAATTATATGGATGGGATAAGTGCGTCAGATGATCATGATGATGATTCATCCCTAAATATAACACACACTGAAATTGATACTAGTACTATTGGAGAAAAGTATATTGAATATAAAGTAGTAGATAGTTGGGGTAGAAATACTCTTATAAAAAGAAAAATTATTGTCTATCCTTACAACAACTTAGAATATAACTATATAAATATAAAAAATAATCAAACTAATGAGGTAATCTTATCTATTAGATTTGATGAAGATAATAGGAAGTTTAAGGTTAATAAATTAGATGCAAGTAAAATACCAAGTGGTTTAAGTAATAATAGTGAACTACTAAAAATTGAGCTTATTAAGCAAAATAAAAATAGTATTTTAAAATCAAGTAATAAAGAAACTATAACTATTACAAGACAAGATTTAATTAATAACACATTAAATGAAAAATTTGAAAATATACAATACAACTATGGTGATTATTTAGTATTTAATTCTTATGATTATGCAAATGGGATACTTATATCAGCTAAATCAGATGATACATCAAATGAATCAAATAATGAACAAACAAAGTCAAGTGATATATCAGATGACTCAAATGACTTAGATGAAACACCATCTAATCCAAATGAATTATTAAATGGATTTAGAGATGTAGATCAAATGGAAAACTCAAGGTTTAAAATAGAACAAGAAGGTCTACAAATGATATATAATGCTGCACCAAAAATTGATGGTTTAGAAGACATTTTATACTTATATAGTGGAGAAACATTAGACATTAGAAAAGCTATAGAAGGTATAACTGTGAAAGATGATTTAGATAAGAACATAAGTACAGATAATTTAATAGTTAAATCTGAAGGTGGTAATGATTTAAGTAGCATAGACACAACACAAATTGGTGATATTATATTAACTTATGAGATAACAGATTCTTGGGGGAGAACAACTTATGGAGAGAGAATTGTATCTATAATATCAAAATCTGCATCAAATGATATTGAGTTTTATAGTGAAAATGGAAGAGAAAGGTTATTTTATTTGAAATATAGACCAATAGAGCATGGATTTGACTTTATTAGAGATGAACATAATCCACCAAACGAGGTTATAGATCATTCACAAAATCAATTAGATCAGAAAAGTGATACTACAAAGCCATCGATAGACCAAGAAGATTCAGAAAGTGGTGATTTGGAATCTAATCCAGATACAGAACAACCACCAAGCAGTGATGCCACAGAATCTACAACAGAACCAGAAAAAGTATTTAAATTAAGTGTATTTAATACTAATGGAGAAGAAGTAGGAACTTTTGGATTATCTGAAGAGGAAATATCTAATCATGAAAATATTGATAGATTAAAAGAAATTGATATCTATGATGATTATTACTTTAGTGTATGGAGTAATAATAGTTCTAGAATAAAAATTAAAGGTCATATTGAGGGAAATAATGCATTAGGTGAATCTGGAAATGAAAATGAAGACTATTCAACAGGTATAAGTAGTGACGACCATATGAACCATGTAAGATTTAAACTAAGAACAAGAGGGTTAGAGGCTGTATATAATAAAAAGCCAGAAATAATCATATCGTCTAAAGATATACTTACACAGTATGCAGGAGACCCTATTGACTATACTCAAGGTGTAAAGGTTATAGATGACCATGATGAAACTATTCCTATTGAAAATATAAATGTTAGTTTTGGAAAAAAGACTGAAGAGGGTGTAGCAAAAGAGAAAACTGAAAATGACCTAATAATAGGAGATAATACTATTTACTTAAGTGTAGTAGATAGTTGGGGTAGAGAATCTACTATAACTAGAAAGTTAGTAATAACTAATGGTATAGATAAAAACAGAATAAGCTTTAAGGGTGTAGATGGAGAAGTTATAGGTATTGGATTTGATCATGCTAATAATAGATTAGTAATATCTAAGGAGAATAAAGCATTTGGAGTAGGAGATGTTTATGGATATGTACGTATAGCTATAAAAAGAGCTGACAATAGTTATGCTGTTAACCCAATAAGATTTAATGTTAATGAGAATTTTAGTAATGAAAATGTATCAAATGAACTAAACCCATTAAGAAGTTATCAACTTAACTATGGAGATAAACTTGAAATTTATCATGGACATCCAATTAGGCTTTTGATAAATGGAAAGGTAATTGATGCAAGAGAAGATTATGAAGATGGAGTTGATAACCCAGAAAACTTAATCAATACTACATTTGAGATTACAAAAAGTGGATTAAAAGCAATATATACGAATCCAGATACAAGTAATATTACTGATAATAAGGTTGTATTTGGACCTATGGCACCAGAAAAATTCCCTGTAAAGATACAGATTGATTTTAGAGAAAAGAAATTTAAGGTCTTAGAAAGAACAACCACTAAATTTTTAAATGGTGATAATGATAATGTATATAGGATGGTTCTTATTGGTTCAGATGGGAGAATTAAAAGAGATTCATCTTTTAGAGGGGATACGTATGCCGATACTATTAATAATAGCAATTTTTGGCATGATCAAACCTTTGATTATAATGACTGTTTATATATATGGCACAAAGATCCAAAGAGATCTATTATAAAAGGTAACATAATAAATAAACGAGAAGATTATGAAGATGGTGTTGATAATCCTGATAATATGAATCATGTTGTATTTAGATTAACTCAAAATGGGTTAGAATCAATATATAATGAAGCACCAGTAATAAATGGTGCTGAAAGTGTAGATGTATATAAAGGTAGTACGTTTAATTTAGCACAAGGAATCACAATTACAGACAAATTTGACACAGATCGTCTAAGATCTATATCGATTAATGGACAAAGTGTGACAACTAGTAATGATGGTACTGTTTTAAATCCAAGCAGTATTTTACTTGATACATCAACTGTTGGAGAAAAAACTGTAACGTATACTGCAACAGATCGTTGGGGTAAAGAAACTACTATCAATAGAAAGATAATTGTAAGACCTTATTTATATAAAAATACATTTAAGATATTTTCTGATGTTAATGAAGAAGAGATGATATCTGAATCAGATAGTACTGAAAATAAAAAAAATCTATTATTTGAAATTGGATTTGATACTGTTACTAATAAATATAGAGTATTTAATAGGAAAAGTGATAGAATTTCAACAGATAATTCTTCAGAGGAGAAGTTTTATATAAATATACTAGGTCCAGACAAAAGTATAAAAGAATTTATTTCATTAACAGGTAATGACAGAGGTACATCTCCTAAATTAGATAAACTTAACGAAGTAGATTATGATATTGGAGATATTATAAGAATTTATAGAAGTGATTTTGACGCAATTGAATTTGTTGGTAATATAGAAAATTCTGAACCCAACAAACCTTTTGAAGATAATACTGAAAGATTAGATATTATGAAAAATACTGGATTTATAGTAAGTGAGCATGGCTTAACAGTAAAATATAATAATTCACCTACTATAACAGGTACAAATGGTGCACTACAAGATAGAATTGTAAGTAAAAATACAGTTTTAAATCTGTTAGAAGGTATAAATTTCAATGATGAAGAGGATGGAAATATATCTGATAAGAAATTTATTAATATTAGTATAAATGGAGAGTCTTTATTATTTGATTCTTTAAATAAACCAGTAAAATATAAATTTAATGAGCTTGGAACTTATAATATCGATTATACTGTATATGATTCTTGGGGAAGAGGAACACTAAAAACGGTCAATATAACAGTAGAAGCTAAGGTTAGAGATAATGAAATTAATGTGTATAAAACTAATAATGATTTAGCATTTAAAATTAAACTTGATACAACAAATAACAAATTTATATTAACTGATGAAAGTAATTTTGTTAATGATATTTCTTCAAAAGCTAATAAAACTACAGATGAAGTAATTAATGAATCAGATGAATCTGGAGATTTTAAAATGATTGTAAGAGATATAAGAGGAGATGTTAAATATAGTGTAATTTTAAATGGAGATCAAGAACATGATGTTAATGAGTTGAAAAAAATACACAATAAAGATTTCTCTAAATATGATACAATAAGCCTGTATAGCAATAATGCTAATGGAATTAAAATAACAGGTAGTGTAATAAATAAAGATAATAATGGAAATAAAGATTATTCAAATGGATTTGTTAATATTGAAAATTATTCATTAGTTAGATTTAAAATAACTGATGATGGATTAAAAGAAACAATTAATAAAGATTTAAGAGTATTAGGAATAGACTCAAAGACTATAAAAAGAGGATCTGATATAGATTTATTAGAAGGAGTTACTGTAGATACTCAAGATGATTATAATGAAGACTATAAAATAGTAGTAGATGATAGTAACTTTAATAAATTGAAAGAAAATGATTATACTGTAAAATATACAATAACTAATAGTTGGGGCCAAAGTGTTGAACATAATAGAACTATAACTGTTGAGCCTAGAAATGAGTTAGAAAAAAATAAACTTAGTCTTAAAAATAATAACGGAGAAGTTATACTTAAAATTGGTTTTGATTCAATAGAAAACAAACTTAGAGTATTAGAATCTAGATTAAATGCAAATATAGATTCTAACAATACTAGTTTAGCCTTTGCTATAAATGCTTACAACTCAGAAGGTAACACAATTGGTAATATTGAATTAAAAGGGACTGAGAATATAGATCAAATAATAATAGATAAATTAAATAATTTTGAGTATGTTGAGGGATATAGATTATCTATATGGGCAAAACATCCGCAAACTCATTTAACTCTAGAAGGTAATATAAAAGCTTTAAATAAAGAAACTAAGAAAATAATAGGTTCTAGAACATCAATTCTTAAAGATGACATTGATAAAATGGAAAATGGTAGATTTGAAATTTTAAATAATGGATTAGCATATATTTATAATGAAGCTCCAATAATATCCGGAGGAGATGACATAATTAATTACTATAAAGGTAGCATATTAACTCTACCAAGCAGTATAAAAGTAGATGATGATTATGATACAATAAGTAGAAACCAGATTATAATAGATGATGACAATGTAAATTATGATGAACTTGGAATCTATGATATAACATATGTTGTTGAAGATAACTGGGGTAGAGTTGGTAAAAAGTCAGGAAGAATAAATATTAAATCTTCTATGGAAAATAATAGTATTGATGTATATCCAAAAATCACTAGCAGAACTTCACAAAATGAAAATGGTGATAATAAAGCATTTTCTATAAAGTTTGTTAGAGATGAAGATAATGATAAAAATAAACTTAGTATCGAAAAAGGATCTAGTGTTCAATTTAATTCAAGTAGCATAGAATCTACTTTTATGACTATAAAAATATATAGTTCAGCTGGAAAAGTTGTAAAAGAAGTTAAGCTGTTAGGAAGCGATACTAACACACGACTAGATGAATTAAATGATTTTGAGTATGAAAGAGGCGGCTATATAGGTATAGAAGGTATAACAGAAGATACTAAATCATGTGTTAAAATACAAGGTACAGTAGTTAATAAGAAATCTGATTATACAAATGGGATACAAAATATTGATCATATAAAAAATGTAAGATTTAAGTTAACAGATCTTGGTTTAGAATCAGTATATAATGAAGAACCTAAAATAGTAATCGATGAAAGTATAGAATTAGATTTTGTAAAAGGTGATGAAATTCCTTATATGAGGGGTGTAAAACTTTTAGATGACCATGACAAATTAACTAAAGATAATGTAGAAGTTACTTGGAATCCAGATTATACTGGTAATACAGATGATACCTATGAAAATATAAAAGGATATGCTAAAGTTGGAGAAAATATTCTTCAATATAAAGTAACAGATTCATGGGGAAGAAGTAAAATAGCTACTAGAACAGTAAATTTAACAAATGGTATACTAAATAATACTATACACTTTGCTGGTGATAGGAGACCTGATGTTATAAAAATGAATTTTACAGCTACTGAGAATAATAAAGTGCGTATGACTTTAGATACAACAGATGATACTATGTGGAGTATGCATAGAGAAAATTACTATACAATAAAAATATATAATCCAAACGAAACTCAACCTAGGTTTAATATAGGTCTTGATGGTATGGATAGAGGAAGTTCAAATAAGCTTAATGGTATTAGAAATATAGAACTTGAGTATGGAACAATATTTGAATTTACTGCAGGGCATCCAAGTAAATTTAAAATCAAAGGAAGTGTTAGAAATGCACGTGAAGAGTACTTTGATGGAGTACAAAATCCAGAAAACTTAACTTCAATAAAGTTTAAAGTTACAGATTCAGGATTAAAATCTATTTATACGGATGCTGATAATGGTAATCTAAATGCAAATGAAAATATAATTTCATTAGTTGCAGATGAAAATATACCTATTAAATTTAAAGTTGATCCAATTACAAGAAAAATAAATGTCATTTCTTATAATTCTACGAGTCTTCAATATGGTCTAGGAGAACAAATAGAAACATTTAGAATGACTTTAACAGGTTCAGATGGACAGACAAAAGCAAATGTTACAGGGTATTCTAGAGATAAAGGTGATAACTCTAAGTTTAGAGATGCATTTAACGATAGAAGTTTTGAAATTGGAGATACACTAACTATTTGGCATAAAATTCCTAAGAAACTTCTTATAAAAGGAGAGATTCAAGGAAAAAGAGAAGATTACTCAGATGGTGTAGACAATAGTAGGAACTTAGAAGATGCGGTATTTAGATTAACAGCAACAGGATTAGAAGCTGTATATAAAGAAGCACCTAAAATAACTGGTGTAAAAGATGCTAGAGTACTAAAAAATGAAGATCTTAATTTAGAACAATTAATAGATGAATTAAGAGCTCGAGATAATGTAGATGGTGATTATGATGAGAAGGTTATAATTAGTGAAAATACACAATCAAAAACATATCCAACTGGAACTATAATTATCGACCCTACATCTGTAAATACAAATAAAGTTGGTGTATACGAGGTAACATATAGTGTTGTAAATAGTAATAATCGTACAGCTAGAAGATCAAGTACTGTAGTAGTATACGATAGACCTACAATAACAGAAACTAGTTTAAGTAGAATAGAGCTTAACTCTATAGATAGTAATGATGAGGATGCTATAATAAGTCGTCTTAAACAGGCTGTAATAGCCAGAGATGGAGATGACGAATTATTTGGAAAAGAAACTAAGTTAGAGGTTGTAGAACACAATGTAAATCCAAATTTAGAAAATATTTATGAAGTAACATATAAAGCTACAGATTTAAATGGAGAAGAAACAGAAGAAGTAATAAATATAACAGTTAGTAGAACTATAAATGTTTCTGTACCGACAACTATTCCATTCCAAGTTGTAACAAACTTAAAGAAAAAAGAAGATGATGACGGTGAAGATTTAGATCCATTTATATCTGGAGTTATGAATGTTAAAAATAATAACACAAGTGATGTTAGTGTTTCTATTGAATCATTTACTAGAGTAGAAAGTAATACTACCAAAAATAGAAATTACGATAGACTTGAAATTGTTGCTCCGAATTCAGTTTCAAATTGGAATACATTATCTGAAGATGAATCTATGAAAAAAATATCTTTAGGTATATTTAACAAAGAAGGATTATATGTAAACTCTAATTTAGATGTAGAATTAACAAAAGACCAACCTTTATGGCTATTAGAAAATATGGATGAAATTAAATTGGGTACTTTGAAAAGAGCAACTAATTTATCTAATCCTTATGTATCTAAGTTAAGTTTTACAAGTAAACATGGTAAAAACTTTAAAGGTGGAAGTTCAAAAGGTAAGTTTAATTTAGTATTTAAATTTGAATAAATATATAATAAGAAGATGGCTATCTCTATTTAGAGATAGCCTCAGATTGTAGACAAAATAGCCATTTTTAACTTATATAAAATGGCTATTTTCTTTTTTATAAAGATTTTTAGTGATAATATACTAAAAATAGGCGTAAGCCTTAGATGATTGGATGTATCTTTCAACATCCAATTGGCTAATTTTTTTAGGGTAAAACTCTTTTAATAATCCGTTAGCAAATTATTGTAGAGGTAACAAAAAAAATATTTTTACATATCATATATTAATATAACTATAGCTAGGAGGCAAGTTATGAAAATTGGTGATATAGTAACTAGAAAATCATACAACAAAGATATAATATTTAAAATAGTTGGATTTGGTATAGATAATAAAAATGAAAAGATAGCTATTTTAAAAGGTGTAGCATTTAGGGTAATAGCAGATGCATACTTAGAAGACTTAGAAGTTGTAAAAGTATCAGATATAAAACAGATATTAATAGATCCTACAGTAGAAAATTTAATATATAAATCAGTTAGAAGTGCCCAAGATAGAGAAAAGAAAATGAATAGAGCTGTGCCAAAATTACAAGCAAATCCAAATGTTTACGGTATACCAGGAAAGGTACTACAAATAGACGGAGATAAGGAATACTTAAAAATATGTTTAGACGTATATACAGAGCTTGGAATACCTGCAGTAGGTGTAGCTATACCTGAAGAAAATCAATATAAAGAGATAATTAATCTCTTAGAAAAACACAATCCAGATATATTAGTTATAACTGGTCATGATGCTCTTACATCTAGAAAAGGAAATATTACAGATTTAAATAACTATAGAAATTCTTTAAACTTTATCAAAGCAGTAAAGCAAGCTCGTAAATGGGAACCTAACCTAGATAATTTAGTTATATTTGCAGGAGCATGCCAATCGAATTATGAACAGCTAATAAGAGCTGGAGCTAATTATGCTAGTTCACCAGGAAGAATAATGATACATGCATTAGACCCTGTATTTATAGTGGAAAAAATAGCATGCTCAAGAATTGATGTAGTAGTTCCAATAGAAGAAATATTAGACCAAACAATAACTGGGGTAAAAGGAATTGGAGGGTTTGAAACTAGAGGTAAATTTAGATGGGCAATGCCAAAACCTTTGTTGTAAGAGGATTTAATCTAATAAGTTTGAACTGTAGTAACGGCTATTTATGCATAAATTTTAAAAATAATACTGTATTCTTATAAAATACTATTGACAATAGAATGAAAAAAATATAAAATTATTTGAAAAGTTTAATGTTTACACTAAAGAAGAACTTCAATCTAGATGTGACATTTTATTAGAAGAATATTCTAAAACTTTAAATATTGAAGCTTTAACTATGATTGATATGGCTAAAAAAGATATAATTCCTGCTGTTTGTTCTTATATAAAAACTTTAACTGATACTGCTTTAAATAAAAAATCTTTAAGTGCAGAAATTGATTGTAGTTTAGAAATATCTTTAGTTAAAAAACTTTCATCTTTAAATTCTTGTTTAGATATAAAAATAGAAAAATTAAATACATCCATATTGGAAGCTAAAAATTATAGTGATCCTAAAGAAAATGCAGAATTTTATAAAGATAATATAAAAGTTCAAATGCAAGAAGTTCGTGCTATTGCTGATGAACTAGAAACAATTGTCAGCAAAGAATATTGGCCATTTCCAACATATGCAGATTTATTATTTAGTATATAATAAAAAATCCCTTACTGTAAAAATTCCAGTGAGGGATTTTTTAATTTATATATTCTCCATTTATATATATTTTGAACAACAAACAAAATCGTCAGACATGTAAGCGAAGTGAATTTTTATTGTATTACCAATGTTATAAGCTCTAATATGTATATAGCAATATTTCTATCAAAATATTTTATTAATTCAAAATAAACTTTGAGCTTTTCATATTTTTCATCTAAAGTTAAATTTTTACTGTTAACTTCTTCTATACAATTTACTATTTTCATTAAATTTTCTTCATCATTGACTTCATTATTTTTTAAATACACCTTTATTTGACATATCTTTTCATGTATATTTTCAAATTTTTTCTCTAATAATAACTTTTCTTTATAATCAATTAAATAATTTTTAATATTTTTTAAGTCTTTTATACTATAGTTCCAGACTACATTATTAGATTCTTCACCTATGTTTTTAATTTTACCTCTATATTTATCTTGAATTTCTTCTATAGCAATTATTATCTCTAGGTAGTTATTTTCTTTAATTACTCTTTCACATCTTTCTAAGTCTAAATTTACATCTTTTATTATGTCCAACTACTTCATCTCCTTTGTTCATTTATTATAACAGTTATTCAACAAGTTTATCTGCATTTTTTCTTTCTTTAAACAATAAAGTTGCTAAAAATATAAACATAAAACTTAAAGCTAAAAATATTCCAATTTCATTAAATGATAATACTGCCATATCTGTAGTTTGAGTATTGTCCAATACTTTCGAAGAAATATGAGTTATAACAACTGCAAATCCATTATTAAAAAAATGCATAAACATACTTACTACTATGGAGTTTGATTTGCATACAGCATAAGCAAAAGCAATTCCTAAAAAAGATGTGGGTACAATTCTAATAAAGTCCATATGCATTAAACCAAATAAAATTCCTGAAAATATAATAGCTCCTCCATAAGATTTTTTATTACCCTTAAAGGAAGTCAATATAAAGCCTCTAAAGAAAATCTCTTCACATATGGCTGGCATTACTGCCACAATTAATAAGTTTAATAACAAATTATCTTTTATAAATAAAGCATTATTTAAACCTTCCACAATTTCTTGATTTTGTGGGAAATAATATATTATTATATTAGTAATAATCATTGCTAGTAAGTATGTTCCAAACCAAAGGCAAGCTGCTCCAAATAAATGTTTTATTTTCGGTATTCTTAAGTGAAAATACTTTTTTAAAATCACTCTTTATATAGTAAGCAAATAAAAGTGGCAAACTTATTATCATAACTTGAGTTAATACTATCCCCGTCATTTTTAATTTTAATTGAATATAACTACCAATATAAATTAATAAAATCAATCCTATAGCATATAAAATTATGCCATCACTCACACTTGGCATAGTTCCTTTTTTTATATTACTTCGTTTTTCTAAAAATGAAAAGTTTCTATTATTGCCAAATAATATTTCCTCTGAGTTGAATAATTTCGATAATAAAATTACAGATAATATTACAAATGCAAAGTTAGATATAAATACTAAAGCAATTAAACTTAAATTAAAATTATTAGAA
>ERZ824488.3375-NODE-3375-length-12161-cov-3.745168_pt1 | contig 12161 bp, 11 predicted proteins | sample MGYA00519936_ERZ824488 | MGnify/ENA primary metagenome ERZ824488 (study PRJEB31778, sample SAMEA3449153) | human gut metagenome | biome: human gut; feature: human-associated habitat; material: faeces | place: United Kingdom | collected 2010/2012 ... | reverse complement strand
TGCTTCCTTTCTCCGACGAGCGCCTCGTGCGCGCCGTCGCGGACGCACGCACCCCCGTCGTCTCTGCGATCGGCCACGAGGGCGACTCTCCCCTGCTGGACCTCGTCGCGGATTACCGGGCCTCGACGCCGACGGACGCGGCCCGCCGCATCGTGCCTGACCGCGCCCGCGAGCGCGACGGTGTCACGCAAGCCGTCTCCCGCATGCGTGGAGCGTTAGCCGGTCGCCTCATGGCGGAGCGATCTCACCTGTCGCTCCTGACGTCGCGGCCGGTACTCCAGGGGCCGGGGGCCATCGTCGACGGGCACCGCGCGGCCCTCGACCAGCGCGTGACCGCGCTGCGCACGGCGATCGAGCGCCGCCTGGCGTCGGAGCGCCAGAGCCTGACCCGTGCACGCGCCACGCTCACCGCCCTGTCCCCGCAGGCGACGCTGGACCGCGGCTACGCGCTGCTCAAGACGCCATCGGGGCAGCTCATCACGTCCTCGGCGCAGGTCAAGAAGGGCGACCTCATGTATGAAACCATCGAGGGGGAATTCTTGCCCGGCGCTACGAACCTGAATCAACTGCTCATCCCTGAAAATGGCGTAGTCGAATCGTTCAGCGTATCGCGGGGACAGGAAATCAGTGAAAAGGGTGCCGTGGCGGTGATCTATCCTGATTCCAATATGCGGATTCGTGCCCTGGCCCCTGAGAGCTCTCTGAATGAATATCGTGTAGGCGATACCGTTTATATCACCAATCAGAACGGTGACAGCAGTCAGCGTCCCATCATGGGGAAGATTGAAAAAATCTCTCAAATAGCTTGCGAATTCTAGTGATTTCTGCTATACTTATAGAGTTGTCTAAGACAGCAAATACTCATCTCGGATCCATTGTGGCACCGTTGCCCTTGTGGTCGTGCTGCAAGTTGACGTCTGAGAGAGGAGAAAAAAACAAAAAAGGAGAAACTACTCATGGCAGTAATTTCAATGAAACAACTTCTTGAGGCTGGTGTACACTTCGGTCACCAAACTCGTCGCTGGAACCCTAAGATGGCTAAGTACATCTTCACAGAACGTAACGGAATCCACGTTATCGACTTGCAACAAACTGTAAAATACGCTGACCAAGCATACGACTTCATGCGTGATGCTGCAGCTAACGATGCAGTTGTATTGTTTGTTGGTACTAAGAAACAAGCTGCTGATGCTGTTAAGGAAGAAGCAGAACGTTCAGGTCAATACTACATCAACCACCGTTGGTTGGGTGGAACTCTTACTAACTGGGGAACTATCCAAAAACGTATCGCTCGTTTGAAAGAAATCAAACGCATGGAAGAAGAAGGAATCTTTGATGTTCTTCCTAAGAAAGAAGTTGCACTTCTTAACAAACAACGTGCACGTCTTGAAAAATTCTTGGGTGGTATCGAAGACATGCCTCGTATCCCAGACGTAATGTACGTTGTGGATCCACATAAAGAACAAATCGCTGTTAAAGAAGCTAAGAAATTGGGTATCCCAGTTGTAGCGATGGTCGACACAAACACTGACCCAGATGATATCGATGTTATCATCCCAGCGAACGATGACGCTATCCGCGCTGTTAAATTGATCACTGCGAAAATGGCTGACGCTGTTATCGAAGGACGTCAAGGTGAAGACAGTGTTGCTACAGTAGAAGCTGAATTGGCAGCTACTGAAGGTCAAGCTGATTCAATCGAAGAAATCGTTGAAGTTGTAGAAGGCGACAACGCTTAATTCATATAAATAGTAATTACCTAGGAGGGCGGGGCTTAGCCCGGCTCTCCTATTTTTAAAAAATATAGGAGAATCAAAATGGCAGAAATTACAGCTAAACTTGTTAAAGAGTTGCGTGAAAAATCTGGTGCTGGTGTCATGGACGCTAAAAAAGCATTGGTTGAAGTTGAAGGTGATATCGAAAAAGCGATCGAATTGCTTCGCGAAAAAGGTATGGCTAAAGCAGCTAAGAAAGCTGACCGTGTTGCAGCTGAAGGTTTGACTGGTGTTTACGTTAACGGTAACGTTGCAGCAGTTGTTGAAGTTAACGCTGAAACTGACTTCGTTGCAAAAACTGATGATTTCCAAAATTTAGCACGCGACATCGCAATGCAAATTGCAGCTGTAAATCCTACATACTTGAACCGTGAAGAAGTTCCTACTGAAGTAATTGAACACGAAAAACAAGTATTATTGGAACAAGCTAAAGTAGAAGCTGAAGAAGACGTTAAAGCTGGTCGTAAACCAAAACCTGAAGCTGTTTTGGAAAAAATGGTTGCTGGTCGTATTGAAAAATTCTATAAAGAAAATTGCCTATTAGAACAAGTATTCATTAAAGATGGCGATAAAACTGTTACAGACATCATTAATGAAAGTATTGCAAAAATCGGTGAAAACATCAACGTACGTCGTTTTGTTCGCTATGGTTTAGGTGAAGGCATTGAAAAACGCCAAGATGACTTCGTAGCAGAAGTAATGGCATCTGTTGGTAAATAATTAATAAACAATAAGAGAACACCGTACAGTGTTCTCTTATTTTGCAATAGAGGAGTAAAAATATGGCAAAAAGAAACTTTCGACGTATTGTTTTAAAGTTGAGTGGTGAAGCATTAGCAGGTGAACAAGGTTTTGGTATTAATCCTGATGTTGTTGAAGAATTTGCAAAAGAAATTGCTGCTTTAGCAAAATCCACTGATTTAGAAATCGCGATTGTTGTTGGTGGCGGTAACCTATGGAGAGGTTTAGCTGGTAGCAATCAAGGTATGGATCGTGCTACTGCTGACTATATGGGGATGCTAGCAACAGTGATGAACTCCTTAGCATTGCAAGATGCATTAGAGCAAGCTGGTGTAGATACACGTGTTCAAACAGCTATTGAAATGCAAGAAATTGCAGAACCTTATATTCGTCGTCGCGCTATTCGTCACTTAGAGAAAAAACGTATCGTAATCTTCGGTGCTGGTCTTGGTAAACCTTACTTCTCTACAGATACAACAGCTGCATTACGGGCCGCTGAAATTGAAGCCGATGCTATTTTAATGGCAAAGAAATTTGCAGATGGCGTATATGATTCTGACCCTAAGACAAATCCTAATGCTGTTAAATTTGATGAATTAACATATAACGAGATTATCACAAAAGAATTAAAAGTAATGGATGCTACATCTACAACTTTATGTAAAGATAACAATATTCCTATTATTGTATTTAGCATGGATATTCCTGGTAATATTACAAAAGCTGCTAAAGGTGAAGAGATAGGGACCATTGTTCGAGGAGAATAATTCATATGGAAATTAAAGAATTGTTACAACAAGCAGAAGACCGCATGAATAAGTCTATTGAGGCTTTAAAACATGAATTCGCATCTATTCGTACAGGCCGTGCTAGTGTAGCACTACTTGATAAAGTAATGGTTGATTATTATGGAAGTCTATCACCCATTAATCAAGTTGCGAATATCTCCGTGCCTGAACCTCGAATGATTGTGATTGCACCTTGGGATAAAACAATGATTGGTGCTATTGAAAAAGCAATTTTACAATCTGATTTAGGTTTGAACCCTGGTAATGATGGTGCACAAATTCGTTTAAGTATTCCTCAATTAACTGAGGAACGTCGTAAAGAAATCGTTAAAGTAGTTCATAAAAAGGCTGAAGATGCAAAAGTTGCAGTGCGCAACATTCGTCGCGATGTAAATGAAGCATTAAAAAAAGAAGAGAAAGCTAAAACGATTACTGAAGATGATGCTAAAGACGGTTTAGATGAAATCCAAAAACTTACAGATGCTAAAGTTAAGCATATTGATGAGTTAAAAGCAGTAAAAGAAAAGGACGTATTAGAAGTATAATGTTTGATTCTAATAGCCTTATTGGAATACCATGGCAGCTTGCAAAGTCTCGTTTGCAGGCTGCCCATATTCCTTTTAAGGTAATGATTGGTGGATCCTTTAATCGCTTCTTTGAAATTTCAGATAAAGGATTTTATGTGGCACGTATTACAAAGGTTGATGAGTGCTTACATATACTACTATATAGACCAATGATTGCCAGCGACTTCGGAAATTCTATCGAGGTAGACTATGCTAAAGAAATTATTTAACCGTAAACGTTCTGATACGCCTGTCATTGATCGTAATATAATTCCACAACATGTTGCTATTATTATGGATGGTAATGGACGATGGGCTAAACGCAGAGGCATGCCGCGCTCCATGGGGCATCGTGCTGGTGCAGATGTATTAAAAGAAATTGTTATGGCCGCAGATGAGATCGGAATTAGAGCTCTTACGGTATATGGTTTCTCCACGGAGAACTGGAAACGTCCTGAACAGGAAGTTTCTTTACTTATGTCTCTCATAAAAGAATACTTAAATAATAATGTTAAGTATATGCATGAACATAATGTACGCATTCGATTTATTGGTTTTATTGGAGGGCTTTCAGAAAACCTACAAAAAATCATTCAAGATGCAGAATTATTAACTCAGAATAATACAGGCCTCACATTACAGTTAGCGATTAACTATGGTGGGCGTGATGAAATAGTTAGAACTATCCGCGACATTGTAAAATCCGTTGCGGATGGCGTTATTACAATGGACAAAATTACTGAAGAATATGTAAGTTCTCAATTATTCACTAAAGAGTTTAGTGATGTAGATTTATTAATTCGTCCTAGTAGTGATTTTAGAATTAGTAATTTTTTGTTATGGCAACTAGCGTATGCTGAATTTTGGTTTACCGATTTGCATTGGCCAGATTTTACTAAGGAAACTTTACTTGAAGCTGTGGAGGCATATCAGAAACGAGAACGCCGATTTGGTGGCTTATGTGATGAGGAATAAAAAATGTTAAAAACACGTGTTATTACCGCTGTTATTGGTTTTATTATTGCCTTAGGGGCCATTACATTTGGTGGATTAGTGTATGATGTGCTAATTACACTTTTAGCTTTATTAGGGTGGCGTGAGTTTGTATTACTTGGTAAAGCTAAACGTGTTCGGATATCCATTATATGGGGATATATTAGCATTTTATTGCTAATGATTGCTCTTGCATGTCATCAGTATATTATAGCTATAGCTATTTTAGTATTAAGTTTATTTGCCAATTATATGTTGTGTACATTTGGTGAAACTAAGTACTCGATGTCTAGTGTATCCTTTAGTGTATTTGGTTTATTATATATTGGTATGGGTATGACTTCATTGCTCTTGATTCGTCATGACTCAATTTACATGGATTTATCAATGCCTTTTGAACTATATAACTGGGGCACTATTACACTTTGGTTATTATTGTTTACTACTTGGGCTAGCGATACCTTTGCATACTTTTCAGGTCGAGCTTTTGGTAAACGTAAAATAGTACCATCCATTAGTCCTAATAAAACACTAGAAGGTTTTATTGGTGGATTTATCGGCTGTATCCTTACAGGTGCAGTATTTTCGTATATCGTTGGCATTCCTTGGTGGATGGGAATCCATGTAGGTATGATTAGCGGTATATTAGCACCATTAGGTGATTTGTTTGAATCAAAGATTAAACGACTATGTAATGTAAAAGATTCTGGTACATTATTACCAGGTCATGGCGGTGTATTGGATCGCTTTGATAGTTTATTATTTGCGGCTCCCATTACATTAGTATATATATTGCTATTTTCGTACTAATTTTATAGAGGTACACTTATGAAATACCTAAGTATTATCGGCAGTACTGGCTCAATCGGTACACAGACGCTTGATGTGGTGTCTCAACATCCAGATCAATTCAAGGTGGTTGCCTTAGTGGCACATCATAATATTGACCTCTTAGAACATCAGATTAAAGAATATAAACCTTTGGTGGCTGGTCTTGTAGATGAAGGTGCTTTTAAAGAATTACAAGCACGCTATACAGGTCCTACAAAATTGATAGGTGGTAAGGAAGCCCTCATTGCAGCAGCTACAATTCAAGAAGCAACAATGATTGTTACTGCTATTGTAGGTGCTGCGGGAATTGAGCCTACAGTGGAAGCTATAAAACAAGGGAAGACTATAGGTCTTGCTAATAAAGAAACTCTTGTTGCTGGAGGTCCATTAATTACGGCTTTAGCTAAAGAACATGGCGTACAAATCCTACCTATCGATAGTGAACATAGTGCTATATTTCAGTGCTTAGAAGGACAGAAACGTGACAATGTTGATTCTTTAATTGTCACTGCTTCTGGTGGTCCTTTACGCACATGGGATTCTAGTAAAATTCAAACTGCAACTGCTGCAGATTGTTTGCGACATCCTACCTGGAATATGGGTAATAAAATAACTATAGACTCTGCCTCTTTATTCAATAAAGGCTTAGAGGTAATAGAAGCTCATTGGTTATTTGGTTTTGATTTTGATCATATTGATGTAGTAGTACATCCTCAAAGTATTGTTCATTCTATGATACGTATGAAGGATGGTGCGATATTAGCGCAAATGGGTAATCCAGATATGCGCGAGCCCATTCAATATGCTTTGACGTATCCCAAACGTGAAGTTTTAAGTATGAATCATCTTGATTTTAGTCAAGCACTACAATTGGAGTTTTTACCTCCACGGTATGACGATTTTCCTGCACTTCGACTTGCGTATGAGGTGGGACGTGCTAGTGGATTTAAACCTGCTGTATTTAATGCAGCTAATGAAACGGCAGTATATGCCTTTTTAGAAGATAAAATCGCCTTTGGTGATATTTATAAAGTCGTTACTTCTGTTCTTGAATCTATGGGACCAGAAGATAATTTTACATTAGATAATTTATTATCCATCGATAGATGGGCCCGTGAAAAGGCAACATCGTTGATGTTATAGGAGAATATATGATTACGGCATTAGCCACAATATTTGTATTTGGTTTAATCGTGTTTATTCATGAATTAGGCCATTTTATTACAGCTAAGATGTCAGGTATGCAAGTTGATGAATTTGCTATAGGTTTTGGTCCAGCCATATTTAAAGTACAAAAAGGGGAAACTTTATATTCTATTCGTATAATTCCTCTTGGAGGATTTAATCGTATTGCTGGTATGACACCTGACGAGCCTCTTAATGAGCGCTCCTTTTATAATAAACCTGCGTGGAAAAAATTTATTGTTATTTCTGCAGGGGCTGTATTTAACTTTATATTAGCCATTGTACTTTTCTTTGGCCTAAATGTGACTGTAGGAAATCTTACATATACAAATGAACCTGTAATTGGTAACATTATTGCAGGTAGTTCTGCAGAACAGGCTCATTTAGAAGCTAACGATAGAATTATTACGATTGATGGTAAAAAAATTAGTACTTGGGATGATATTCGTCCTAGTTTACAAGGCACAGCAAACCATGGTGTAACTGTTGTTGTAGAGCGTGAAGGAAAAACTATAGAGACTACGGTAATACCTAAAATGGAACAAGATAGTCCTAAGATTGGCATCTACCCTAGCTTTACTCGTGAAACTTATAGTATTGGTGAATCTTTGAGCCTTGCTGTTAGTCGGACGGGGCAAACTATTGTTGCTATGGTCAGTGGGATTTATGATATGATTCGTGGCACACAAGCAGCCGAATTATCTGGTCCAGTAGGAATTTCCCAAATGGCAGGTACTATTGCACAATCAGGATTTGCACCACTATTAAGTTTTGCTGCATTCCTTAGTATTAACTTAGGGGTTATTAATCTTTTACCATTACCTGTTTTAGATGGTGGTCACTTGATTATTATCTTGGCGGAAGCTATAACAGGCCGTAGATTACCTGCTAAAGCTCTTATGTATATACAAATGGTTGGGGTTGCCTTAATGGTAGCATTATTCTTATATGTAACAACGCAGGATATTTTCCGTTTACTATAAGACAGATGGGAGATTACAATGATTGTACGTAAACCAACAAATGGTATCTATGTAGGTACAGTTAAAATAGGTGATTATGCACCGGTAAGTATTCAATCTATGATTACTACGGATCCAGTACATACAGAGAAGGCAATTGCAGAAATTAATCATTTAGCAGAGGCTGGTTGTGAACTGGTTCGTGTCGCCGTTCCTACAATGGCATCTGCAAAGGCTTTAAAGGCTGTTAGAGCGGGCATTTCAATTCCTTTGATCGCCGATATTCACTTTGATTATAGATTAGCTTTAGAAGCTATTGAAAATAATGTTGATGGATTGCGCATTAATCCAGGAAATATTGGTGGTGAAGATAAGGTTTTAGCCGTTATTGAAAAGGCCAAACCTAAACAAATCCCAATTCGCATTGGTGTTAATGCAGGCTCTTTACCAAAGCATATTCTCGATGCTCATGGAGGACATCCTACAGCGGATGGTATGGTTGAAACAGCTTTAGAACACGTAAGAATTTTAGAAAAACTCGATTATCGTCAAATGAAATTATCCATTAAAGCCACGGAAGTACCTCTAATGGTGGAAGCATATCGTAAGTTATCTGATAAGATTCCTTATCCGTTACATTTAGGTGTAACAGAAGCTGGTACTATTAAACAAGGCACTATTAAATCTGCTATGGGGATTGGTGCATTATTGCTCGATGGCATTGGTGATACATTACGGGTATCCTTAACTGGAGATCCAATTCACGAAATTGAAGTAGGTAGAAGTATTTTAAGTAACTTAGGATTAAGAAATTTTGGGGCCACTATGATATCTTGTCCTACATGTGGTCGTTGCCAAGTAAATTTATTTGATATGGCTGGTATTGTAGAAGAACGTCTAGCATCCATAAAAGCGCCTATTAAGGTTGCCGTTATGGGGTGTGTTGTAAATGGTCCAGGGGAAGCGCGTGAGGCCGACTTTGGTATTGCTGGTGGTGATGGTCAAGGTATTATTTTCCGTAAAGGGAAAGTTATTAAGACTGTACCAGAAGCCGAATTAGTAGATACATTGTTTAGAGAAATTGACCAATATTTAGAAAATTTAGATGAGGAGTCTTTATGTTAGCCACTAAATTATATGCACCTACATTGCGTGAGGTTCCATCTGACGCTGATGTAGTAAGCCAACAGCTTATGCTTCGCGCTGGTTTTATGCGTAAAACTGCAAATGGTTTATATAGTTTTTTACCATTAGGTTGGAGAAGTATTAAAAAGATTGAAGCTATTGTACGTGAAGAAATGGATCGTGCTAGTGCTCAAGAAATTATGATGCCAATTTTACAGCCTGCAGAAATTTGGAAAGAGTCTGGCCGTTGGAACGCATATGGCGCAGAAATGATGCGTATCAATGATCGTCATGATAATGAGTTTTGTCTAGGACCAACACATGAAGAGATGATTACAACCCTCGTTAAAAATGAGATTAACTCATATCGTCAATTACCAGTTAACTTATATCAAATTCAAAGTAAATTCCGTGATGAGCGTCGTCCACGTTATGGCTTGATGCGTAGCCGAGAATTCATTATGAAAGATGCTTATTCTTTTGATGTAGATGAAGCCGGTTTAGATGAATCCTATAAATCTATGTACGATGCATATACACGTATTTTTACACGTTGTGGTCTTACATTCCGCCCAGTAGAGGCTGATAGTGGTGCAATAGGTGGTAGTGGTACGCATGAGTTCATGGCCATTGCCGAAGCTGGTGAGGCTGATATCGTATATTGTACTAAGTGTGATTATGCAGCTAACATTGAAATCGGCAAGCCTGGTATCATGAAGCAAGACGAAGAAGTTCTTCATGAGTTATCTGTTGTGGATACACCAAATGCAAGTTCTATTGAAGCTGTGGCAGACATGTTAAATTTACCATTACATAAAACTATCAAAGCGGTAGTATTTTCTATTGATGGTAAAGTGGTATTAGCCATCGTTCGTGGTGACCATGAAGTAAATGAAGTCGCTGTACAACATGCCGTACTTGGCTCTGTAGAGCCTGAGATGGCTACACCAGAAGAATTAGAAAAAGTAGGTTTAACAGCTGGTTTCATCAGTCCTATTGGTTTAAAACAAACAGAAGAATTTGCTATTGTTGTTGATGAATCTGTTATGGAAACTTACAATGTTTGTGGTGGCGCTAATAAAAAAGATGCTCACTATGTTAATATCAATCCAAAACGGGACTTTAATGTAGAAGACATTATTATTGCTCCAATTCGTTTGATCACGAAGGACGATGTGTGTCCTAAATGTGGTGGTGCTTTAGAACATGCTAAAGGCATTGAAGTAGGTCAAGTATTTAAATTGGGTACAAAATATTCTGAAGCATTACAAGCTACATTCTTAGATCAAAATGGTCGTCCTAATCCAATGATTATGGGGTGCTATGGTATCGGTGTATCTCGTACACTAGCTGCTGCTATTGAGCAATATCATGATGAAAATGGTATTATTTGGCCACGTTCTATCGCTCCATTTGAAGCAGTTATTGTCCCAATTAATGCAAAAGACGAAGCATTAATGTCTACTAGTCAAACTATTTATACTGCATTACAAAATGCTGGTGTAGATGTATTGTTAGATGATCGTAAAGATCGTGCAGGTGTTAAGTTCAAAGATGCTGATTTGATTGGTTATCCACTTCGCATTACAGTAAGTAAAAATACTCTTGAGAATAACGAAGTAGAAATTCAAATCCGTAAGTCTGGAGAAGCTCTTCCATGTGCTATTGATTCTGTAGCTGATAAAGTAACAGAATTGCTTCAAAACTTATAATAGAATTGCGATTCTAGTGAATGTTCATTAGGGTCGCAATTTTTCTTTCTAAACTTGAATTAATAGATTTAAATCCTCTATTTCTAATAGTAAATTTAGTACCTGTTTGTGTTCCATCTGGTATTTTATATTTTTCCTTTGTTCCATCTACCATCGGTATTTCAAGTTCTGCACCTAATGTTGCTTGTGTAATAGTTATTGGTATTTCGCATAATACATTATTTCCTTTTCTTGTATATATACTATGTTTTTTTATTTTTACTGTAATATATAAGTCTCCTTTAGCTCCACCTTTTTCTCCTGGTTCTCCTTCTCCTCTTAATACTACAGTTTGATTATCATCTATTCCTGCTGGTATTTTTACTTTTATTTTTGGTTGTTTACGAACTTTTCCTTTTCCTCTACAGTTTTCACATGGTTCATTTATTATTTCTCCTGTTCCATGACAGCTACTACAAGTTCTGCTTGTTTGCATTTGACCTAAAATTGTATTTTGAACTTGAGTTACTTGACCTGTTCCATGACAAGTAGGACATTTTACAGGCGATGTTCCTGGTTTTGCTCCGCTTCCATGACAAATATGGCACTCTTCGTCTCTCGTTATTACTATTTCTTTTTCTACTCCTGAAAATGCTTGTTCAAATGTAATCTCCATTCGTACATTTAAATCTGCACCTTTACGTGGTCCTCTTTGCTTAGCAGAAGCTCCTCTGCCTCCAAATCCTCCACCAAAAATGGAAGAGAAAATATCTCCTAAGTCTCCGAAATCTCCAAATCCATCAAAACCAGAACCATTATAAGAATAATATCCACCTTGACCACCAAATGGTCCTCCTGCTCCTCCTCCAAAGCCTTGTGGTCCATCTGGTCCAAATTGGTCATACATTTTTCTTTTTTGAGGATCTGATAATGTCTCATATGCTTCATTTACTTCCTTAAATTTTTTCTCTGCTTCTTCTTTATTGTCTAGATTTGCATCAGGATGATATTTTTTAGCAAGTTTACGATAAGCTTTTTTTAATTCGTCCTCTGTTGCATTTTTATTAACTCCTAATACTTCATAATAATCTCTTTTATTAGCCATTTTTTCCTCCACTTTTTTAAATCAAAAGAAACAAAATGAGTAATGTTCACAGGAACAAAATTAACTTTGTTAGCCTGAATGAAAGAGGCTCATTTTGTTTCTTAATTTAGTTTTTTATAAATTTGTTAACAAACATAATTCTAGGTGGAAATTATTCTTTGTTATCATCTTCTACTTTATAATCTGCATCATAAACATTTCCTTTTTCGTCTGTCTTTGGTCCTTCTCCTGCATTTGCATCTGTTCCAGCTCCTTGAGCTCCGTTTGGATTTGCATTCTTGTATAATTGTTCTGACATATCATAAAATACTTTTGTTAGTTTTTCTGTTGCTTCTTTTATTTTATCTGTATCGTTTGTTTCTAATGCTTTTTTAGTGTTGTCTATTTCTGTTTCTACTT
>ERZ824488.3370-NODE-3370-length-12178-cov-3.527345_pt1 | contig 12178 bp, 11 predicted proteins | sample MGYA00519936_ERZ824488 | MGnify/ENA primary metagenome ERZ824488 (study PRJEB31778, sample SAMEA3449153) | human gut metagenome | biome: human gut; feature: human-associated habitat; material: faeces | place: United Kingdom | collected 2010/2012 ... | reverse complement strand
CTGGATGGCAGCCAGGATATCCTCGGTTGCCGGGTTCATGGTCTGGCCGCCGGAAACAACGGCATCCACGCCCAGGTCCTCAAACACGGATTTCAGTCCATCGCCCGCCGCCACGGCAACAAAGCCATAGGCGCGGTCCGGGTCAACTGCAGCGTAAACAAAAGTTTCCTTTGCGCCGGTCTCGGCAGCCTTTTCCTCGGCTTCGGCCTGCTTTTCCAGGCCCTTGGCCTGCTTCTGGCGGGCCAGGAACTGCTCGTGCATGTTCTCGATCTTAAAATTGGTCAGGTAGCCATACTTGATGGCCTCGCTCAGCATCATGCCGGGGTCGGAGGTGTGGACATGGCAGTTGGCAACGTCGTCGTCCTCGATCACAACAACGGAGTCACCGTTGGACTCAAGGAAGGCGCGCAGGCGGGTAACGCTGGCATCGGCATCCTTGTGCAGCAGGAACTGGGTGCAGTAGCCGTTCTTGATGTCCTCGACCTTCATCAGGTCGTCGGCAAAAACGCCCTTGCCTGCGGCTTCGCTGGATACCTTGGGCTTGGCGGCAACCTCGGCACCGGCGATGATCTCGCCGCCGTCAAACACCTGCTTCATGCCCTCAAACACCAGCATGATGCCCTGGCCGCCGGCATCCACAACGCCAGCCTTTTTCAGCACAGGCAGCAGGTTGGGGGTGTCCTCCAGAGCTTTCTGGCCAGCTTCGCACACGGTGGCCCACAGCTGCGGCACATCGTCGGTTTCAGCGGCAACGGCAGCCTCGGCAGCCAGGCGGGTAACGGTCAGGATGGTACCCTCGGTGGGCTTCATGACCGCCTTGTAAGCAGCTTCCACGCCCATCTGCAGGGCTTTGGCCAAGTCAGCGGCCTCGGCATCGGTTTTACCGGCCAGCGCCTTGGAAAAACCGCGGAACAGCAGGCTGGTGATAACGCCGGAGTTGCCGCGGGCGCCGCGCAGCATGGCGGAGGCAGCGGTCTTGCTGGCCTCGGCCACGGTGCAGCTGTCGGGCATGGCCTCAAGCTCGGCGCGGGCGGCGCCGATGGTCATGCTCATGTTCGTGCCGGTATCACCGTCCGGAACGGGGAAAACGTTCAGCTCATCCACGCGGGTGCGCTGGTTGGCAATGTTGTTGGCGCCGGAAAGAATGGCGTCGCGCAGGGTCTGGCCAGTAATCATGGTTTCGTTACACCTCATATTTTTTGGGTAAAACAGTCTTTAGTCGGCAATGACGTCGTCCACGTAGACATCGATGCGGGCGACCTTTAAGCCGGTGGCAAGTTCAACTTCGTCCTTGACGCGGTGGGTGATGCTTTGGGTGATGGTCGAGATGTTCAGACCGAACCCGACCTTGATATGCAGGGCGATGACCAGCTTGCCGGCCTCCTGCGTGACGGTGACGCCTTTCGGCGGCAGGCTGCCGGTGCGCAGGGCGCTGCGCACAACGCTTTCAGCCGGGGCCTGACCCATGGCGGCAATGCCGTAGCACTGCTTGGCGGCCTGCTCCACCAGGCCGGAGAAGTAGTCGTTCGTCAGCGAAATATGTCCATAGGGATTGACCTTGGTGATCATCTGCGATCCTCCTTTTCAGGGTTAGCTGCGGCTAAGCCCGCAGCTGCACTATATGAATCTTTAGCTATTATACACCATTTTTCCCTGCTTGAACAGGGCATTTCGGAGAAATTTATTTTGGCGCGTGGATTTAACATTCCATTCACAAAGTTTACAGCGCAAGAGTATATACTGTTTACAGAAGTATGACAACCTTACCAAAGGAGCCCGGTTTAAACCATGAACCTTTTATTCTTTTTGACACCCAAGCAGGACGTCCTGTACATTTACGAGGATTTCACCCTGCGCCAGACGCTGGAAAAGTGGTCCAACCAGCGCTACGCCACCATCCCTGTTCTGAAGCGCAACGGCGAGTATGTCGGCAGCATCACCGAGGGCGACATCCTCTGGGGCATGAAAAATCTGCACGGGCTGGACCTTGAGGCCAGCGAGGACGTGCCGATTTCCAGCTTCCCCCGCCGCCGCGATTACAAGGCCGTTACCGTGACCACCGACATGCCGACGCTTTTAAAGGCAGCCATTGAACAGAACTTTGTGCCGGTGGTGGATGACCGCAATGTGTTCATCGGCATGGTGCGCCGTACCGTGCTGCTGCGGGAGCTGTACGACAAATATACGACCCTGCCGACGGATAAGCGCTTCAAGGGCAGCCACCCGCCGATGTAAGGGCTTGCAATCCGCCGCGCGTTGCGGTATAATCAGCACAACGGACAGAGAGGTCGCACAGGACTTCTCTGTTTTATTTTTTACAGTGAGGTGTGAACGCTTGCGCCGGGGCTGGCGGCTATGGCCGTCTCGGAGGATGGACTGACGGAGGCTGTATGCCTGCCGGATAAAAGGTTCGTCTGGGCAGTGCAGTGGCACCCCGAATTTTCGTTCCGCGTGAATGAGGACAGCCGAAAGATTTTTAAGGCGTTTATAGAAAGCTGCTGAAACAAAAAGCCGCTGCAGCACAGGCTTCTGTGCTGCAGCGGTTTTTTGTGCGAGGCATCTGCCGTATGCGCGGGTCGATGACGAGCATCGGTCCGGCAGGGCCTTACGCGGTTTTCTTTGCCGCGGCCCTCTTCTTTTTCATCTTGCGGGCGATGAACAAAATCACCAGCAGCAGTGCGGCTGCGGCGCCGCAAGCCGCCGCGAGCAGGGGCACCTTGCTGGCGGGCATCTGCACAGCGGCGAAGGCCGTCGTACCGGCGGGGGCGGTGCAGGTCAGATAGCTGCCGTCCACGCTTGTGTCGGCCTGCTGCCAGCCTGCGTCGGTCCTGACCCACAGCACGGTGTTGTCCGTCGTCTCTGGCGGCATATAGCGCAGCGTGTGGCCGGTGTCGGCGGGCAGCTCCAGGCCCCACGCCTCCACCAGCGTGCCGGGGGTCTCGGGCGCGTCGTCCACCTCATGGAGCATCAGCTCGTCGGTGGTGTCGAAGCTGCCCTCCACCAGCACAAGGGAGCGTTCACCGCGCTTTTCCTGGCTCTGGCGGACCGTGTTTATGTCGCTGTACTCGGCGTGGATCGTCGCGTCAAACGTCATGCCGGTCAGATCCACATCCTCCCAGCTGCCGTACTGGCCCTGGTGGTTGGGAACCGGCGGCAGCTGATCCGTCGGGAAGTCGCTGCCGTACGGGATGTGGTATTCCTGGACCAGCGAATCCTCGTCGGTCACAAAGCGGACACAGATGCTGCCGAAATCGCCGGGCAGATTTTCCTGCGCGACGAAATCCTCGTAGGCCAGCGGTTCGGCAATACCCTGGTAGCTGACGCTGTCGATGCCCGCGACACCCCCGTCCACGAAGGTGTTGCCGGTCACGCTGCCGTCCAGCGGGTCGTCCACGATACCGGCAATCGCACCGATCTGTTCGGCAGCGTTGTCGATCATGACCATGGCGCGGCAGTTTTCAATGGTGGCACCGCTGCCGACAATGCCGCCGACCTGCTTTGCACCGGACAGGCGGCCCTTGGCGCAGCTCCCGCGGATCGTGGATTTGCTGATACCGGCCACGCCGCCGACGCCGGTGGCGTCCTCGGCATCGAGGGTGCCAAAGCCCCTGCAGTCGATGACAGAGCCCATCTCGGCGTCGCCGACGATGCCGCCCGCGTTCTGCTTTTTGGCGCTGACCGTGCCGTAGTTTGTGCAGTCACGGGTGACGACGCGGGTCTTGAAGGTAAAGTTCAGCGACTCGCTGCCCGCGGTGGTGTAGTCGTCCTCGGGGTCCAGATCGTTCTCGCGGGCCATTGCACCGGTAATGCCGCCGGCGTTGAGGTCCGCATTGACCGTGCCACTGTTGATGCAGTTCGTGACCTTGGCCTCGACGTCGTCATCGGTGTCGTCATCGGAAACATCGTCCACGATGTCGTCTGCATCCCGGTTGACATTTTCGCTGGCACCGGACAGCGTCTGGCCGATCTTGTTGATCTGCTTCGAGATCGCCTTCACGTCGTTGATCAGCGCCTGGCTGTTGCTGCTGGCGTTGTTGTTCAGGCTGCTGACGATGTCGCCCATGCTGGTCAGGCTGCTGCTCAGATCATTGCGGCTGGCCGTGATGGCATCGCGGTTCGTCAGCTCGACCTTTGGAATTTCGACGTCCACGGAGTCCGGCAATGCATCCGAAATGTCATTGAGCACATCCTTTGTGTCGGGCAGGTCGTCAAGACCCTCGGTGATGAGCGTATAGCCCGGGTCAATCGGATAGCGCTCATCCGGCTTTGTGGCAGCGCCGCCCTCTGCAGCGGGCTCCTGTGCGGGGGCGGTGTCCTGCGCTGCCGTACTGCTTTCGGCAGGCGTGGAGAGGTCAGCACTCTGCGCGGGCTCCTCCGAGGGGGACAGCGTGTAATTCGGATCGACAGGGTCGGTGTCAGACGGAGGCGTCGCTTCGCTGTAGTCGATGACTGTGTCCGAGTCCGCGGCATTGTCTCCGTCGTCCGCGCCGGGCAGGTTGGTATTCTTGAGGTCCTGCTTGAACTGGCTCAAGTCGGTCTTGACGGTCTGGGAACTGATGGACACGCCGTTTTCAGCCTGCTTCAGCAGATTCTCAATGGCATTGCGGGAGCTGGTCACGTTGTTCTTCAGCGCTTCGAGCTGGTTGGAAAGGTCACTGCTGGCGGCGCTGGCGTCATCGCAGGCGCGGTTGACCAGCGTCTGCAGCGTGCTCATCTCGTCGGAAAGCTCCTGCAGCGTGTCCTTTGTGTATTCCAGCGTGCTGCTCGGCTCCATCTGGCCGACGATGCCGCCGCCCTCCTTGCGGGCGTAGACAGTGCCGTAGTTGACGCAGCCCTCAATGTAGCCGGTCTGGCTGCCCGCGATGCCGCCGACATTGTAGCCCATGTGCTGGTAGCCCACGGTGCCGCGGTTCATGCAGGCGCGGATGACACCGCCGGACTGGCCCGCAATGCCGCCGATGTCGGTGATGTCGGCGACGTTCTCGGTGCCGATCAGGTCGTTCAGCGTCAGCGAGGAAAGGTCGATGTCGTTCTGCTCCACCGTCGTGTTGACGCTGGAGGTGTTCGTGCAGTTGGCAATGATGCCGTGATTTTCACCGGCGATGCCGCCGATGAAGTGCGCACCGTAGACACTGCCCGTGGTCGTGCAGCTTTCGATGACGCCGGCGGCCAGATTTGTGCCCGCGATGCCGCCGACAACGGACGCGCCGGAGGACACGCCCTCAAAGCGGCAGTTGTGCAGCGTACCGGCGTTGCTGCCCGCAATGCCGCCCACGGTGGAGCGGCTGCCGGTGGGCATCGAGCGGCCCCGGATGACGAGGTCGCGGACGTTGGCCCCCTGCTGCACATAGCGGAAGAAGCCGATGACCGAGCCGTCATCTACAAGGCTCAGGCCGGAGATCGTGTGGCCCTGCCCCTCAAATACGCCGCTGAAGGACGGGATGCCCGCAAAGCCGCTGCCGGTCAGCTCCAGATCGGCGTCCAGATAGACGGTGCGGTTTTTGCTCCAGCTGTCCAGGCGGCAGGAATCGACCAGCTGCAAAAGATCATCGACGGTGCCGATGTGGAAGGTCTCCTTTTCGGCGGTGTCGGCGGTCCCGCTCTCCCCTTCCGCAAAAACGGGCAGGGTCAGCGCCAGCACAAGGCAGAGCGCCAGCAGCGCAGCCCAGAGGCGGCGCGTCAGGTCAGAAATGCGGTTCATTCAGCGTCGCCTCCCTTCGTGTCAGTGTCGGGCGTATCGGGTGTGCCTGGTTCGGGGGCACCGTCCTCGGATTCGTGGATGTTCTTCTCCGACAGGTACATGTCGGGCTTGTCAACGGTAAATTCGGTGCCGGTGGCGATGTTCGCACTGAACTGGCCGTGCAGCACGCCCTTGATTTCAGCATCTACGACGCCGTTGATGTAGCCGCGCACGCGGCCATTGACGTGCATTGTGCCGCTGGCCGTGCGGGCCATACCGGCAACGCCCTTCATCTCAAAGCTCGTGCGCTCGATGATGGTGTCGCCCAGGATCAGGATCTGCGGCAGGACAAACAGAACCAGCATGATGGAAACGATCGTGCCGCGGCCCAGGCAGGTACCGATGGCGGCGATAACGGGGTTCGTGGTCAGGACGCTGATCAGGATACCCGCGGATGCCAGAATGGAGCCGGAGGTGAAGATCGTCGGGAACGACTCGTTCAGGGCTGCGACGATGGCCTCCCGCGGGCGCATGACCTTCTTCAGGTCGGTGTAGTGGCTGGAGATAACGATGGCGTAGTCGATGTTTGCACCCATCTGAATGGAGTTGACGATCAGGTAGCCGAGGAAGTACAGCGGGGTGTGCTGCAGGTACGGCACCGAGAAGTTGATCCAGATACTGCCCTGAATGACGATGATCAGCAGCACGGGCAGACCCGCGGACTTGAATGTGAACAGCAGGACCAGGATAACGAACAGCGCGGACAACACACTGATCAGCAGGTTATCCTCGCCGAAGGAACTGGACAGGTCCATGGCGCTCGTCGTATTGCCGACAACGTAGAACGAATCGGTGGCGTAGTATTTGCCGATGATGTCGTGCATCTTGTTGACGAAGGCAAACGTCTCGTCGGTCTCCTCGGGCAGGTTCAGATAGACGACCATACGGCTGTAATCGTCGCTCTGCAGCTGCTTCTGGGCTTCATCGAGCTGGTCGAACAGGTCGTCCAGAGTGTCCTGCACATCGCCCGAGAGCGTGATGTTGCCGTCGTGCATCTCCTGTTCCAGGAACCTGAACATGTCGTAGATCGGCACTTTATAATCGTCCAGGCCGTTGATGATCTCGCCGTACTCGTCATGGTCGACGGCGTAGGCGCCGTACAGTGCCTTGGCAACCTCGTAGTCGAGGTCGGCCATCTCGGCCAGCTGGCGCGGTGTCACAGCGTCGGTCAGCATATAGCCGTCCATCGCTTCAATGTTGGCCAGACCCATCGTGGATTTGACCTCGGCGCAGGCGTCCAGCTCGTCGAGGATCCTGCCCTCGGACTCATAGTCGCCCGACGGTACAATGACGGCTACCATGTTGCTGGAACCGAAGGTGTTTTTGATTTTCTGGTAGGCGATCTGGCGCTCGCTCTGCTTGGCGGTGACCAGGTCGGTGTAGGTGTAGCAGTAGGGGCACAGGTTGGCAAAGACCGCCGCCGCCACGATGATGACGCCGAAGATCGGCGGGATGATAAAGCGGGTCTTGATGTCGAACTTGCCGACGGCGGTGATCTTGGGAATCAGGTTTTTGTGGCGGGTCTTGTCGATCAGCTTGCTGAACAGCACCAGCAGGCCGGGCATCAGCGTAAAGACACAGAGCATACTGAACAGGATAGCCTTGATCAGGACCGTAGCCAGGTCGCGGCCAATGCCGAAGTGCATGAACGCCAGCGCGGCCAGGCCGCTGATCGTCGTGAGCGAGGAGGAAGAAATCTCCGGGATAGCCTTGGAAAGCGCGGCAATGCAGGCCTCGCGGGTGGGCAGCGTCTCATGCTCATCGCTGAAACGGTGGCACAGAATGATGGCGTAGTCGATGGCCAGCGCCAGCTGCAGTATGACGGTGACTGAGTTGGAGATGAAGCTGATCGTGCCGCACAGGAAGTTTGTGCCCATGTTCAGCAGCGCCGCCGCGCCGAAGGTCATGAGGAGGACCGGGACCTCGGCATAGGAGCGGGAGGTCAGCGTCAGCACGACGACGATGATGATGGCCGCGATGATGACGATGACGAGCATTTCCGATTGCAGGTCCGCGGAGGAATCGTAGCCGACCTCGGAATAGATCGAGGTGTCGTAACTGCCCTCAAGCTCGTCGCGGATCTCTTGCAGGGCGTTCTCGGCGCGCTCGTCCCCTACTTCTGCGTCAAAGCTGACGGAGAACAGCGCCGACGCATTCGTGTAATGCTCGTCGGTGTCGTCAAATTCGACGGTGGTGACACCCTCGATGTCCTCAAGCCGGGACTGGATGTCCAGCGCAGTATCGTAGGTGATGTTGGACACCATGACGTTGGCCGTGCCGTAGGTGACGAAGTTGTCATTCATCACGGTCAGGCCCTGGCGGGTCTCGGTGGTGTCGGGCAGGTAGGTCGTGATGTCGTCCTCGACCTTGACCCAGCCCGTGGCGATGGCACTGAAAATCAGCGCAAATATGTATAACAGGAAGAACAGGTTGCGTTTATCAACGATAAACGAAGCCAGCTTTTCCATCCCGCCGCCTTTTGGCTTTTCGTTCTCCAAGAGTATACAGCCTCGCTTTCCCATTTTATTCGATACAAAAAGGATACATCAATATTATACGAAATGCAAGGCCCATGCAACACGGTCAAATTCAGAGGAATGTACAAAGAAACGAGGAAGGTTTTGTTAAGATACACAAAACAAAAACACCGTGCGGTGTTTAAACCACACGGTGTTGAAAGCTATTTGGTAAGCTAAATTACTTCAGCTCGACCTTAGCGCCGACCTCGGCCAGCTTCTTCTGGATGTCCTCGGCGTCAGCCTTGGAAGCCTGCTCCTTCAGCTTGGCGTTCGGGGTCTCAACCAGCTTCTTGGCCTCCATCAGGGAAGCGCCGGTCAGCTCCTTAACGGTCTTGATGACCTGCATCTTGTTGGCGCCAACGTCAGCCAGGATGACGTCAAACTCGGTCTTCTCCTCCTCAGCGGGAGCAGCAGCGCCGGCGGCAGCGGGAGCGGCAGCAGCAACAGCAGAAACGCCGAACTCCTCGCAGATGGTGTCAACGAGCTCTTTCAGCTCCAGAACAGTCATAGTCTTGACAGACTCGACAATGGCAGTGATCTTCTCAGAAGCCATGGTAGTTACCTCCATAAATTTTATAGTTTTAAGCGGCGCGGTTTGTATTCAAGGAGCGCTGCGCCGGTGCGCTCAACCTGCTAAACCTAAACTTAGGCAGCAGTCTCGTCCTGCTTGTCGACGATACCCTGCAGGGCAACAGCCAGACCGCCAACGATACCGTTGAGGGAGCCAGCCAGCATGGAGAGCAGGCCTTCGCGGTTGGGCATGGTAGACAGGCTCTTGATACCTGCAGCGTCCATGACCTGACCATCGCAGAAGCCGCCCTTGACGACGAAGCGCTTGGACTTGTCGGCGTCAGCAAACTTGCACAGGATGCGAGCAGCAGCAGCCGGGTCCTCGGGAGACAGAGCGATAGCCGTGTCTCCCTTGAAGTACTCGGTCAGACCCTCGTACTGGGTGCCCTTGACGGCCAGGCGCAGCATGGTGTTCTTGACGACCATGTAGTGCACGCCAGCCTCACGCAGCTCCTTACGCAGCTTGGTGTCATCAGCAACGCTGATGCCGTTGTAAGCAACGACAACACCGGCCAGAGAGCCTGCGATCTTCTCGTTCAGATCAGCAACAAGAGCCTTCTTAGCTTCCAGAATCTTTGCACTGGGCATTTGAAATTCACCTCATTCCACTTACAGATTGGTTTCGGTAAGCGGCTTTTTATGTGATATACAGAAAAAAGCCCCTTCCCGTCGCCGGGAAAGGGCTTGAAAGCATTGCAATCAAACGCACGTTTCTCGGCAGGTGGGTAAAACCCGTTATGCCTTGCGGCACCTGCTGTCTCAAAAACAGCTTAATTAGTATAGCACGCGAACGTGCGTTTGTCAAGCGTTTTTCAGCTCAAAGCTGAAAAACTTATACGCCGTACTTGTTGGTAGCAACGCGGACGCCGGGGCCCATGGTGGTGGCGATGGTAGCGCTCTTGAAGTACTGGCCCTTGGCAGCGGCGGGCTTAGCCTTAGCGATGGCATCCAGGACGGTGTCCAGGTTGGTCATCAGCTTCTCGGCGCCGAAAGAGGCCTTGCCGATGGGCACATGGATGATGTTCTGCTTGTCCAGACGGTACTCGATCTTACCGGCCTTAGCGTCGGTAACAGCCTTGCCGACGTCGGGGGTAACAGTGCCGGCCTTCGGGTTGGGCATCAGACCACGGGGGCCCAGGACCTTACCGAGACGGCCAACGCGGCCCATCATGTCGGGGGTGGTGACAACAACGTCGAAGTCCATGAAACCGCCGGCGATGCGTGCGATCAGCTCGTCATCACCCACGATGTCAGCGCCGGCTGCCTCAGCAGCAGCGGCAGCAGCGCCCTTCGCAATGGCGCAGACGCGGACGGTCTTGCCGGTGCCGTTGGGCAGAACGACAGCGCCGCGGACCTGCTGGTCAGCGTGACGGCCGTCAACGCCCAGACGGACGTGCAGCTCGATGGTCTCATCGAACTTAGCCTTCGCGGTGGAAACAACGGTGGAAAGCGCTTCAGCCGGATCGTACTGCTTGGTGCGGTCGATCGTCTTTGCGCTGTCTACATACTTTTTACCTTTATGCACAATAAATCCTCCTTAAGTGGTTAAGCGGGAACTTGAATAACCCTCCCACTGTATGCGGCAGATAGCCGCAGCTTCGTACAACAAATAAAAACCGGAGATTACTCCTCGACGGTGATACCCATCGAACGGGCGGTGCCCGCGATCATGCTCATAGCAGCCTCGAGAGAAGCGGCGTTCAGGTCGGGCATCTTGGTCTCTGCGATCTTCTGGCAGTCAGCCTTGGACAGCTTTGCAACCTTGGTCTTGTTCGGTACAGCAGAACCGGACTCGATGCCGCAAGCCTTCTTGATCAGAACCGGCGCCGGAGGCGTCTTGGTAACGAAGCTGAACGAACGGTCAGCATAAACCGTAATGATAACCGGAATGATCATGCCGGCATCGTTCTTGGTGCGCTCGTTGAATTCCTTGGTGAAAGCCATGATGTTTACACCGTGCTGGCCGAGAGCCGGACCTACCGGGGGAGCCGGGGTTGCCTTGCCTGCGGGAATCTGGAGCTTGATATAACCTACTACTTTCTGTGCCATGTTGAAAGGTTCCTCCTTCAAAAAATGTGGTGGCTGGCGAGTTCCTAATTGGCACGGAACTCTCCCACTTGCCGTAAATGCGGAAATCTATCTTCCGCTCATTGTCACTCGTCGAGAGTTTCAACCTGATCGAGCTCAAGCTCGACAGGGGTTTCGCGGCCGAACATGGAAACGGTTACGTTTACCTTGTTCTTATCCGGCTCAACCGACGATACAACGCCGATAAAGCCTGCCAGCGCGCCGTCGATAACGCGAACACTGTCGCCTGCGGCGTAGTTTACCTCGATCTCGCGCTTTTCCACGCCCATTGCGATGATCTCTTCCTCAGTCAGCGGAATCGGCTTAGAGCCGCCGGACTTGTCCTGACCCAGAAAACCGGTGCAGCCGCGCGTATTGCGGACCAGATACCAGGTTTCATCGGTCATCTGCATCTTGACCAGCACATAGCCGGGCAGCAGCTTATGCTGCACCGTGCGGCGCTTGTTGTTCTTGATCTCCACGGCTTCTTCCACCGGAATGCAGACTTCCACGATCTTATCCTGAAGACCGTTGTTTTCAACGGACTTTTCAAGATTGACCTTCACCTTGTTCTCGTATCCGGAATAGGTATGAACCACATACCATTTGATCTCAGAATTCTCTGACATAATCCGAGCCCTCGAATCAGAGCTTGACGATCAGGTCGATCAGCGCGCCGGAGCCGAAATCGATCAGCCCGATGATGACGCCCATGATCACCATGAAAACGAATACGACCAGAGAATAGTTCAGCACATCTTTGCCGGACGGCCAGGTAACCTTCTTGAGCTCGTGCCACATATTCTTGAAGAAGCGGCCGATGCGCTTGAAGAAATTGCCGACGCGAACAAAGAAAGAGGGCTTCGCCTTCTTCTCTACTGCGTTTGCCATAATTTCACATCCTTCTTCTATGCGTTGGACGGGCTTACTTGGTTTCCTTGTGGCTGGTGTGCTTCTTGCAGAAGCGGCAGTACTTGTTCATTTCCAGGCGGTCGGGATCGTTCTTCTTGTTCTTCATGGTATTGTAATTGCGCTGCTTGCACTCAGAGCACGCCAGGCATACCTTAATGCGCTTATCCGATGCCAATTTCGACACCTCCCATAATATTTGATGCGGCTCCCGCGGGATTCGCGGCCGCCGTCCATTTCCCATCGCAAATTTGCAACAAAAACAGCAGCCCACATCCGGGGCAGACTATTAGATTATAGAATAGCTTCACATAAATTGCAAGCTATTTCAGGCCTTTGTAGTAAATTTTACAAAGTTTCGCCGGAGTTTTCA
>ERZ824488.3362-NODE-3362-length-12197-cov-3.046121_pt1 | contig 12197 bp, 11 predicted proteins | sample MGYA00519936_ERZ824488 | MGnify/ENA primary metagenome ERZ824488 (study PRJEB31778, sample SAMEA3449153) | human gut metagenome | biome: human gut; feature: human-associated habitat; material: faeces | place: United Kingdom | collected 2010/2012 ... | reverse complement strand
ACATCTCTTTGATCCCCACTGCTTCAATGCCATAATTTCCGTCATAATAATCATCATGGATCTGCATTCGGGACGGATCAGAAAAATTCAGCAGCTGCCATGGGATTCTAATTTCCACATCATCTCCATTACAGATAAAATCTGCCCTGGAATCATAAGCAGATGCAGATGGATTTCCATTACCATAATACAGCTTTCCACTTTCAAAGGTTTTTAACGGTGTGGCAGCATCCTGATACTGACCAATAACATCCCGTAATACCATGCTGATATTTTCGAATACAGCGCTGTCCCTGGCTGGTGGATCAATATAAGGATCTTTTCCTGTAATATCTTCCTCATAATTGGCATGAATGGGATTATACCGATCCTGAACCAACAGACGAGTATTATCTTTTCCATTTAAGACCAGTACAAAATCTGCAGGTCTTTCAAATTCTGCTGTACAATTTTCCATACGGGTACTGCCTGTTTTTTTGGTCGTATCAACCGGAACATACAGCGTGTCATTTTCCAGATCAAAGTCCTTTTTATGGAGATATAAATAAACATCGGAGGCATCATACTTCACACTGATGAAAGAGCCGTCTTCATATTGGATCACCCTATCTTTATCCGTCCATTCGGAAGTATCCCCATCCACGTAACAAACACTTTCTTTTTCCCCACATTCAAATGCCAGCAGGCCAAAATGCTGGTCATTTGTCTGAGCATCTTCCCAGTAAATATTACGGCTTAAGTCTACAGCATACATGGTATTCCAGGTATGCTTGAACCATTCATCCTGCCAGGAATAGACACAGCCTCCGGAAAGTCCGGCAGCCATAATGTCTTCATAACAATCTACCAGAATCTTTCCCTGTTCTTTTTCAGAATAGTATCCAAGTCCTCTGCTGGTCACCTGATTCTCATGAATCTCACCTCGTCCTGTGGCTGCACCAAATTCAACAGCCAAAACCGGCATTGTATGATGTTCGTTTAAAAGTCTTAAATATGCCCGATAAGTATTCCGTTTTCCGTCAGGAGTGATACAGTCACTAAAGTCAATCTTTTTATCAGACAAGCTGTTCCATGTTGTGTATTCCATACAGGAAAAGTAATCCTGATCATATGGAGATGCACTGTAGCTGGCAAACTGACCTGATATAAATTTATCAGTTGCAGTTATATGTTCTGTGTCGATCCGGGCACATTTTCTGAAATATTCTGCAATCTCTTTAGGATAATCAAAGGGATCTGTTGCATTTCCACTGGAAAAGGAGATCAGACGCTGCTCATCATATCTTGTTGATTCATAGTGCAGCATCCTGTCACCTGTTTTGGCAAGCAGGGATTCAAAGGCAGAGGCATCTTTTGAAGCAGTAAGATAGGTTCCTTTATAAGGTTCCATATCCGGATATTTCTCATCTGTATATGCAACTGTTGTATCTTCCCATCCATTTCCGATAATATATCCCAGCACCCATTTCGAGACATCGTGTAAATAAAGTCCTGTACTTGTATCTGCATCATTATTGATGATAAGTCGTTTTCCATGGATCACATCTACAGTGACCAGGCAATTATCCAGAAGCTTTCCTGCAAAGGAGTCGGCATATGCATCCACTCGGGAGTTCTGTATATAATCATTTACCCAGATTCCCTGAAGTAAATATAACGGCTCCTCATGTTGGGAATTGTATTCATAGAACGCTTTATAAAAAGACGGATTCTGGACAGAATAAACTCTCAGCGTATTTGCTCCTGCTTCCTGGATCAGCTGAAACCAGTGCAGATAGGTTTCTTTGGTGATCGCATAATCTGTAGACCATTCACCAGGAATACCGCTTCCCATATCAATTCCCCTGACTTCAAATGGTTTCCACTTATCTTTGTCCTTTATAAGTATCTCTTTATTCTCAGTCCGGACAAATGTGTTTATATGATTGTCCCGGTCTGAGTCCATATAAAATCCGCCATAAAACACAGCTATAAATCCAATAAATAGAAGCAGAATGATGGCAGATATGCTGATAATAAATCGTTTCATATTTTAATCATTAACCTCATTATACTGCTTTACACGGGAGGATGCTGAATACTGACGCAGAGTCTCAATGTTTTCATCCAACCATTTTCCTCTGTTTCGCAAGTAACCTTTTAACTGTCCTTCAGCGGCAGATCTGCTGTCCAGATTTCTTGATACCGGAACCAGAAGTCCCTTTGCCTGCTGTTCTACACTTCCCCATCGTGCATCGTTTCTTGCAAGAGCTGGTGCGATAAAATCAAGGGTTTCATCGATATAACGATAAAGTGATTCCTCACTTAACAGACCTTTTCGCAAGGAATGATATCGCTGGATGATCCGTTCAGTAAAATCCTCATCTTTGATAAGCATTTCAAACCATAATCGGTTGTTCAGGAAAAATCCAGTATAAGGAAGTTCCTCCTCGAAATAGTTATTACAGGCATTATTAAAATCCCATACACACATATGATACAGATTATCTGTTCCCTTATAAATATAAGTGGAATAGTTTCCGGCATCTGCATTACTGGAAAGCTCATTGATAATAAAGTAATCTACAAAGCTGTCTACATCTATCATAGAAGTGTAGCCATGTTTTTCCCTGTCATAATCATATGAGTACAGAGTTTTTTCAAAATTTGAAAAATCCTGCCGGATTTCTTCTGTCAGTCTGGCATCCCTGTTCCTGCTTCCGGGATATTCTATCTGCAGCATGAAGGGGGTTTTGTAGGTATACGTTGTAAAGCTGTTTAAAGCTTCTTCGCCCGCATGCTGATGATCCAGGCGAAGCAGGTATCCGGAAAATGTGCTGCGCTTGGCATTTACACGAAGTCCCAGCCTGGCGCCATCTTTTCCGCCGGTTATCATTTCAGTCATTACATATAGACCTTCATATTCACCGTTAAGAATTACTTCGCAGAATCTTACATTTGGCGCATAAGACATCATTTCTCCGGCAAGATTGTAAAACATATAATTTCGTATGGCTGTTTTATCGAGCCAAGGACCGTATAATACCCATTCATGGTGCGCATCCATTCCCATAATGGAAAGCGGATTGTTTTCCCCTTTTTTATCTACAAGTCTGATGGCATAGCTTGGCTTATCAAACTCTCTTGAGGAATTACCTCTCATTCGTATGCGGATTGCAGAAGATACATCTGCCGTTTCATTTGCATGATGGTACTCTTTGCTGTCATTTCCGATTATATCCATCTGAGCAGCAATTGTAGTTTCCCCATCAGCAGCACGTGTATAAATGCGGTTGTTTCCATCATCCTTAATGGGTCTTCCCGGGATTACCACCCCATCTGTATCAATTTTGACAATCGGAAGATATGTACACAGACCGCCATCCGCAGGATCCGTACATGGTTCTTGGGGAATTTCCTGTTCATGCTGATGAATTCTCTCTGTTTTTCGGTAGTCCTTATAAAACAATGGCGCAAAAACGGCAATCAGAATAACCGCAAAGCAGCATGTAAATCCTATTATTTTATATTTCATATCAGTTATAAATCTCATCGCTTTGAGCTACAATATTAACACTTTCAATTTGTCCAAGGTTATAGAAATCATCTGTTAAAGCCGGATGCTGTTTCTGAACTTTTTCCAGTATTTTTCTGGATAATTCATAAATGTACTCAGCATTCTCCTCTGTCGTATTTTTTACCCGAAGAACGGCACCAGTCCCAAAATAACGAAAGACCTGGGATTCTATATTTTCACAGCAGCTTCTTTTTGCACGGATGATCAAAAGCATACGGTTATCACTGCGGATTGCTCCCATGATAAGAAAGATAAGAAAAATAGCAGAACTGCCTACTGCAGCAACCAGATAATCTCCAACTCCACAACATATTCCCACAATGATCGTCCAGAAAATATATACAGTATCTCTGGAATCTTTTATTGCAGTTCGAAAACGCACGATAGATAATGCACCGACCATACCAAGCGACAATGCAATATTGTTTCCTATGACAGTCATAACTGTTCCTGTCATAACAGTCAGAACGATTAGTGTTACTCCAAATTTTTTGCTGTAAATCGTTCCCTTATGTGAGATCACATATGAAATAAAAATAAACAGACCAATGACAGCACTTACCAGAATATGCATTGTAATTTGCTGCCAGGTCATATCCCCCTGCTGGGCAAGCAGGTTATAAATCGTCTCTTTCATTTCCTTTCCTCCTAAAATCTGTAGTCACAGCCAATTTGTCTTGCCATACAGTATTTGCTCACAGAAAGCTCGCTTTTCTGAACGGGCAGAAGCATATGCTTGATATAGCTTAACAAAAAACCGTTATATTTTACTTCCAACACTACAGCAAAAGGAGACATTACACTGTTTAACACCAGATTTCTATCAAATATATTGAAATTTACTTCATTAGCCCGTATTCCAGAATCAAAAGTTATTCGAATAGAATTTTCCGGCGCGATAAATGCAAATCTGTCATATTCTACAACTGTTTTAGGACGGTATGCCCACATTTCCATAATTGAATAACATTCCTGTCCAAACTCACTGCCACTGTTTAAAAGTACAGAATAATCACCCTCAATGAGAGCCTGCACTTCCCTTCTGGATAATCTTAATGATCGCTTCCGCTGATAAGGTCCCTGCTTCTGCTTCATTTCAAACAGTGCAAAATCCGCATCAGGACTATATACCCGCAAACGAAACTTCCTTCTTAACTCCAGACCATCTTCCTTTTCCTGAAAATCCCGATTTGACAAAGAATCAAAGTACAAAGAACGTACCTGATAACCATCCGGTCCGTTATGTGAGTCAGTATGAACCACATTTGACAAATAATTCCGAAGTTTTAATGCTTCTGCCTGATTAAGTAGAAATTTCTTTTCTTCCCGCAGTACATCGCGCACAGTATTATTTCCTCCTGCTTTTGCTTTTTAGTAAATACTACAATAGTATACATCCATAATTTTTTTTGTCCATATATGGAATAAAACTTTGTAGTATACAATGAACTCTCGATAAAATCAACATTTATTGACAATATATACCAAAAGATATGATATTTTATAAACAAATATATAAAAATCATAATGGAAATGGGGATTCCTTATGAAATGGGGATGTTGTATGATATCAAACTGCCAAAAATATCTTGAAATACTATTAACATTTATCTGTGTGATCGTACTGTATCCACAATCGCCCTATGCCACCGAAGCCATTTCACAGCGTGAAACCATACGCGTGGGATTCTTTGAGATGGACGGATACCATATGCAGGATGAAACCGGAAAACGAAACGGCTATGGATATGATACCTTACGTCTTATGGCACGCTACTGGAATGTTCATTTTGAATACATCGGCTACGACAAAGCTTGGTTTAATTGCCTGTACGGATTTACGGGAAGATAATCCTTTCAGCTTTGACTTAAACTTCTTCCATGACTACTCCATTCTCCATTACACCGCTTTTCAGATAACGCTTAATCAGCTGCACCACTCGTTCATCCTTTTCATTCCTGCGAAGTAAGTTCATGAGAATTTCATGATTGAGTGTGTCAAAGTATTTTGATAAGTCCAGCTCTGTCCATTCTGTGTCCGATTTTAACGCCCTTATTGCCTCCGTAATCATTTCTTTAAAATCCTGAAGAAAGGCTTGTTTCTTCTCACTCACTTCAGCAGTTCTCTGAGTCTCCTGATATTCCTGTATGACCCATTTCATATCAATCCGATTGGACTGCAGCTTATTCTGCAAAGCTAACATTTTCTGTATATCGTTGATCTGTGACCACCCAAAAAATATAGACCACACGAGATTGGCTACAGCTTCCGGTGCCTGTCCCCGGAAAAAAATGAGGAGAAGGTACTGTAAGAAATAATTGACTCCCTTAGGAGTAAATATGTAGTAGCAATAATTCATACCTTTTTAGCTGTATTTTGTATCGTAAACAGAAAGAAAATACACTATAATCCAAGGCAATGAAAGTACTTAAAAAAGTAGTTTCGTTGCCTTGGTTCCATTTTTAGAAAGAATAATACTTAGGTGGGAAAATTCCCAGGCGCTGTGTGGAGTTTTCTGTAAGAAGCCGGGGACAGACCGCACTGTTTCTTGAAAAAGGAAGAAAAGTGGTGAGGGTCTAAGAACCCAAGCTGTGTGGAGATGGCAGAAACAGGAAGAGTGGTGCGGCTTAGCATGGACTGGGCCAGATTGCACTTCTGGGACAGGTAATACTGGTAGGGAGCAACATGATATACCTCCTGGAACAGGTGGATGAGCCTGGAGCGGGACAGGGAAACGGTATCTGCCAGATGATCCAAGGACAGACTTTCTGTTAAGTGCATATCGATATAATTGCGGATCGCCAGTGCAGTAGGATTGATGGGAACTTTGTTTGCCAGAAAATCCGCAAGCTCCTGAATATATTGGTGGAGCAGTACAGCCAGCTTGTCAGCAGAGTGTACAGGGTCGGCGGTAAAGGCATCAAGGATCCGGGTCAGAGGTGTTTCGTTATGGAAGCGTGGGATCAGGGTGACACCGTCTAAGCCGTAATCGGAGAGAAGATGCTGTACCAGACTGCCGCTGGCATTGAACCAGATCTTGGTCCAGGGATCAACTTTGTCTGAATAGTAGTGGTGGTAGGTGCCGGCAGTAAGGATATAGGCATCTCCGGCATTTACAGTGAGGATACTGCCGTTTCGCTCGATATGTCCACGGCCGCTTAAAACGTATTCAAACACACACAGGGGTCTGCGATAAACCAGGATCTCATAGGCAGGATCCGGGTAAGTGATACCGGCCATGATGGGAGAAAAGCTTTCCGCGGTAGGGCCGGTGTAGACAGTGTATTTTTCAATCTGTGTGCGTGTAATTTCCTGAGGCATGGTGGTTCCTCCATTTTTTGAAAGCAAATTGCAATAATGTAATAACAGCATTGTAGTAAAAAGGAGCAATCCTGTCAACTATGGCTTTCACCATATAAAATAAAAATGAAATCAACCCAAATAAATGATCACAGGAGGACAAAATTATGACACAAATACCCAGACCGGAGCATCCCCAGCCCCAGATGAAGAGGGAGCATTGGAAAAACCTGAATGGAGAATGGGATTTTTCCTTCGACTTTGGATGCAGCGGCATAGATCAGAAATGGCAGGAAGGAAAGACAGATTGGGAGAAGAAGATCCTGGTGCCCTTCTGCCCGGAAAGTGATCTGAGCGGAATCGGCTATAAGGACTTTATCCCCGGCGTATGGTATCACCGCACCATCACATTGACAGGGGAGGAGCTGAAGGGAGATCTTCTCTTACACTTCGGCGCAGTGGACTATGATGCAAGAGTATGGATCAATGGAGTAGAGGCAGGCAGACACCAGGGCGGTTATGTTTCCTTTACGTTTGATATTACAAAGCTTGTAAAGGAAGGAGAAAATGACATTACGCTTTTTGCAGCAGATGATGTGAGAAGCGGAAAGCAGCCCAAGGGAAAGCAGAGTCATTTCTTCTACTCCAGAGGCTGTGATTATACCAGAACGACAGGTATCTGGCAGACGGTATGGCTTGAGTGGGTACCGGAAAGCTACATTGAAAAAGTGCAATATTATCCAAACCTGGCAGAGGCAACTCTGGGAATTAAGGCGGTGGTAAAGGGGCAGGGCACACTGGAAGCAAAGGCCTTTTATGGGGGAGAGCCCTGTGGCAGCGTAAGCGCAAAGTCAGAGGGCGGCACCGTTACCATGACACTTCCTTTGTCCCGTCTGGAAAAGTGGGAGCCGGGTCATGGCAGACTGTATGACCTTACATTAACATATGGAGAAGATAAGGTAGAAAGCTACTTTGGTATGCGTGAGGTAAGACTGGATGGAGAGAAATTCCTCATCAACGATAAGAGCGTGTTCCAAAGACTGGTGCTGGATCAGGGCTTCTATCCGGATGGCATTTACACAGCGCCTACAGAGGAAGCACTTGTCAAGGATGTGGAACTGTCCATGGCTGCAGGCTTCAACGGCGCAAGACTCCATCAGAAGGTATTTGAGCCTCTGTTCTTGTATCACTGCGATAAAGCAGGCTATCTGGTATGGGGCGAGCAGGGCTGTTGGGGACTGGATTACAGCAATCCCGCAGCATTAAAATATTTCCTGCCTGAGTGGATGGAAGCCTTGGAGAGAGACTTCAACCATCCCGCCATCATCGGCTGGTGTCCGTTTAATGAGACATGGGATTATGAGGGAAGAAGGCAGGATGACAGCTTACTGGCCAATGTGTATAAGATGACAAAGCTGTATGACACCACCAGACCCTGCATTGATACCAGCGGAAATTATCATGTGGTGACGGACATCTATGACTTACACAATTATGAGCAGGATCCGGCAAAGTTTGCAGCAACCTACGAGTCCTTTAAACAGGGAGGTGATTTGGAAGATAATCATGGCTACAGGCAGACACCTGTAAAGGGCATCCCTACCTTCATCAGTGAGTATGGCGGTATCAAGTGGGACGAGGAAGGTGTTGAAAAGGATGGCTGGGGCTATGGTGCAGGTCCTGCTACCAAGGAGGAATTCCTGAACCGATATAAGGGACTGACCGATGCCCTTTTGGACAATCCCCATATGTTTGCCTTCTGCTATACCCAGCTGTATGATGTGGAGCAGGAGTTAAACGGTCTGTATACCTATGAACGTAAACCCAAGTTTGATATGGATGTGATAAAGGCAATCAATGCCCGTAAGGCAGCAATCGAGGATTAAAAGCATCCCGCAGAGTATAAAAGAAAGCGTGTGAGAGACATTGAGGTCTGACCCTCTTACAATTTTCTTGGTGAGATAAAAAACAAGTGCAAAACTTTTAAATGTATAGCTATAAATGAGCAAATTTGAAAAACTGTACAAACAAATCTGCTATACACGGACATTAAGAGGATTAAACAATTTATTGTCCGCTACACTTGGCGGTAAATACCCGTGACTGGACTTGCACCAGCAAGATTAGTGCCATGCTCGGCACACAAAATGACCGCCCCGCCTGCTCAAATGCAGGCAGAACAGTCATCTGATCTTTTTATTCACTTTTTATGAAACAAATTTTCCAACGATCAGACAGATTACAATCGTAATCACCATATCCGGCAGAGTGTTTCCCAGCGGCATGTCGATGTTCATCAGAATTCGGTATACCACAAATCCAATCACCCAGATGATCAAATTCGGAATATGTACGGCCAGGCTGCTCTTGTCCCGTTTCAGCAGGAAAAAGTCGGCAATCTGGATTGCGATCATCGGTGCAAAGACCGAGCCGATCAGATAGAGGAAATCTGTGATGTTGTCCATCGGATATACAATCGCTGCGATGGTTCCAATGACGGTGACAACGATGGCCACATGCTTTCCATTCCATTTGCTTACGACGGTCTCGCTGGAAATTCCTGCGGAGTAGGCATCCAGAAATGTCGTTGTTACTGTTGAAAATACAATAATCAGAAGGCCCGCAATGCCAAGGCCTACCTTCAGCATGATCTGCGCGATGTCATATTCTCCGGTGATGATCGCTGCTCCCATTCCAATCACATACATCCAGCAGCTGACGATTCCATAGACAACCGCGCTGATGGCCGTTGCTTTGACCGGTTCTTTTGCTTCTCTTGTGTAATCGCTGATCAGCGGCAGCCAGGATAACGGCATCGCAACCGCAAGTTCTACTGCTGCACCGAATGTCATACTGTCATCCGATGGTGCTCCTGCTCCGCCTCCGGCAAAGATGACCTTGCTCAGGATCAGGCTAAGCAGAAATAATGCTGCCATGGCAACCGTGTTGATTTTACCAAGATTCGTGATTCCGATCACAATCCAGAGAATAATCAGGACTCCGATCACAAGGCACCAGATCCATCTGCCCGTATGCATTACGCCGTCTGCGGCGAGCGCTCCGTCATAGATCATGATGGCGGTCCATCCGACGAGCTGCAGGACATTCAGGATGGCGAACAGCAGTCCGCCCTTGCTGCCGAAGCTGGATTTTGTCGTTTCCATGGCACTTTTCCGACTGGTTCCGCCGATGACACCGGCGAGAAAGAGCATGATACAGCCGATGACATGTCCGACTAAAATAGCGGCGAGTCCACGGCCAAAGCCAAGAGAAGAAAAATAGGTTCCGGTTAAAATTTCTGCAATAGAGACACCTGCACCGAACCAGATGAGCGCATTATCCAGAAGGGAAGTTCGTTTTTCCATGATTCAGACCTCCTTTTCGTTTGTGAAAGCGTTGTGAATGGCAAAGCCGTGATCCATCGGACCGCTTCCGGATCCGAGATCCAGCATCGCGGCGAGTGCACCGGAAATGTATTCTTTTGCCTGTTCTACGGCTGTCGGAAGGTCGTAGCCTTTTGCAAGGTTGGACGCGATTGCGGAGGAAAGGGTACAGCCGGTACCATGGGTGTTCGGATTATTGATACGTTTTCCGCGGAACCAGCGTGCCATACCTTCATAATAAAGCAAATCGTTGGCGTCATTGAGATCATGTCCGCCCTTGCAGAGTACCGCACAGTGATAGGAATCAGAGATTACCTTAGCGGCTGAGATCATGTCATCGGCCGTTTTGATGGACTGTCCGGAGAGTACTTCTGCCTCCGGAATATTCGGCGTCAGCACGGTGGCAAGCGGAAACAGCTCCTGCTTTAAAGTCTCGATCGCATCCTCACTGATCAGCCGTGCGCCGCTTGTGGCGACCATAACCGGATCTACGACAATACGTCTGGCCTCATACTGCTTCAGCTTCCGGGCGATGACCCGGATCAGCTCCTTGTCGGATACCATGCCAATCTTGATCGCATCCGGGTATATATCCGTAAAAATGCTGTCGAGCTGCTGGGCAAGAAACTCCGGGGTGCTGTTTAAAATGGCTGTAACGCCGGTTGTGTTCTGGGCGGTCAGAGCGGTGATGGCGCTCATGGCATAGACGCCATTTGCCAACATCGTCTTGATGTCTGCCTGAATACCGGCGCCTCCGCTGGAATCACTTCCGGCGATCGTTAATGCTGTTTTTCTTTTCATAATGATTCTCCTTCCTGATGTTCAGCATACGTTTTTTAACGCGACAGAAGGTGGTGCCCCCAATCTGCCGCAGAGCGGTATAGAAATATTAAAATTATGCGAGCATTGCATTAGTCGCGGTCTTCAGATCCGCTGCTGCCTTCTGAATATCCTTTTGTGCATAAATGGCACTGATGACTGCGATTCCGCAGATGCCGCTGCCGGAGAGTTTACCGACATTTTCTTTGGTGATACCTCCGATTGCGATGACCGGGATCGAGACGGCGTCGCAGATCGCTTTTAAGGTGTCGTAAGAGACTTCCTGGGCATCATCCTTTGATCCGGTCGGGAATACAGCTCCGACGCCCAGATAATCGGCTCCGTGCCGCTCGGCTAAGATGGCCTGCTCAACGGTCTGCGCAGAGACGCCGATGATCTTGTCCGGTCCTAATTTTGCGCGGACATCCAGGGCTTCCATATCGCTCTGGCCGACGTGTACTCCGTCTGCATCCATTGCAAGTGCGATGTCCACGTTGTCATTGATGACAAACGGAACGTGATAGCTGCGGCACAGCTGCTGAAGTTCTTTTGCCTCCTCAAGAAAATGTGCTTCATCCAGCTTTTTTTCCCGCAACTGTACAAAGGTGACGCCGCCATCCAGACTCTCCTTTACGACTGAGCACAGGCTGCGTCCGTTCAGCCAGTAGCGGTCTGTGACTGCATAGAGCAGAAGATTGTTTTTATCGCACTTCATATTTAGCCCCCTGATTCAGAATGTCGCCGGTCATGTTGCAGATCGCGTCGATGATGCGGTTGCGGTAGGTAGAATTACCCTCAAATTCCTGCATGTGACTCCAGCCGATTTCACCGGCAAGACCCATAGCAGCGACGGCTGCTGCCGCGGCCTCCAGTCTGTTGTCCGGATTTGCGGTGATAAATGCGGTCATCATGCCGGAGAGCTGACATCCGGTTCCGGTGATTTTGCCCATCTCCGGACGGCCGTTGCGGATGACGTAGCATTTGTCGCCGTCGCTTACGAGGTCAATCGCTCCGGTGATGGCGATGATAGCATGGCTCTTTTTTGCAAAGTCTTTTACAAATGCAACGGCAGAGTCAAGCGTCTCATCCGTTACAGCGTCGGCGACATCGGCATCAACGCCTTTTGTCGTTCCGCTTC
>ERZ824488.3359-NODE-3359-length-12211-cov-4.020731_pt1 | contig 12211 bp, 8 predicted proteins | sample MGYA00519936_ERZ824488 | MGnify/ENA primary metagenome ERZ824488 (study PRJEB31778, sample SAMEA3449153) | human gut metagenome | biome: human gut; feature: human-associated habitat; material: faeces | place: United Kingdom | collected 2010/2012 ... | reverse complement strand
CGCAGTAAAAGACATTTATTATTATCAGATGCTCAGTGAAATGAGCGGGATATCCATGGAAAGCGAATATGAACTGATCCAGACCATAAAAGAGCTTGCCGGTATGAAGGAACAATTTGTAAAAGTCCAGGCTGCCCTGGAAGCGGTAAAAGGAACAGGGTATGGGGTTGTGGTGCCTGAGCTTTCCGAGATCACTATTGAGGAACCAGAGGTGATCCGTCAGGGAAATAAATTCGGAGTAAAGATCCGGTCAAAAAGTCCGTCCATTCATATGATCCGGGCGGGAATCGAAACGGAGATCGCTCCGATCGTTGGTACAGAACAGCAGGCGGAGGACCTGATAAAGTATATCAGAGAAAGCCCGGAGAGAGGGGAAAGTATCTGGGAGACCAATATTTTCGGAAAATCCATCCAGCAGCTGGTGGAAGACGGAATCCGGAACAAGCTGGCCATGATCAGCGAAGAAAGTCAGGTGAAGCTTCAGGATACTATGAAGAAGATCGTAAATGACAGCAAAGGCGGACTGGTGTGTATCATCATATGAATGGAGAATAGAATTGCAAAGCAAAAAGGACGTTCTTCAGCAGACGTCCTTTTTTTGATGTTGTTTTTTCCATTCTGCGATAAACTGAAGCTGTTCCTGGTCAGATAGTTCCTGGGAAGCGGCGTCATTTCCTGCAGCGGCACAGCAGAAAAGAACAAAGATCTGGAGTCCGAAGAATACAAGAAAAAAGAGAAACATAGAAAAACCTCCTTTATTTTTCAGATATGTTAAGTATTGGAGGAGATAATGTATTTTATACATTATATTGCAAAAAAATCAGAGCAATGCTATAATTATCACTGGGTATGAAGATTTTTAAAACAGGAGGAAAAGAAACCATGAATAAGAGAAGATTCGCACAGCTTGTTCTCATGATCACAATGCTGTTTTGCCTGACATTTGGCACAGTGTGTGCGCAGGCGGCAACAACAGCAACCACAACAACCGCAAAAGCAGCTGTTAAAAATGGCTGGAAAAAAGAGGGCGGTCAGTATTATTACTACATCAAAGGTAAAAAAGTTACCAACAAATTAAAAAAGATCAATGGTGCGATATATTATTTAGGCTCGAATGGTGCAAGAAAGACCGGATGGTATACAGTAAAATCCGGAAATACCTACAAAACCATGCAGTTTGCTTCCAACGGAAAATACACTGGGAAATCCAAAAAAGCAAATGCAGAACTGATCAAGATGACAGATTCAGTGCTTCGCAGCCAGAAGATTTCTGCAAGTTTGACTACAACTGCGCAGAAAAAAACGGCTCTTCAGAAATTGTTTAACTATTCCAAAAAATATGGATATATGAGAATGAAGGGCTTTGACGGAAAACCTTTGCAGTTTACAAAAGGTAAAAGCCAGATGTTTGCATATCTGACCATGGGAATGGAAAAAGGAAACTGCTACGGTGTTGCATCAGCCTTTGCAGTACAGGCTAAACGTGCAACAGGACTTCCGGTCCGTGTATGCTGGGGAAAAAGTAATGTATTTAATAAAAATAAATGGCAGCCACATGGATGGACAGAGATCAAGATTGGAAATACCTGGTATACATTTGATGCAAATGCAGCAGGAAACAAATCCAGAAAAGATGTTAAATATTATATGCAGAAATCTTCATCCATGAAAAAATACTATAAAACTGAAGGAAGAGAAGATATCGTTCTCTAAAGAACAGGAGCAGATCATGAAAAAGTGGACAAAGAAGATCCTGGCAGCAGTACTTTGTCTGATGATGCTCCAGATGCCGGCAGCTGAACCGCTTATTGCGGTTCAGACTGTACAGGCAGCATCTACAGCCAAGGTAGCCAAGGTAAAAAACGGTCTCAAAAAAGAGGGCGGACAATACTACTATTATGTGAAGGGAAAAAAAGTAAAGAATACATGGAAAACCGTGACTGTCGCTAATAAGACTACCGGCAAAAAAATGACATACAGATACTATTTTTCCAACACCGGAAAGGCTTATAAAGGTGGAACATTCTTCGGGGAGAACTATCTTCTTGTAAAAAAGATCGGCGGGAAATACTATGGATTTAACCGGTATGCACAGATGGTAAAAGGCGTTTATTATTCCGCATATGGACAGTCCAGAGCCGGATTTTATGCTTTTAATACAAAAACCGGTGTATACGATGCCAGAACATCTTCAAGATTAAGGAAAGCATTTGTAAGAGAAAAGAGTTCTGTAGCACTGCGGAAAGCCCTTGGCAGACCTCTTCGTACCAGAAAGACAGATGGCTGTTATGGTGACGGACAGGAATATCTGTTGGAATACACAAGATTCTGGGTCAATACATACAAAGACAAAAAAGGGAAGGAAATCGTACTGGACGTGATCAGCAAATAAGATTCGCCAGACCGATAAATAAATATAATTATGGTTTTCAGTTCAATGGTATTTCTGTGTGTATTTCTTCCGGCTGCTTTTTGTCTGCATCTCCTTTTACCTGGGATGCGGGCCAAAAATTTTTTGCTTGTAGTGGCAAGTCTGGTCTTTTATGCATACGGAGAACCGATTTATGTAATATTACTGGTTGCTTCATCGGCGGGCAACTATATTTTAGCGCGCCTGACAGGGGAATGTCCGAAGATCCGTAAGCTCACAATGACATTGGCTGTGGTGATAAATCTCGGTCTTCTTGTGATCTTTAAATATTCCGGATTTCTGGTGGATACATTTAATTCTGTTACCGGTGCCGGAATTCCGGTTCCGCAGGTCCGGATGCCGATCGGAATATCGTTTTTTACTTTTCAGGCACTTTCCTACGTGATCGATGTTTATCGGGGAGATGCTTCGGTTCAGAAGAATTTCGGAAAGGTGCTTCTGTATATCTCATTTTTCCCACAGCTGATCGCGGGACCTATCGTCAAGTATCATGATGTGGAGGCGGAGATCAATAATCGTAAGCAGACGCCGGAGGAAATCGGAAAAGGAATCCGGCGTTTCATTGCAGGTTTGAGCAAAAAGGTTCTTATCGCCAATACAATGGGACTTGTGGCGGATAATCTCTTTGGTGCGGCAGCAACCGGAATCACCGGTCCGGGTGCTTGGCTGGGCGCAGTTTCCTATATGCTGCAGATCTATTTTGATTTCAGCGGCTACAGTGATATGGCGTTGGGACTCGGAATGATGTTTGGATTTCATTTCCATGAGAATTTTGATTATCCTTATATTTCTGCCAGTATCCGTGAATTCTGGAGAAGATGGCATATGTCTCTTTCAGGATGGTTTAAGGAATATCTGTATATTCCGTTAGGGGGAAACCGCAGAGGGAAATTCCGTACAGTGGTCAATAAAATGATCGTTTTTGTGTGTACAGGTATCTGGCATGGTGCCTCCTTTAATTTTCTGTTCTGGGGAATTTATCATGGCTTTTTCCTGATGCTGGAAGAGTATATCCCATTTATCGGGAAAAAGGGCGGAAAGCTCAAGAGCTTTTTTCAGCATGTCTATGCACTTCTGGTAGTTTGTGTTGGCTTTGTGTTTTTCCGTGCGGACACTATGAAGCAGGGATGCTTCTGGATCAGAGAAATGTTTACGGATTTTGGATGGAAGGCTTCCGCAATGAGCCTTACACTGCAGCAGCTGACACCGGTATATCTTGTAACTCTGGCAGCGGCACTGGTCGCAGCAGTTCCGGTAAACAGCATGCTGAAAAAGTATAAATGGTATGAAGGCTTTACCTATGTATTAAGTCTGGCTGGTTTTGCGCTTTGTGTATTGAGCCTTGCCGGCGGAACCTATAATCCGTTCATCTATTTTCGATTTTAAGAGGAGGCAGAAAACATGAAAAAATTGCAGGTGCTTTATATTACTGCATTTTTTGCAGCTTGTCTTGTGCCATCTCTGGGGATGGCGGTGACAAAGCAGGAAGCATCGTCTGAAAACCGAAGACTGGCTGAGTTTCCTGAACTGAAAAAAGAAAACGAGATCAATACCCGTTGGCTGCCGGAAGCAGGCGAATATTTTCAGGAACATTTTGCGTTTCGAAATGAGCTGGTAACGGCAAATGCCCTTCTGAACGGGAAGATTTTCGGAGTATCTACTGCAGATGGTGTGATCCAGGGAACCGATAACTGGCTTTATTATAAGGATTCGCTGGAGGATTATCTTGGAGAGGAGCTTCTTTCCGAGAGAAGCCTTTTTAATATTGCACATACACTGGCCATGATGCAGGAGACATTGAATGAAAAAGGCGTGCAGTTTCTTTTTACTGTGGCACCTAATAAAAACTCACTCTATGGAGAGAACATGCCGTACTATGACAGCCTGAAGGTATCATCGGATAAAAACCTTGTTAATCTTCAGAAATATCTCAGGCAGGAGCAGGTATCTTACGGAGATCTGTATGAGACTCTTTCAGAAGAGAAAGAAGTTCTTTATCACAAAAGAGATTCACACTGGAACAACAAGGGTGCTGCAGTTGCGGCGGATACATTGCTGTCTTCTCTGAAAAAGGAGCATGTTTCCTATAAGGAGGAACCCTATACTATAAAAACAGATTTCACAGGAGATCTGGATGAGATGCTGTATCCTCTTGCAACGACACCGGAAGAGGAAGTTTATTATGACAGACAGACAACATTTGCCTATGTGGGAGAAGTGGTAAGTAATTTTGATCCGAAGATCACAACGGTAAATCCTGTGAAGGAAGGAAGTCTGGTCATGTTCCGTGATTCTTTTGGTAATGCACTGCTTCCGTTTATGGCAGATGCTTATTCCAGTGCGTATTTTTCCAGAGGAGTACCTTACCAGATGAGTGAAGTGGATGAGAAGAATGCAGATACTGTGATCGTGGAACGGGCAGAGCGTTTTCTCCCGGAAATGGCACAGTCACCGCCGATCATGGAAGGACCGGAGTGTCAGGTGAATGTTACGGAAGAAGATACGGTTCCTGCCGGTGCCGGAGCAGTTCAGTGCGAGATCCAGGGAAATCTGGAAAAGATCACAGGTTGTATTGAAGAAAAATATCTGGATATAGACAGCAGGATTTATATAAGATTGAACCATGATAAGATTTATGAAGCATTTCCGATGGATGTTTCCACAGAAGATGGAAAAACGGACAGCAGCGGTTTTTGCTTATATCTGGACCGTTCACTTCTTGCAGCAGACGGAAATCAGATCGAAATTCTTACAGGCAACAAAGATTCAGCCCGTATAATAGGCGGACTGACACTATAAAGGAGGATATAAGAAATGAGAAAAAAAACAGTACAGGTGCTTTTAGGGGCAGCATTGATCGCAGCGATGTGTCTGGGGGCACCGACAGCTGCTTTTGCAGACGAGACAACGACAAAGGAGGAAACCGCAGAGAAAACTGGCGATAAAGATTCCGCAGAAGAAAAAGAGACCGCAGAGGATTTTCAGATCGGAGAGCTTACAGTAAAAAATCAGAGCGGACTTGAGGTGAAATCCGCAGAGCTTCAGGATGCAAAAGAGGATGACAGCAAAAAGAAAGACTCCAAGGATGCGGCAGGTCAGGATCTAGTGATCACCATGAAAGATGGTACAGAGCATACCTTCCGGAATGTGACACCGGATGACTGGAAAGAACCTGTTTTTTATAATGAGTATGAGATCCTTTATATTTCCTACACGGATGAAAAAGGAAAATCTCAGGAAGCGCTGGAAGATGCGAAGGAGACTGAGCTGGAAGAAGCTGCCACTACCTATGCAAAATCCAATGTAAATATCCGTGAAAAAGCGGATACAAAATCAAAATCCCTGAAAGTAACATCTCTTGGAACCGAGTTCAAGGTAACCGGTGTATGCCCTGGATGGCTGAAGGTTGAAGGAGATGGTGTTAAGGGATATGCGGCACATACATACTTCACTTCCAATAAAGATGAGATCGACAAGCTGGTAGCAGAGCAGAAAGCAGCTGAAGAGAAAAAAGCGGCAGAGGCAAAAGCGGCAGCAGAGGCACAGGCGGCAGCAGACGCGCAGGCAGCGGCGGACGCACAGGCAGCGGCAGATGCGCAGGCAGCAGCGGACGCACAGGCAGCGGCAGACGCACAAGCAGCGGCAGACGCACAGGCAGCGGCAGAGGCACAGGCAGCAGCAGAGGCAGCAGCATCAGAACCTACCGAGGTTAGCCGTCAGGCCTATGATGACTGTGACGGAAGTGGCCATGGCTACTATGAGATCACCTATTCTGACGGAAGTGTGAGATACGAAGAGTATTGATTAGAATGAACGATAAGGAAAGATACGTATGAAAAGATTAAAATTGTTTTTTATGGCGATGGTCATGCTTTTTGCGGTGCAGATCTGCACGGTTTCCGTAACCTGTGAGACGCAGGCAGCAACTACTACGGCAACTGTAAAGAAGAAAACCGGTCTCTACAGAGAAAAAGGAAAATATTACTACTACACCAAGGGCAGAAAGATCAGAAACCAATGGAAGACCGTAAAGGGAAAACGGTATTATTTCGGGCCTAAATATTATGCGTTAACTTACCATAACAAGATCGGTTCCAGGATCTATGTGTTTGATACTGCAGGACGCCTTTTGAACGGAAAGACGTCACGTATCGTAAATGTAGGAAAATATTCCTATTACGTAAATAAATATGGAAATCCTTCAAAGGGTTGGCTGTGCCTTCCGGATAGAAATCTTTACTATGCGGATTCCTGGGGACGTTTTTACAAAAACCGTACTCTGGAGGGAATCCGGTTCAACGGAAAGGGGCAGGCTGTAAAAAATGATATGCGCAGCCTGAAGCTGCATTGTATAGGTGTGGTCCAAAATATTACAAGAAGTGGAATGTCCAAAAGCCAGAAGCTACAGGCGTGCTGGAGTTATGTGATAAATAATACCTATTATTCATCTGCCTATTATCCGAATTTAAATCAGAATGACTGGTGGAGAATGACTGCGTGGAGAACGCTTGCTACAGGAAAGGGAAACTGTTATGGCTATGCCTGTGCATTTGCTGCACTGGCAAGAGAGATCGGATATGATCCATATGTGGTATGTGGTCGTGTTCCGGGAACCAGAGATGGAGCCGGGGATGGCCTTACAAGACATAGCTGGGTGATCATAAACGGACTTCATTATGACCCGGAAGGACAGGCTAAGGGCTGGCATACCGGAGTTTATGGAAGCTACAGCTACGGAATGGACAATCAGATCCAGAAAACAGTTAATTTCCGTACAGGAAGAGGAAACTAAATAAAATATACAGCAAAGATCCCGGGGATTCAGATGTAAGATCCCGGGGTCTTTTTATATAAAACGAGTAGCGGGAAAGATGTCCGCAGAATAAGCTAAAGAAAGGTCAGCTGTCCGACGGGAGAGCTTTGGAAAGGTATAAAAGGATGTATACAGGAAAAGGGATAGGCGTGGCGGTTCTGGATACCGGTATTTTTCCTCATATAGATTTTGGCAGCCGTATTTCCGTGTTTCGTGATTTTACAGGAGTCAGACGCAGCCCATATGATGATAACGGACATGGGACTCATGTCAGCGGGATCCTTGCAGGGGACGGAACTGCATCAGGTGGAAAATATAAAGGGGCTGCACCTGGCTGCAGTATCGCTGCTCTGAAGGTTCTGGATCGTTTCGGGAACGGAAGCAGGGAGGATGTGATGCGGGCATTTCGGTGGCTCATGGAGTTTGGAAGCATTTATCATATCCGTATCGTTAATATTTCAGTGGGAACAACATCCCGGGATCATAAGGAACAGACAGATCTTCTTGAAGGAGTGGAAAAACTTTGGGATCTGGGATTTGTGGTGGTAGCTGCAGCAGGAAATCAGGGACCGGGGGCCGGCACGGTAACAGCACCGGGAAGCAGCCGGAAGATCATTACCGTAGGCTCCAGTGATATGCTGAATGGCAGAAAGGCAGTTTCCGGAAGAGGCCCTACTTTTGACTGTGTGTGCAAACCGGATCTGGTAGCGCCGGGAAGCCAGGTCATTGCCTGTGCACCGGGACTGCCGTACTCATATGGGCTCAAAAGCGGAACCTCCATGTCGACGCCTCTGGTGTCAGGAGGGATCGCCTGCCTTCTGGAAAAAGATCCCCGGCTTTCTAATGTAGAGGTAAAGATGTTGTTAAGAGAAAATGCAGAAGATAAGCTTTTTGGAAAATTAGGTGAATTAAAAAGAATAAAAGAAGCTAATGGAACAATTATTGCCATTGGTGGTTGTATGATGCAAGAAAAACATATTACAGACAAAATAAAACAAAGTTATCCATTTGTAGATGTAGTATTTGGAACACATACATTATATAGATTTCCAGAAGATTTATTTAAGGCATTAAAAACAAGAGAAAAAGTAAAAGATGTTATAGATATAGATGGTGAGATTTTCGAAGGTTTACCAATAAAAAGAGATAGCAACATAAAAGCTTCTGTAACAATAATGAATGGATGTAACAATTTTTGTACATATTGTATTGTTCCATATGTACGTGGAAGAGAAAGAAGTAGAATGCCTAAAGACATAATTAATGAAGTAAAAGACCTTGCAAAAGAAGGATATAAAGAAATTACTTTATTAGGTCAAAATGTTAACTCATATTTAAGAGTAGAAAAAGAGAAAAATATAGAATTTGAAGCATATGAAGGTGTAAATTCTTTTGCAACATTATTAAGAGCAATAAATAAAATTGAAGGAATAGAAAGAATTAGATTTGTTTCTCCACATCCAAAAGATTTTACAGATGATGTAATAGAAGCAATAGCAGATTGTGATAAAGTTTGTAAACTAATACATTTACCATTACAATCTGGAAATACTAAAGTATTAAAAGAAATGAATAGAAAATATACTAAAGAGCAATATCTAAATTTAGTAGAAAAAATGAAAAGTAGAATACCAAATTTAACATTATCAACAGATATTATTGTTGGATTCCCAGGAGAAACTGATGAAGAATTTGAAGACACATTAGATGTAGTAAGAAAAGTAAAATTCGAACAAGTATATATGTTTATATATTCAAGGAGAGTTGGAACTCCAGGAGACAAAATGCCAAACCAAGTTCCAGAAGAGATAAAACACAAAAGATTTGATAGATTAAAGGAATTAGTAGAAAGTCAAATTGAAGAAAATAACCAAAAATATGTAGGAACAATTCAAAGAGTTTTAGTAGAAGGAACAAGTAAAAACAATCTAAACATGCTAACAGGAAGAACAGATAGCAATAAAGTAGTTATATTTGAAGGAGATAAGGATTTAATAAATAAAATAATAGATTTAAAAATTGTTTCTGAACATATGTGGTATTTGAAAGGATTTTTAATTGGAGGGTGAAAATGATAAACGAGTTCAATTTAATGTTTAATGATGTAATTGCAGGAAAATCTATAAGAGATTGTGAAAAGCAATATGGTATTAATAGAAATACTTTTATTACAATGTGTAAACAAATTTTTCCAGAAGGAAGTGAACAAAGAGAAAAATTAGAAAAAGTTTTAGCATATAATAAAAGTGAACTTCAAAAAAAAGCAGTTGATAAACAAAGATTAGATAAGATAGTAAAAAGTTTATTAATTGGAAGAATACAAACTTTAAATGAAGCAAAAGAATTATATTTAAAAGATAATGAAAGCATGGATATACAAACTTTTAAAGAAAACATTGTTGATCATATTAATTCTTCAAATGACGATGAACTAAAAAGAAAGTATATAGAATATGAAGCAAAGAGGCATCCCGACTATTCACATATAAATTTTAAGGCTCTATTTATAGAAATGATTGCAGAAGAAGCAAGCCAAACAGATATGGCAATTAAATATGGAATTCCTCCAAGAACAATAAGTAGAGAATTAGCAAAACTTGAAAATGATGAAGAATATAAAACTTTATATGAAACAGCAAAAGAATTAGCAAGAAGAAAAATACAAAATGCTAATGCAAATGATAAGGGGTCTTTATTTAAACCGTTTGAAAGAATTTTAATTGAATCTATATTAAAAGATTATAATGAAGGAGAGGTAATAATAAGCAATCCAAGGACAGAAGCTGAGAAAAAATATGAAAAAGCTAAAGTTTTACTAGAACAAGTAGAAGCTTTAGGAAATACTCAAAAAGAAGCTGCAAAACAATTAGGTGTTTCTATTAGTACGATAAGAAGAGCTGGAAAAACTATAGAAGCATATGAAAAACTAACAGGGAAAGATGAACAAGATGACGAATCAAGAAAATAGTAGTAACAAAAGATAGATGAAAAGAATTAGGATTAAAATAGAAAGGCAAGGAATATACAAATGGCAGAATATTCACCAATGATGCAAAGATATCTTGAAACAAAAGAAGAATATAAAGATTGTATACTTTTTTATAGACTAGGAGATTTTTACGAAATGTTCTTTGACGATGCAATAACAGTATCAAGAGAACTAGAACTAACTTTAACTGGAAAGGATTGTGGACAAGCAGAAAGAGCACCAATGTGTGGTGTGCCACATCATGCTGCAGAAATTTATATTTCAAAACTAATTGCAAAAGGATATAAAGTTGCAATATGTGAACAATTAGAAGATCCAAAAACAGCAAAAGGAATTGTAAAAAGAGGGGTTATTCGTGTTGTTACACCTGGTACAGTAATAGAATCTAATATGCTAGAAGAAAAGAAAAACAATTATATCATGTCAATTGTTAAAAAAGGTATATATTATGGAATTGCAGTATGTGATGTGACTACTGGAGACTTTTATAGTACAGAGATAAAAGAAAACAATAATTTCCCTTTGGTTTTAGACGAAATCGCAAGATATTCACCTGCAGAATTAGTTGTAAATAGCATGATGTATGATAGCAAAGAAGAAATAAGTAAAATAAAAGAAAGATTTGAAATATATTTTACAAGATTTAATGATAAATTCTTTTCAGAAGATATAAATACAATAGTAGAGAACTATAATTTAGTTGATAATGATGATAATCCTATAAAAGATGTAGATAAAAGGCTTTTTTCTGTTGCAAGTATAAATGCATTAGTGGAATACTTAAAACAAACACAAAAAACAAGTTTAGAACATATTAACAAAATAATTATGTACAATACAACTAGATACATGTCTTTAGATATTAATGCAAGAAGAAATCTAGAACTTACAGAAAAAATGAGAGATAAAAGCAAAAAAGGTACGCTTTTATGGGTATTGGATAAAACTTCTACATCAATGGGAGGAAGACATTTAAGAAGATGGATAAATGATCCATTAATTGATGTTAACGAGATAAATAAAAGACTAAATGCTGTAAAAGAACTAAAAGAAAATGTAATGCTTAGAGGAGATATAATAGAAAGTCTAAAAAAGGTTTATGATATAGAAAGATTAGCAGGAAAAATATCATATGGTAATGCAAATGGTAGGGATATGATTTCTTTAAAAAATTCTTTATCAAAATTACCAGAAGTAAAAAACGTATTACAAAATACAACTTCAACAATGTTACAAGAACTTTATAATAACTTAGATGAGCTAAAAGATATTCATGAACTGATAGAAAAATCAATAGTAGAAGATCCACCAATGACGGTAAAAGAAGGTGGTCTAATAAAACTAGGATATAATGAAGAAATTGATAAATTAAAAACTGCTACAACAGAAGGTAAGAATTGGTTAATTCAATTAGAAGCAACAGAAAAAGAGAAAACAGGAATAAAGAATTTAAAAGTTGGATTTAACAAAGTATTTGGATATTATATAGAAGTAACAAAATCAAATTTACCACAAGTTCCAGATAGATATATAAGAAAGCAAACACTAACAAATTGTGAAAGATATATAACAGAAGAACTAAAAGAATTAGAGAACCAAATTCTAGGGGCCGAAGATAAAGTTATTAATCTAGAATATGAAGCATTTACACAGATAAGACAAGAAATTGCTAAAAATGTAAAAAGACTTCAAAAATCAGCAATGATAATTGCAACACTAGATGTATTAGCTTCGTTTGCAACTGTTGCAGAAGACATGAATTATTGTATGCCAATAGTTGACAATGGTGGACAAATAGAGATAAAAGAAGGAAGACATCCAGTAATCGAAAAAATGCTTCCAACAGGAAGTTTTATAGATAATGACACATATATGGATAATGATGATAACAGATTATCAATTATAACAGGACCTAATATGGCTGGTAAATCTACATATATGAGACAAGTTGCATTAATTACTTTGATGGCTCAGTGTG
>ERZ824488.3345-NODE-3345-length-12279-cov-4.019061_pt1 | contig 12279 bp, 6 predicted proteins | sample MGYA00519936_ERZ824488 | MGnify/ENA primary metagenome ERZ824488 (study PRJEB31778, sample SAMEA3449153) | human gut metagenome | biome: human gut; feature: human-associated habitat; material: faeces | place: United Kingdom | collected 2010/2012 ... | reverse complement strand
GTGGGCCTGCGCGAAGGCACCGTGCTCTCGGCCGTCCTGGTGGGCATGTTCGCCCGCCTGTCCTCGCCTTGGACGCGCAAACTGAAGCCCCTGCTCTGGTCCCCGGAACAACGCCAGCTCCTGCGTCACATCAAGGCGGAGATGCCGCCCCGGGAAAAGTAAGCCCTTTCCGTCAAAGGCCTTTGGCTGCCGCCCCGCCCTTCCATCCTTTCCTCGCGCTGCCTGCGGCATCGCCCGCCTCACTCTCCGACCGTTTTACTGGAGTGACAATGCAAAACGGGGCGGAGGATGCCTCCTCCGCCCCGGGCTAGACGTTGTTTCGTTCCTGAGGGTCAGATCCTAGAAGTGATAGGCGATCCCCAGCGTACCGCCATGGCTCGTGAAGTCTTCACGGGCGTCGATGTTGTACTTGAGATACACGGAGAAGTCCTGCATCTGGAAATCGAGCCCCACATCGCCACGGAAGCTGTCACGGGCCAGGGACTGGCCGTGGGTGACGATATCCCTGTGCATGCCGGGCACGGAAACCGTCGCTTCGGGGTTGAAGCTGTTCAGATCACGGGCATAAGCCAGACCGATGGACGGAGTGAGCGTCCAGTTGTCGCCAGTGAACGTATGCGAAGCCTTCACCCCCACAGGCAGGGTCCAGAGGGTCGAGAAATCTTCGCCGAAATCACGGGACAGGTAGCCGCTGTCGCTCCAGCCGTGCTGGTGGATGCCCAGATATTCGATACCGACATAGGGAGCGATCTTGGTCGCTTCATCATTAAACGTGAAGACATAGGAGGCCGTCAGCGATCCGCCGAACGTATCGGCACTGATATCGCCATCGCTCTTGCCGAAGCCGCTGATGCTGTTTTCCATGCTGGTCTGGGTGTTCGCATAGAAAAGATCGGCATCGAGCACCAGAGGATTGAAGTTGAAAGAACCGTACAGCGACACATACCAGTTGTCGCTGAAGCCTTCGGAAGTGCTGTCATTGGACTGGAAGTAGCCGCGGGCATACCCCAACGCGATACCAGCCATGTAGCGTCCGGCAAAGACATGGTCAAAACCGGCAACGACACCGGCGGCATTGCCCGTGTAGCCGGTACGGCCATCGACACTGCCCTGGTCGGCGGTCATGCCGACCGCGTCGATCCACAGACGGTTGCTGTTTTCCAGTTCCTGGGTCGTCCCGGTCCGGGCGGGCATCAGGCTGCCGAAACCGCGATCACGCACGGTATTCTGCATGGCCCGCACGGTGGACAGGATGGCATGCGCGTTGGCCGTCGTGCCTTCACCACCGGCCTGACGCAGCAGTTCGGCCCCGGCAGCGGTATCATTCCCGGTCGCGACCACAGCGGAGGAGAAGTCGCGCCAGGTGCCCTGGCCGTTCACCAGCAGATCAGCAAAGCCCTCAGCGTTGTTGACCACGTTCCTTCTGGCGGGCATGTTGCGCACGATAGGCGCGGGATCGTTGGTCTTCAGGACCAGGTCAGCCTTGTCGCTGCCGTTGGCCTTCAGTTCCGTGCTGTAATAGGGGTTGTCGGAAAGAGGGCCGGACCCGTTGAGCGTCACGCTGCCGTTGCTGGCTTCGGCAAAGCCTTCCACCACCGTCGTACCGACACCGGCCTGATAGGGATTGCGCACATTGATGGTGGCGCCATCGGCAACGGTGATGCTGGTAGCATTGTCGCCATCGATGGTATAGATGCCGCCGATGTTCTTGCCGGCCGTAAAGGTGCCGTCCGAGCTTTCGCCCAGTTCAAGATTGACGACCGCGTCCTTGCCCAGGCTCACGGAATTCGTCGCGGTCACATAGGGCGAAAGCGCCAGGCTGTCACCCTTGATGGCGCCGATGAACGCGCGTTCGCCAAGGTTCACGGTCCCCCCGTTGATGGTCACGGCACCGCTGCTGGCGTTGATGGCGCTGTCGCCCTCAGCGTTGATGACACCACCATTCATGGTCACGGAACCACCCATATGACCGTTGTAGAGATTGATGGTGCCGTCTTCCAGGACAGTATTACCAAGATACATGGAGGCGCTGTCCACGCCGTTCCTGTTGATGCGGTCGGCAGTGATGACGTTCAGCGTGCCGCCATCGATGATGGTCTCGGCCATGCTCCCCGTGTTCAGCGTGGAACGATACTGGCCGTCCAGGGTCAGAGCGCCGCTGTACAGATACAGCTTGCCCTTGGCCGCGCCCCCATTGGCGCCGTTGAAGAACACCATGCCGTCGCCCACGTAGACCTCGGGACCGTCGGCATTACCCTTCTGTCCCAGCACGATGTCGCCATCCGTCTGGAAGTACAGGTAGCTGCCCAACGTCCAGCGGTCACGGTCAAGGCGGCCCCGGTTATCATATTTTTGGGCATAGGGGCCATCAGGTCCTGCCCCTTCGCTGCGGATAGAACCGCTTTCGATATTGATGCCGTCAGGCGCTTTGATGCTCAGGGCGCCGCCACCACCGGCAGAGACCAGCGAAGCGTTCTTCCAATTCAGCTTGCCGCCGGCGGCAATGCTGGACTGATTGGCGGTCATGAAATCAAAGGAACCGCCAGTCACGTTGATATCGCCGTCCGCCTTGATCTCCCAGGCCGTGACCTTGGCAGCGGCTTCCAGATCCTGGGCAGCTTCCAACGCCTTGAGTACTTCCTCCTTGGTGGGGATGGCCGTGGGATTATTGGCAGGGGCAAACTGGGATTCCTTGCCGTCCTTGTAGGCCTGCTCCACCGTCTCCTTCGTGTGGAGGGAATAAAGGCCCGTCACAGGATCTTTGGAATCAGGATTGTAAAGGCGGATATTGTCGTCACGTACCGTCGTCACGCCATTGGTATAGATCTGGGGTGAGGCCGTGCTGAAGCTACCGCCCGAGATGTTCAGATCGCCCCCGGGTTTGCCCGAGATGGTGAATTTCTCCCCGTTGAGACCGTCCGTCTGCCGGACATAAGAGCCGCTGCTGATATCGCCGGAAACGCTCTGGTCAGCCAAAGCCTTACCGTGCATCATGTTGAATGCGATGCCGAGAATCAGCAGCAACTTGATATATTTTTTCATGCGAACCTCCTCAAAGATGACGAATGACTGGCAGCAGACACCTCTGCCAGCCGGGCCCCTGTTATCAGCCCATCCCTCTACCGGCCCCAGTTGATGCGGGACAACAGGAGGCATGCTCCCAAGCCTCATTTCGTTGCGGTCGCAATGGTTTTTGCCAGAGTGGAGATAGAGGGTATCTCCAAGGAATTTGCCAAGTTATAATGTAAAGGAAAGGAAGAAGGTGAGACTGTTGGATCAGATCATGTCGCCTAAGCGTACGATCTGCTTTGGGATAAGCATACCTGAGAAGCTCTGGGATAGCTAGGATTTATTTCATAAAATAGTCATTTATTTTTAACGTATTATCATCTATGATACTCCGCCGTCAGGTATCCTGATACGGACCATTCCAAGTATCCCGATCTGTTCCAACAGCGCATATCCATACAACACATCATTTTTTATCCAGCTCCAGACGCACCGTCACCGCGAACCAGGCGATCTTCCCCCAATCCTCACGCTGCGGTGCGAACGTCCCCTGCTGCGGCACTTCTCCCATGTTCACCGCACAGGACGGCCCCGTCTCCGGTGCGCTGTCCGCAAGGGCAGCACCTCCCCCTTCCCCGGCGGAAGTCCCCGGCACAGCGGCCGGGCTCCCCTCTGCGATGTTTCTCCCATTATCCTGTGCCGCAGGGAAAGGTATCCCGGCAGGCGGCCGCGCGCCCGCCTTGTCCCCGGCGGTATCAGCTGCGGAAAGGCCGTCCCGCAGCCCTTCGACCGATAAAAACGGGGCCGGCAGCGCCACGCCGGTACTGTCCGCCCCTGCGGTCTGCCTCAGGACGAACCGTCCTTCCCCGCCTTCCGGCAGCTGCCAGATGCCCATCTGACGTTCCAGCGCAACCATGCCGGTGCGCTCCCGCAAGGCGCGTTCCACGGCAACGGCCTGCGCCCCCGGCACACGATACCGGGCCGTGAGCGTCCGGCGCCCCGTGCGCGGCTCCGCGGCAGGACGGCAGAACAAATATTCCAGTCCTTCCGGCTTGAGGCCCGCCTCTTCCAGAAAATCGGCGCACCGGTATCCCGCTATCGTCTCCGCCGCAGGGCCGGACGCCCCCGGCAAGAGCAGGACCGGCCCGCTGTCGGCCGCCCGGGCAGGCAACGCCAGATACAGCCCCAGCACCAGGGCCATCATCACGCGCATGATGCGTCTCCTCCTTTCCTGTTTGCCATCGTCACGGTCTACCGGGACACGGCTCTTTGTTCACCGGAGCCCGGCAGCGCCGCACATGCCTCTCTGCCCTCTCCCGCCATGGTTTGCCTGCGGGACGGCGCCTTTCCAGCCTGCCGCCGGAGTTCCCGCACCGGCCTTCCGGGCCAGGCGGGAGCAAAGGGAAACAGGAGCTCCGTCCCCATTCCCGGCGCAAAGCCGCAGCAACACCGGGCCGCGCTTTCCTCCGGCCCCCGGCATGACGAAAAAAGGGGAAGGACGCAGGACGCGTTCCTTCCCCATAAACATCGGGCTCAGGCCACGGCAGGGCCGTTACGCACGGCTTTCCCAGGCCTGGACGGTATTCTTCAGCAGCATGGCGATGGTCATGGGGCCCACGCCACCGGGAACGGGCGTGATGGCCGCGGCCTTTTTGCTCACGGATTCGAAGTCCGCGTCGCCGCACAGGCCGTCGTCCGTACGGTTGATGCCCACGTCGATGATCACGGCGCCTTCACGCACCATGTCGCCCGTGATCATGCGCGGACGGCCGATGGCCAGGAAGAGGAAGTCCGCGCTGCGGCATTCCGCCGCCAGATCGGGCGTACGGGAATGGCACAGGGTCACCGTGGCGTCGCCGAACTCGCCGGGACGGGCCAGCAGCAGGGCCAGGGGCTTGCCCACGATGTCCGAACGGCCCAGCACTACAGCCTTTTTGCCGCGGGTGGGCAGATTGTAGCGGCGCAACAGCTCGATGACGCCCGCCGGCGTGCACGAGACCATGCCGGGCAGATTGAGGGAAAGGCGCCCCACGTTCTCGGGATGGAAACCGTCCACGTCCTTGGCCGGGTCGATGGCCAGCAGGCAGGCGGAGGCGGAAAGATGTTTGGGCAGGGGCAGCTGCAAAAGGATGCCGTCCACGTCGTCACGACCGTTGAGCTCGGCGATGAGGGCCAGCAGGGCCTCCTGCGTGGTATCGGCAGGCAGCCGGTAAGGGAAGGAAAGGATGCCCGCCTCGGCGCAGGCACGTTCCTTGTTGCGCACATAGACCTGCGATGCGGGATCTTCTCCCACCAGGATCACGGCCAGGCCGGGAGCGCGGCGGCCGGCCGACACGGCGGCCTCCACCTGGGCCTTGAGTTCCGCGCGGATATCGCGGGCAGTCTGCTTTCCATCAATAAGGATCATGGCGACCTCGTGGCTGACGTTGGCGCCGGGGCCGGCGCGTGGAAGGGGCGGAGTATACTCCGGGAGCGCGCCAAGCTCAAGTCCGCGACATCCCTCGACCATATGCCACCGGAGCGCCTTGCGCTCCGTGCATGATGCGTTGTACATTCGACCTTTGTACGGCCCTTCCTGCTCCAGGGAGTTTTTGCCGTTGATGCCATGGCCCCCCATGCGGTGGCATGATGTGAGAACGTACCATGCTCCGAACTTTCCTGCTTTTCCTGCTTTGCCTGCTCCTGGCTTTTTCCCCAGGGAGCTTTCTCCGCCTCCTCCGGGAAGGCCTCTGCCCAAATGGACACGGGCCTGCCCCTGAACAGGACGACTTTCCACTTTTTCTCTCCCGAAGACATCGCTGCCAACTATAAAGCGTCCAGAATCATCCGCGTGGGCTACTTCGACCAGCACGGCGTTTTTGAAGGGGAAGGCGAGCATCTTTCCGGCTATGCCATAGCCCTGCTCACGGCCGTCTCGCGCTATACGGGCTGGGAATACGAATGGGTCAAGATCCGCTTCGACGAGCTGGCCCAGCGGCTGAATGACGGCACCATCGACCTTTCCTGCGGCATCAGTTTCACGCCGGAACGCGCCCACCTCTACAGCTTTTCCAAACTGCGCGCCGGGTATGAGAACACCTGCCTGCATGTCTCCAGTACAAGCGACATGCATTATATGGATCTGGAAGCCTTCAACGGCATGCGCATCGGCTTTTTCACCGATTCCCTCCAATATGACGTGATGCAGCGTTTTGCCGCCCAGAACGGGTTTACCTTCAAAACGCTGCTCTTTGAGGAAAGCCATGAGATGTCCCAGGCCCTGGCCGACGGCCGCATCGACGGCTATGTGGACGGCGTCCTCCAGGGCAAGGGCACCAAGGTGGTGGCCACCATCTCCACGGATCCTTTCTTTTTCGTCACCCGCAAGGACGACAATGAGATCATGGACCCGCTCAACGAGGCCATGCGCCAGATCCTGCTGAACCACCCCACCTATCTGGCCCGCCTGTACGACAGCTACCTCAATATCTCCTCGGACGTGCCCGTGGTCTTCACGCGTTCCGAGAGCCGCTGGCTGGCCACCAAGCCTGTCATCCGCGTGGCCTACAGCCGCGGACAGGACATGATGGACCCCAAACACGGGGGCAATTTCCTGTATGCGTTCCTGAAGATGCTGGAACGCCAGAGCGGCATCCGCTTCGAGTTCCTTCCCCAGCCCTCCTATGATGCCTGTCTCAAGGCGCTGGCCGACGGTACCGCGGACATCATGCCCGATGTCTATCCCAAGCTCTCCTTCCTGCGCAGCCAGAACATCTTTTCGGGCAGGATCTTCTATAACGCGCCCATCACGGTGGTGGGACGGCTCCATGACAAAAAGATCCCCGGCCAGGCCTGCACCGTGGGCTTCACCAGCGAGATGCGCAGCGTGATGCTGGCCTACCAGAGCGCCTATCCCGAGGACATCCCCAAGATCTTCCCCGATATCGACGCCTGCCGCACAGCCTTTGAAAAAGGGGAGCTGGACGTCTACCTCTGGCCCTATCCCGCCGCCGCCCTCCAGGACGACCCGCCCAAGGACGGTCTGCTGCTCCCCACCCGGGCCATGTATCCCATGGCACTGGGCATCTCGCCCCATGCCTCGCCCTTCGTGACCTCCGTGCTGGACAAGGTCATCACCTCCACCACCACGGCCACCATCGATGCCCTGCTCCTCTCCGCCGCGCCGGACTCCCTGATGGACATCATCCACCGTTTCCTGCGCCGGAACCTTGTGGAGACGCTCTGCGGCCTCGGCCTGCTGCTGGTCCTGATCGTGCTCCTCGTCCTGCGCCACAACAGGCGGCGCCTGGCCGCGCTCCGCGCGGCAGCGCTCACCGACCCCGTGACGCAGGGCCCCAACCGGGCAAGGTTCCTTATAGATGCGGCCAAGATCCTGCAAAAGGACCCACGCTGCCATTACCTGTGCACGGTCAACATCCGCAAGCTCAAGCTCATCAACCGGGCCTGCGGCCTGCGCACCGGGGACAGCCTGATCCGCTTCTGCAACCGCGAGTTCGCCCTGCGCAGCCGTCAGGGGGAACTGGCCGCCTACAGCGGCTCAGGACAGTATCTCCTGCTGTGGAAATGCCCTGACGAGACGAGCTTCACCCAGCGCATGGAAGAACTGTTCAGCGTCGCGGACATGGCCCGCAAGCTGTACCAGCGCCCGGTGAGCTTCTCCTGCGGCGTCTACGTCATCCGCAACGGCGCCGACATGGAAGAAAGCGAACCGCAGCCCACGCCGGGGACAGGGAAAAACGTCAATGAATCCGAGCGATTCGTCTCCAGCTATCTGCTCTATGCCGAAACGGCGGAAGCCAGCATCGCTTCCGGCGGCTACCGGTCGCAGTTCCTGATCTATAACGAGCTCATCGGAGCCCGCCAGCTCAAGGCCAACGACATCGAGAACCGTATGGTCAATGCCCTGGAGCGCGGGGAATTCACCGTCTTCATGCAGCCCCAGCTCTGCCTTGCGGACCGGCGTCTGCACGGGGCCGAGGCCCTCATCCGCTGGCAGGGCCCGGACGGGAAGATGGTCTACCCCGACGAGTTCATCCCCCTGTTCGAACAGAACGGCTTCATCCGCGAACTGGACCTTTTCGTCCTGGATACGGTCTGCGCCTGGATACGTCGCCGCCTGGACGAAGGCAAAAAGGTGCCCCCCATCAGCATCAACCAGTCCAAGGCCCTGTTCTTCCACGACAACTATGTCGAGACCGTCCTTACCATCGCGGCCCGTCACGACGTGCCCACCCACCTGCTGCATGTGGAGGTCACGGAAAGCATGGCCTGGCTGGATGAAGAAGCCTTCATCCGCACCCTGGATGCCCTGCGCCGGGCAGGTATCGGCCTGAGCCTCGACGATTTCGGCAAGGGTTATTCCTCCATGGCCATGCTGCATTCCTTCGGCTTCGACACCATCAAGCTGGACCGGGCCTTCCTGGCTCCCGGGCAGGACAAGCAGCGCTCCGTCTGGATCATCATCTCCTCGCTCGTGGACATGGCCCGGCGCCTCGGCATCGAGATCCTCTGCGAGGGCGTGGAGACGGAAGAGCAGCTGCAAAAGCTCCTTGCCTCGCACTGCAAGTACGGGCAGGGCTATCTCTTCTCCCCGCCCATGAACATGGAGACCTTCGACGCCTACGTGGATGCCCACGATCTGGAGCAAAAGTAACGCACTGATCCGGGTGCCCCTTTCCCCGGCGGGAAAGGGCGCCGCCCGATACTCTCCCCAGATGCAAAGCGCCGTCTTCCCTTCCGGGAAGACGGCGCTTTTGTCTTGGCAGGGCTCCCTGCCGCATGAAAAAGGGGGCCTTGCGGCCCCCTCGGGAATACGGATGAGGCAGGACGAGCCTGCGTCTGCCGGATTAGTCTTCGCTCTCGTCCAGGGCGTAGTATTCCGCCAGCATGGGACCGAAGAATTCGGCGCCGTCGCCCAGTTCCTCTTCGATGCGCAGCAGCTGGTTGTACTTGGCCATGCGCTCGGAGCGGCACAGGGAGCCGGTCTTGATCTGGCCGGCATTGACGCCCACGGCCAGGTCGGCGATGAAGCTGTCCTCGGTCTCGCCGGAACGGTGGGAGACCACCGTGGTGTAGGCGGCTTCCTTGGCCATCTCGATGGTGTCCAGGGTCTCGGTCACGGTGCCGATCTGGTTCAGCTTGATGAGGATGGAGTTGGCCACGCCTTCGGCGATGCCTTCGGCCAGGATGGAGGGGTTGGTCACGAACACGTCGTCGCCCACCAGCTGGGTACGTTCGCCCAGGCTGGCGGTCAGCATGCCCCAACCGTCCCAGTCGCTTTCGGCCATGCCGTCTTCGATGGAGATCAGGGGGTACTTGCTGGTGAACTCGGCCAGCCACTGGGCCATCTCGGCATTGTTGAAGGTCTTGTTCTCACCCTTCAGCACGTACTTGCCGTCCTGATAGAATTCGGAAGCGGCGGCGTCGATGGCCAGGGCCACTTCGCTGCCGGGGATGTAGCCGGCTTCCTCGATGGCCTTGACGATGTAGCTGAAGGCTTCGTCGTGGTTCTTCAGGTTGGGGGCAAAGCCGCCTTCGTCGCCCACGCTGGTCACGTGGCCGTCCTTTTCCAGCAGCTTTTTCAGCACGTGGAAGATCTCGGAACCCATGCGCAGGGCATCACGGAAGCTCTGGGCGCGCAGGGGCATGATCATGAATTCCTGGATGTCCAGGTTGTTGGGGGCGTGGGCGCCGCCGTTGATGATGTTCATCATGGGCGCGGGCAGCACCTTGGCGTTGACGCCGCCCAGGTATTTGTACAGGGGCAGGCCCAGGTATTCGCTGGCGGCACGGGCGCAGGCCATGGACACGCCCAGCATGGCGTTGGCGCCCAGACGGCTCTTGTTGTCGGTGCCGTCCAGGTCGATGAGGGTGTTGTCCAGCTGCACCTGCTGCAGGGCGTCCAGGCCCAGCAGGGCATCGGCGATCTCGCTGTTGACGTTCTCCACGGCCTTGGTCACGCCCTTGCCGCCGTAACGCTTGCCGCCGTCACGCAGTTCCAGGGCTTCACGGCTGCCGGTGGAGGCGCCGGAAGGCACGGCCGCGCGGCCGCTGTGGCCGGACTCCAGAGAAACTTCCACTTCCACGGTCGGATTGCCGCGCGAATCCAGGATCTCGCGGGCATACACAGACGCAATGCTGCTGCTCATAATCGCTCCTTTGAAGGTTGATTCTTCCGCCGCGCGAAAGAGTCGTTTTCTCCGCTGCGCCCCACGGGCGGTGGCGGGACCATTGTCCGGCGACAGGGAAGCCCTGCCGCAAAAATATCTCTCCCAAAGGGGGGCCTCCGGGCCCTGCGCGCGACGGCAGACCCGGGCCCGCTGCCGCACGGGGCGGCACGGCCTGTCGGCACTCAATAGGGATGACGCTCGTAATACAGGCGGCGCAGGCCCTCCAGCAAGAGCGAGGGCAGCACGGCGTCGAAAACGTCGGGGCTGATGCGCGCGATGGACGGGGCGAAGCCGCCCGTGGCCAGCACCAGACAGTCACCGGGCAGGCCTTTTTTCAGGCGCTGCGTCAGGCCTTCCACCATGCAGGCGAAACCGAAGACCAGGCCGTGCTGGATGCTCACCGACGTGCTGCGGCCGGGCGCGGGCTCCAGGGCGTCCACGTCCAGGTTGACGCGGGGCAGCTGGGCCGTTTCGCGCGCCAGGGCCGAGATGGCCGTGCGCGGGCCGGGAAAGATCAGGCCGCCGAGATAGGCATTGCCGCTGATGCAGTCAAAGGTGACGGCCGTACCGAAGTCCACCACGATGAGGGATTCCGGGCCGGGATGCAGACGGCGTGCCTCATAGGCGCCCACAAGGCGGTCGGCGCCCACTTCCTGCGGGCGTTCGTAATGGTTCTGCAGGGGGATGGGCATGTCCTGCGGCACCATCCACAGGGGGCAGCCCAGATAGCGCTGGACGGCTTCACGCAGCAGGGGGTCGAAGCCCGGCACCACCGACGAGGCCACGCAGGCCGTGAAACGGGGCTCGGCACCGGCGTGACGCAGCAGCTCCAGCAGGGTCAGGCCCAGACTGTCCGAGGTCTGGGCGGGGTCCGTGCGCAGATTGTAGGAGGTCATCACCCCCCGGGAGTCGGCCAGACCGACCTTGATGCAGGTGTTGCCGATGTCGAAAAGAAGAAGCTCTGGCTGCATGTCATACTCCTTGGGGAACAGATGCCCCGCGCACAGGAATCCGCAGGCAGAAAGTATGCCAGAAAGCCCGCCCGTTCGCAAGGAAGGGCAGGGACCGTTATCTGCCGGCCCGCCTCACATTCCACATCATTGTAGCCGCGTATCCGGTACGCCCTTTTCCTTTGCCATTCGGTAGCTCGCCTGCCTGGAGGATTTTCCAGGATTCGTCTTTTTCTGGAAAAAACAATCTGGAGATGATAACGTTCCCGTATCTCTCCCGACCTCAGGACATCACATGAACCCATTTCACGCCGGAGGATACAGATGGAACAACTTTTTAGGGAATGCTGCGATTTTATTGATTCAGAATATAAACGCCTTGGGCATACTCTGGGCTATCGCTTTTTAACGTGCCCCCAAAACCTGCTGACCCCGGACATGAAGCTTCTTTATCTAAGTCAAAGTCCCGCAGGGAGGGAAGACCTCAAGGAACATCCGAGAACAAGCTGTGAACATGGCAGCCCCTTTTTTGTAGAGAGCTGGGACGGTGCTGCGCCGGGGATGTCTCCATTGCAACGGCAGACACAGAAGATGTTCTCCATGCTGCAGGCTCAACTAAAGATCCCCGGAACTGTCCGTGATTTTGCGGAACAGCATATACTTTCTGGCTACTTTGTCCCATTCAGATGTAAGGGCTTGGACAACTTAAAAAATAAAAAAGATTCTATTGAATCAGCATGTCATCTCTGGGAAAAAATATTTTTTAAATGGACACCGAAGTATATCATTGCATCTGGGTCAGTCATTCTTGATCATATAATAAAGTCGCTACAGAAAACAGGGTTTAAAGAATTACACAGAAATAAATCAAACTCTGGATGGTCAAGAACATACATATATACATCTATTCTGCAAAATAAAAATAAAAAAATATATATAACAGCAATTCCAAACCTATCACATTTCAGCCTTTTTAGTAGAGAACAGTGCATATCCCCTTTGAAAAACATGCTGAATGAAATGTTTTATCTATGATAAAGAATTAGACAGTCAAAGAAATCCAATTCTGCGAAAATCGCTCAAACTTCCCTTCCCATCGACCCTGTGAGCGTTTTTTGAAGGGGGGGGGGAGTTTGAGGGGGGGGGGGGGC
>ERZ824488.3339-NODE-3339-length-12288-cov-3.862340_pt1 | contig 12288 bp, 10 predicted proteins | sample MGYA00519936_ERZ824488 | MGnify/ENA primary metagenome ERZ824488 (study PRJEB31778, sample SAMEA3449153) | human gut metagenome | biome: human gut; feature: human-associated habitat; material: faeces | place: United Kingdom | collected 2010/2012 ... | reverse complement strand
GCGGAAGGTGCCGCCGGCTTTTTCGTCGCGGGTTCCTCGGGCGAATGCTTCTTGCTCACGCCGGAGGAGCACTTGCACCTGTTCGAGCTGTTTGCCGAGTACAAGGACCGCTGCACGCTGTTCGCCCACGTGGGTTCATGTGGTACGGACGAGAGCGTACGCTATGCCAAGGCTGCGGCCGACATGGGCTACGAGCGCATCGCCGCCACGCCGCCGATCTACTTCGGATACTCTTCGGCTGCCATTGCCGGCTACTACGATGACATCGCGAGCGCGGTGGGTCACGGCGTCTACTACTACAACATCCCGATGAACACCAAGCGCACGCTCAACCTCTACGATGCGGATACCCGTGCGATGTTCGCATCGGGCTCCATTGCCGGCGTGAAGCATACGAATCTCGATCTGTACGAGATGGAGCGCCTGAGGGCCATCAACCCCGAGCTCAAGTGCTTTGGCGGCTTCGAGAATGAGATGGTGGCCTTCCTGGCCATGGGTTGCGACGGCTTCATTGGCTCCACGTTCAACTTCATGCTGCCGCACTATCTCAAGATCTACGAGGCGTTCAACGCTGGCCGCATCGAGGAGGCCCGCGAGCTGCAGGTCAAGGCCAACAACATCATGGAGGCCATCATGGGGGAGGGGCTGTTCCCCTCGATCAAGCACATCCTTTCGGCCCGCGGTGTTGCCGTGGGCGAGATGCGCAGGCCCTTCCGGCCGCTGTCGCCCAAGGCTGCAGCCCACGTTGACTCGGTCGTTGCCGAGAACCTCGTGAGGTAGGCTCGCCATCGACAACCGATTGCGTGTGAACGGGGTCGGCCTCCGCTGTGCGTGGGGTCGGCCCCGAGCGCTGCAAATCGGTCACTATCGGGGCATTTGGAAGCCTTATAGTGACCGATTTGCAGCTTTCGCGCATGCGGTGACCGCGCTACTCGGTCGTGAGCTGGCTGATGGAGTTGGCAAAGAAGCCGTCGACGTTCGAGACGACGCGAGAGCGGTCGTCTTGGGCAAACGACTTCAGCACCTTTACGCGCCAGAGCACCGCGCTCTCCTTTGATGCCGGGGTAGAGAGAATCTGCAGTGCGCTTTCGTGACGCAGGACGATCATCGTCTGCATGAGCTTGTCATAGATGCCGTTGCCGCAGTGGGCGCCCACGTAGGTGTCGATCTCATCGATGAGGGAACTGAAGCGCTCGGCCGAGACTTTGTTCGTGTCGAGCGAGAAGAGCTGTTCGGCGTAGTCCTGGAGGGTGTCGACGACCTCGTCCGTGCGACGGTCGAAGCACGAGAGGTAAACGGTGCCCTCGATGAGCTTGCGGGCGTCATAGAGGTTCTCGTAGTCAGAGATTTCGCGGTGGTAACTCCATAGGATGGTCTCTTTGGGGATCTGCGCGCTCTGCTCGGAGACGAAAGAGCCTCCTCCCGGGCGGATGTCGATGAGCCCGATGAGGGACAGCGCGCGCAGGGCCTCGCGATGCGGCTGCGGGTGACGCCGAACATCTCGGCTAGGGAGCGCTCGTCTGGGAGACGCTCGCCGGGCTTGAGCTCGCCAGAGGTGATCTGCTCGGCAAGCTGGTTCATGATCTGTTCGGTGAGGGTTTCTATTTTGACGGGCTTGACTTCCATAGCGGCTCCAGTGACGCATCGGGATGGCTCGCACCTATGATAGTAAGTGGTAATACCAGTTTATCCTATGTTTTCCCAGCGTATGCGTGCGATGAGGGCTTTTTCGTACGGTGCGTTCGGTTTTGTCCAGAGGTGACATTTGGGGAAGGGGCCAAGCTGTCATCGTTTTCGGCAAGCTCCGCTCGCCCCATCGTGCTAGCGTAGCGTGCGTCAAAGCCGCCGCCGCAGGGGAGGACCCATGCAAGAGCTCAGCCGGCGCACGTCGCAGTTCACGGACTCCGTGATCCGCCGCATGACGCGCGCGTCCATGAAGTATGACGCCATCAACCTGTCCCAGGGCTTCCCGGACTTCGACCCGCCCGCGCAGATCACCGACCGCCTCGCCGAGGTGGCCCACACCGGCCCGCACCAGTACGCCATCACCTGGGGCGCCCCCAACTTTCGCGCCGCGCTTGCCGCCAAGCAGAGCCCGCGCATGGGCCTCGACATTGACCCGGAGACCCAGATCGTGGTCACGTGTGGCTCCACCGAGGCCATGATGTGCTCGGTCATGACCGTCACGAACCCGGGCGACCGCATCGTCATCTTCAGCCCGTTCTACGAGAACTACGGGGCCGACACGATCCTGTGCGGCGCCGAGCCCACCTACGTGGAGCTCCACGCCCCCACGTTCACCTTTGACGAGGCCGAGCTCGAGGCCGCGTGCGCCATCTCCGGCACCAAGGCACTCATCCTGTGCAACCCGTCCAACCCCTGCGGCCACGTCTTCGGCCGCGCCGAGCTCGAGACGATCGCCAAGATGGCCGAGAAGTACGACCTGTGGGTCATCACGGACGAGGTCTACGAGCACATCGTCTACGCGCCCCACGAGCACGTCTACTTCGCGAGCCTGCCCGGCATGGAGCAGCGCACGCTGTCCTGCAGCTCCCTGTCCAAGACCTACTCCATGACCGGCTGGCGCCTGGGCTACGTCATTGCGCCGGCAGACGTCATCGACCGCGCGCGAAAGGTTCACGACTTCCTCACCGTGGGTGCCGCCGCGCCGCTCATGGAGGCTGCCGTGGCCGGCCTCACGCTGCCGCAGTCCTACTACGACGAGCTCACGGCGCTCTACACCCACAAGCGGGACCTCTTCTGCAATGGCCTGCGCGACCTAGGCTTTGACTTCATCGAGCCGCAGGGAGCCTACTACGTCATGGCCGACGTCTCTGGCCTGGGCTATGAGGACGACTACGACTGCGCCGTCGACCTGTGTCGAAAGGTGGGCGTGGGCACGGTGCCCGGCAGCTGCTTCTTCAACGCACCCGAGAACCGCTTCGTGCGTTTCCACTTCGCCAAGTCCGACGAGGTGCTCAAGGCGGCCCTCGACCGTCTTGACGGCTGGCGCGAGAAGATGGCGCGATAGAAAGCCGCCGGTTACGCATCGTTAACAAAAAAGTTCTTGCGCACGCCCGCTTCGGGCGCGTATAGTCGCACGCAACAAGCGCACGAGGCGCCTATCGACCCAAGAGAGGAGTGCACCATGTTCCAGTCCATGAACAACAACTGGTGGTGGCGCAACTCGAACTCTCTCGGTCGATGGTGAGTCTTGTCGCGCCTTATATCTCGCGAATGAAAGGGCTCCCGGTTCGACCGGGGGCCCTTTTTTCGTATCGCGGCAGCGTCCGCGAAGCCCCAACCCACATTGCCAGCAGCCCCGACGACCAACCGGGAACAACAGAAAGGTTCACCACCATGTCCGAGAACACCCAGCAGGCCCGCACCGTCACCACCAACAACCGCGGCAAGCTCGACCTCCAGGCGCTCGTGCTGCTCGCCATCCTGCTCGCGGCCGGCTTCATCCTCAACTTCACCGTGGGCAAGGCCATCTCATCCATCTCCGGCGGCATGATCAGCCCGGAGTTCATCATCTCGGCCTTCTGCCTCACGATCCTCGTCGTGCGCCCCAACATCGGCCAGGCGCTCGTCATCGGCCTCATCTCCGCGGCCGTCATCCAGCTCACGACCACCTCGCCCTTCATTGACTTCGCGGCCGAGGGCGTCGCCGCCATGCTCATGGCCGGCATCGTGGGCGTGGCCTCCAAGAAGGGCTCCGTGAGCGTTCCCATCACCGCCGTGGCCACCTTCGTCACCACCGCAGTCTCCGGCCTCATCTTCATGGTCATCAAGATCGCGATGGTTGGCGCCGCCGAGCAGCTCGCCGCCGCCATGACGCCGGTCGTGCTCCTCACGGCCGTGTTCAACGCCATTCTCGTCGCCGCGCTCTACGTCCCCATCAAGAAGGCCCTCAAGATCGCCGACTAGCCCAGGCCCCGTCTCCCTCGCAAACCCTCGCCGGAAAGGAAGCCACAAATGGCCACGAGCACCGAAGCCCGCACCGTCTCCGCCTCTGCCAAGTCCGCCTCCCTCGTCGATATCAAGTCGCTCGTCCTGCTCGCGATCCTTCTCGCCGCCGGCTTTATCCTCAACATGACGCTTGGCTGCGCCCTCGGCATCGTGGGCATCAAGCCGCAGTTCATCATTGCCGCCTATGCCCTCACGATCATCCTCACCCGCGCAAACCTCCTGCAGGCCGCCATCTACGCCATCGTATCTGCCGCCGTCATCCAGCTCACGACATCCATCCCCGGCCTCAACTTCGTCACCGACCTTGTCGCGGCCCTGCTCATGAGCGCGCTCGTGGGGGCCAACGTTGGCGGCGGCAAGGCCAACCCGCTCATCGCGGCGTTTTTCACCACGCTTGTCTCCGGCGCGCTGTTCGCCGTCCTTGGTACGGTCCTCATGGGCGCCGAGCTCGCCACGGCCGTCGTGAAGGCCCCCATCGTCCTTGGCACCGCGGTGTTCAACGCCATCGTGGTCCAGGCCCTCTACTTCCCGCTCAAGAAGGTCCTCGGCAACTAACTTGGATACCATGGGACGTGCCGGCCACGAGAAGGGTCGGCGCGTCTCGCGTGCGCGGCGGGCCTGGTGCCTTCGCCTCGCATGCAGCAACCAACAGCAAGAAAGGCTCTCATGAGCACATCCAATCCAATCATCGAGCTTAGGGACGTCTCGTTCTCCTATGACGGGGGGCGCGAGAAGGCCCTCGACGCCGTCTCTCTCTCCGTGCGCGAGGGAGACTTCGTGGGCGTCATCGGCCCGTCGGGCGCCGGCAAGTCGACGCTCGCCGCAATGATGAGCGGTGCCATCCCGCACCACTATGCGGGCAAGCTCTACGGTGCCACGCTCGTTGATGGCCACGACACCTGCGACGTCACGCTCACGGATATCTCGCGCATTGTTGGCAGCGTGCTGCAGGACATCGACACCCAGATGGTCGCCTCTGTCGTCGAGGACGAGATGCTCTTTGGCCTCGAGAACTTCGGCGTGCCGCATGACAAGATCGAGGAGCGCCTCGCTGGTGCGCTTGACGCCGTGGGAATCGCGGAGCTGCGCAACCGCGAGATCGCCACGCTCTCCGGCGGCCAGAAGCAGAAGGTCGCCATCGCCGCAATCCTGGCGCTCGAGCCGCGCGTCCTCGTGCTCGACGAGCCCACGGCGGCCCTCGACCCCGCGAGCTCGCGCCACGTGTTCGACACCCTGCACGAGGTCAACGAGCGCATGGGCATCACCGTCGTGGTCATCGAGCAGAAGGTGGCGCTGCTGTCAGAGTACTGCGGCCGCATCGTGGTCCTCGACCATGGTCGCGTGGCGTTCGAGGGCACGCCGCACGAGGTCTTCTCGCACGGTGAGGAGCTGCGCGAGATGGGCGTCGACAGCCCCCGCGTGGCGCGCGTCTCCAACAGCCTCGCCCGTCACGGCGTCATTGAGCGGGGGCTTCCGTGCCTGAACGTCCCCGAGGCCACGGCCCTCATCGCCGGCCTCGTGGGCACGGGCCATGCGGCCGAGGGCGAGGCTCGCGTTCCGGCGGCCTCGCCCCACGCGCCCGCCCCGCGCCCGCATGCCGAGGGAGCCGAGCCCGTCGTCGAGCTGTCTGGCGTCAACTTCTCCTATCCCGGCGGTGGCGCCTCCGTGCGCAACCTCGAGATGCGCGTCTACCCCGGTGAGCTCGTGGGCGTCGTGGGTCAGAACGGAGCCGGCAAGACCACGCTCACCAAGCTGCTGAACGGCCTGCTCAAGCCGGCCTCGGGCGAGGTGCGCATCGCCGGGCTCAGCACGTCAGAGGTTCCCACGAGCGCCATCGCCGCCCACTGCGCCACGCTGTTCCAGAACCCGGACCACCAGATCTGCAAGGACACGGTCCTCGAGGAGGTCGCGTTCGGTCTCGAGCTTCAGGGTGTGGAGCCCGGCCGGGCCCGCGAGCGTGCCGAGGGGGTCGCCAAGCGCCTTGGCCTGCCGCTCGACGAGGCGCCGTTCTCGCTCTCGCGCGGCCAGCGCCAGATGGTGGCGCTGGCGAGCGTCGTCGTGTGCGAGCCCGAGGTCGTGCTGCTCGACGAGCCCACGAGCGGCCTTGATTACCGCGAGTGCATGACGGTCATGGAGACGGTGCGCGAGATGGCCGAGCACGGCTGCGCGGTCATCATGGTCTGCCATGACATGGAGGTCGTGAGCGACTTCGCCGAGCGCCTTGTGGTCATGGCGAACGGCGAGATACTCGCGCACGGCGTCGCGGCAGAGATCTTCTCGGACGCCGACCTCATGGAGCGCGCCTACGTGGCGCCACCCCAGATGGTGCAGCTTGCCTCCGAGCTCGCCCGCGAGGTCTCCCCGGCATTTGCCGGCATGAGCGAGGTCTCTGACATCGTCGACACCGCCGAGGGGATGATCGTCCGTGGTTAACGTCATCGACTACGTGCCGGGCAACACGGTGCTGCACCGACTGAACCCGGTTGCCAAGCTCGCCCTTGCCGCCGGCATCATCGTGGCGACCTTCCTGGCCGACACGTTCCCCATGCTCGTGGGCCTTCTCGCGCTCACGCTTGCGCTGGGCGCCTACGCCGGCGTGCTGAGGAACCTGCTGTCGCTGCTCAAGCTGCTCGTGCCGCTTGCGGTGGTCATGCTCGTGCTGCAGACGGTGTTCATGCGTGGGGGAGACGTGCTCCTCGCCTGGGTCACCACCGAGGGCCTCGTCACGGGCGGCAAGGCGTGCCTGCGCCTGCTCGGCGTGGCGCTGCCGCTCATCCTCATGCTCACCGCGACGAAGCTCAACGATCTCTCGAACGCCTGCGTCGAGGTACTTCACGTGCCATATCGCTATGCGTTCACGTTTACGACGGCGCTGCGCTTCGTGCCCGTGTTCAGCCAGGAGATGAACGCGATCATGGAGGCGCAGACGGCCCGCGGCGTGGAGTATGACACGAGAAACCCCCTCAAGAAGATTCGCCTCATGCTGCCGCTGTGCGTGCCCCTGCTCGTGAGCTCGGTGGGCAAGACCGACGCCACGGCGCTTGCCGCCGAGCAGCGCGGCTTCTACCTGCGCACGAGACAGAGCAGCTACAAGCGCTACCCGATCGTGGGCCTCGACGTGGCCGCGCTCGTCGTGGCCGTGGTGCTCATCGTCGCCGGCGCGCTGCTGTAGTCCCAAAAGTGTCAAAGGCTTCTGGCGCCTCATGCGGGCGCGCTCGCCGCTCGTGGAGCTTTCTTGGCGCTCGGCTGGCCGTTGTGGTTGGCCGCCCGCCTCGTCTATACTGAGTCCCCGAGCGCGTTCGATGGGTTCGGGTGACGCCACACCTCGAACCTGGTCAGGGCCGGGAGGCAGCAGCCATAAGGGGCCTCTGGCGGGCACCCGTTCCCATCGAGCGCGCTCTTTCGATGCCCCGTGGCAGCGCCGCGGGGCATACGTATATCTAGAGACAGAGACGCCGCAAGCCGCGCGTAGGCGCGGCCGAGAGGAACCCATGGGCTTCATCAACTTCATCGCCGAACTGCTGCACGATCCCCGCACGGCCATCGCGAGCTGGATCGCCGCCGGCCCGCTCGTGGCCTACGGCTGCGTCTTCCTCATCATCTTCATCGAGACGGGCGTCGTGTTCTTCCCGTTCCTGCCGGGTGACTCGCTGCTGTTCGCCTCGGGCTTCTTTGCGCACAACGGCGGCTTCAACATCATGGCGCTGCTTGGTATCGCATGGGCCGCCGCCATCCTCGGTGACCAGTGCAACTTCATGATTGGCCACCTCTTTGGCAAGAAGATCATCGCCTCGGGCAAGGTCAAGGCCATGACGCCGGAGCGCATCGAGAAGAGCGAGAAGTTCCTCGAGAAGTGGGGCCACCTCGCCATCTTCCTCGGCCGCTTCTTCCCGTTCATTCGCACGTTCGTGCCGTTCATTGCCGGCATGGGTGGCATGCACTGGCGCAACTTCGTGATCTTCAACGTGCTTGGCGGCGTCACCTGGTCCACGCTGTTCACGCTGCTCGGTTACTTCTTTGGCGGCATCCCGTTTGTGCAGGAGCACTTCGAGCTGCTCATCGTGGGTATCGTTGCCGTCTCGATCGTCCCCACGGTTGTGGGCCTGGTGAAGGCCAAGCTCGGCAAGAAGTAGGGCCAGGCGCTCGGGCGTTGCTACTCGCCGAGGTGCGAGAAGCAACGCGCAAAGAGCAGGCGAGACAGCGGGCCTGCGGCAAACAGGTTCCACAGCAGCGCCATCGGGAAGTTCTTGAGCACCGTGCCCACCCAGATGGCCGGGAGCTGCAGGGGCGAGGCGCCGGCCAGCACCACCTTGAACAGGACTGACGCCGCGAGGCTCATGGTGGGGCACATCACGAGCACCATGCAGCCGCTGCGCACGAGCGTGCAGAGAAACGCGTTGTCGCGGGACGGGTCGACAAGGCCGGCGGCGAGCTTGGCGCCAAGGCGGTTGCCCCACAGGTTCGAGAAGATGAACACGAGTATCCACATGTAGGAGGCCTCGACGAGCGCGGCGAGAAAGACGCCGTTCGTCATGTTCGAGAATCCGCTGGGCATGGTGGGGAAGCCCATCTTCCAGGCCACGTTGAACACCTCCATTCCGTAAGCCATGGTCACGGACATGAGCACGCCGAACACGATTCCCTGGACGCGGTTCTTGGGCATTGCGGACACGCTGTCTCCTTTCAAACAAAAAGTGTGCGGTCCCGATGGGGCCACACGCTTGGTTTCTACGCCGCGTTGTCTCTCACGGCTTTGTTGCTACACGCATCTGTGGAGTTTATCACCGCGGCGAGTCGCGCGAGAAAAATGAACATGCGAATTGCGCAAGCCCTTTTCGGCGAATAGATATAATCATTCAGTCAATGAGTGGCCCTGTGGCGTAAGTCCGATTGACCGGGCCGCTCGACCTTCTCGGACGGCCGAATGCCGTCTCGACGAAGGGAATCCTCATGCAAAGCTCTGCCAGACCGGCCCGGCCGCAGTGCAAGCTGTGGACGCGTGACCTCGTGCTCATCATCCTCGTGAACCTCTGCGTGTTCACGAACCACATCATGAGCCTCTCGACGTTCCCGTTCTTCATAAAGAGCCTGGGTGGCACCGAGGCCCTTGCCGGCATGTGCGCCGCCTTCTTCTGCCTCGTCGCCGTCATCGTGCGTCCGTTCGTGGGGTGGTGGCTCGACAATGGCGCGCGCCGCGCAGTTCTCGTGGTGGGATTGATCTTGCTGGCGGTGGCTCCCATGGGATATGTCCTGGCGCCGGTCCTTACTGCGGCCATTCTGCTTCGAATGGTCCATGGCGCGGCCCTCTCCCTCTCCAACTCCACCACGGCAACCGCCGCCTCCGATGTCATCGCACGTCCCCGCTTTGCGGAGGGCATGGGCTACTTTGGCATGGCCACGGCGCTTGCCTCGGCCATCGCCCCTGCGCTCGGCCTTGAGCTCATGGGTCTTGGCTTCAACGTGCTGTATGCCGCCGCGGCTGCCATCTCGATCCTCGCCCTTGTGTTGTTCTGCTTTGTCCGCGCCCCCAGGCCCAAGACCGAGAAGAGGCCGCTGAGCATCAAGGGGCTGGTGAACCGAGACTCACTGCCCGCTACCTGCACGATGCTCGTGTTCATGTTCACGTTTGGCGCCCTCGAGAACTTCGTGGCCATCTACGCCGCCAACGAGGGCCTGCTCTCGGGCTCGATCTACTTCGTCGTCATGTCCGTGGTGCTGCTGCTCGTCCGTGTCTTTCTCGGCGGGCTTGTGGACGAGAGGGGAGAGGCCTTCTTCGTCTACACGGGAAACGCTGCGATGATCTGCGCGCTGCTGCTCCTTGCCTTTGCGCCCAATGCGGTGACGTTCCTGCTGTCCGGAGCGCTTGCGGGCTATGCGTTTGGCGGTCTGGAGCCCGCGTTGCAGTCCATGGCCGTACACACTGCCACCGACGAGACCCGCGGGTCGGCCAACTCGACGTTTTTGTGCGGCTATGACATCGGCTATGGCCTGGGCGGCGGCGTTGCCGGCGTGCTCATCACGTCCGTTGGCTATGCGAACATGTGGGCCATCGTGGCGCTCGCGTGCGTGGCGTCCGTGGTCCTCTACGTTGCGTGGGCGCGACACTCTGACACGTCGTTCTCCAAGCAGCTTGCCGGGAGGGCATAGGGCGCTCGTGGCGTCGCGATGCGCGGGCGGCATGTCATTCTCGGCGGGCGCGCGTTCGCTTTGTAGACATACCACGATGCGGCGCCTTTTGCCAGCTAAACGATACCGTTCGCGGTGCGATGGGGGCTCTTTTGTCTCACGCGGGCAAGAATGATAGCGAAGCGCGCGTCCTCCTGAACGCTCGTCTCCCCTCCGGTCGTCGGGTAGTCAGTTTGGGCGCTTACATCGGTACGTCCATTTGTTCGTCAGAGATTCTTCCAACCCCCTGTTCTCTGGGAGGACGCGCGCCACAGAGAAGATTCCGAGCCCCTCGCTAAGCGAGGACTGGCACCCTAAGGTGGCCTAGGCTCGGCTAAGCGCTCCGGCACGTCGCCGGGGCGCTTCTTTTGTGCGCGGGATAGGCGATTGGCCGCGCGTCGCGAGCGTGCGCCGATCTGCACGGAAATCGAGGCTATCGGCCTCTGCGAAAGCCCCTGGAGACCGATAACCCCGAAAAACATGCACCTGGGCCCGCGCCAATCCCGATAACCTCAAAAACCGTGCAGCTCATCGAGGCCCAGGGCACCTGTCGTCTGCGCCGGCCCGCCTACAGCGAGAGCAGCGCCCGCCGCGCCGCGCCGAGGAAGCCCGCATCGTTGCCGAGCGACGCGGGGCGGATGGGTGTGTCCTTGCACGCGGAGACCGCCACCTCGCGATAGTGCGCAAGGCACGCCCGCCCGAACGTGTCCCAGCCGCCGCTCATGCCGCCGCCCACGACGAACGCGTCGGGGTCCACGGTAACAGCGACGGCCGCGAGTGCGCGCGCCAGGTAGCGGCCCAAGCGCTCGCATGCGCGCACTGCCTGCGTGTTGCCTCCGCGCGCGGCCTCGAACACGGCGAGCGCGTCCGTGGCGTGTGCAATCGCCACCGGCTCGGCGCCGTCCGCCTCGCACTCCTCGCGATACAGGCGGATGAGCCCGCGGGCGCTTGCGTACTGCTCAAGGCAGCCGCGGCAGCCGCAGTTGCAGGTCTCGGTCTCCTCGGGCTCAACGTTGAGGTGCCCAATCTCACCTGCCGCTCCGTGTGCGCCCGCGATGACGTTGCCGCCGATGACAACGCCCGCGCCCACGCCCGTGCCCAGCGTCACCATGACGGTGCCGCCGCGCGCGTTGCCCGAGCCGAGCCATGCCTCGCCGAGGGCCGCCGCGTTCGCGTCGTTCAGGACGGCGAGGTTGGCCTGTGGGTACGCCTCGCAAAGCGTCGTCGTGAGTCCGGCAAGGTCGAGCGTGATGTTGGGTGCCATCGTGAGCGTGCCGTCCTCCAGCACCACGCCGGGAACGTCCAGACCGATGGCGTCGAGCTCGCTGGCGTCAATGCCGCCCTGCTCCGCCAGCGCGTGAACGCCCTCGCACACCTTGGCAAACGCCCCGTCGCTGTCGAGGGCGCCCGTGCTCACCTTCGACGTGGCAAGAACCTCGCCGCGCTCCGTCACGAGGCCCATCTTTATGCTTGTGCCGCCGATGTCGATGCCCACCGTCTTGGTTGTCTTCTCGTCCATGACCTCTCCTCTCGGGTTGTGACAAGAGCGTACGCCCTCGAGAGCGTCCGTTAAATGGCGGGTCGGGTGAGCGACCCGCTCGTGCCGTCCGCCGCGCGTCAGCGAGCCCGCCATGGCCTTGCGCGTCGGCGCCGCGGCGTCCTTCTCGCCTATACTGGGAGAACATGTCGCGACGCGCCGTCGCACGCCCGCCAACCTTGTCGGAGGCCGCATGGAATCGCTGTATCGCAAGTATCGTCCGCAGACGTTTGAGCAGGTAGTTGGCCAGCCTCACGTTGTCTCGACGCTCGAGCGCGCCGTGACCGAGCACCGCCTGTCCCACGCCTACCTCTTCTGCGGCCCGCGCGGTACCGGCAAGACTACCATGGCCCGCATCCTGGCCAAGGCGCTCATGTGCGAGCAGGGCGAGGGCCATCTGCCCGACGGTACGTGCGAGGAGTGCCAGCTCATTGCCGCCGGCGAGCACCCGGACGTCTACGAGCTGGACGCCGCGAGCCGCACGGGCGTCGACAACGTGCGCGAGGAGATCATCAACCGCGTGGACTACGCGCCGGTGCGCGGCCGCTACAAGGTCTACATCATCGACGAGGTCCACATGCTCACGACGGCGGCGTTCAACGCGCTGCTCAAGA
>ERZ824488.3337-NODE-3337-length-12292-cov-4.904960_pt1 | contig 12292 bp, 10 predicted proteins | sample MGYA00519936_ERZ824488 | MGnify/ENA primary metagenome ERZ824488 (study PRJEB31778, sample SAMEA3449153) | human gut metagenome | biome: human gut; feature: human-associated habitat; material: faeces | place: United Kingdom | collected 2010/2012 ... | reverse complement strand
TCTGGCGAAGCTCGCGTAAGCTCTATGCAGAAGGTATATTCCGTCGGGCAGATCAACACCTACATTCGAAATATGTTCACACAGGACTTTGTTCTGAACCGGGTCAGTGTCCGGGGTGAGATATCCAATCTGAAATATCATACCTCCGGGCATATCTATTTTACATTGAAGGATGCCTCGGCCGCGATTGCCTGTGTCATGTTTGCCGGTGCCAGAGGGGGACTGGCTTTTCGAATGTCCAACGGACAGCAGGTCATTGTGGACGGGGCGGTGAATGTCTATGAGCGAGACGGTAAATATCAGCTCTATGCGACGAAGATCCGGCAGGACGGGGCAGGAGAGCTGTATGAAAAATTTCTGGAGCTGAAGGAAGAGCTGGAAGAGATGGGGATGTTTGCACCGGAGTACAAGCAGCCCATTCCGAAGTTTGTCCGGCGGCTCGGAGTCGTCACGGCTCCGACCGGAGCGGCGATCCGCGATATCATCAACATAGCGACGCGGAGGAATCCGGGTATCCGGATCATCCTTTACCCGGCGAAGGTGCAGGGGGATGGTGCAGCCGAAAGTGTGGCGGCAGGACTGGCTGCCCTAGATGCACTTGGAGTTGATGTAATTATCGTCGGGCGCGGCGGTGGTTCGATCGAGGATCTGTGGGCATTTAATGAGGAGACGGTTGCCCGCGCGATCTTTTCCTGTCATACGCCGGTGATCTCGGCGGTCGGACATGAGACGGATACGACGATTGCAGATTTCGTTGCAGATCTGCGGGCACCCACGCCGTCCGCTGCGGCGGAGCTTGCGGTGGCAGACGTCACTGCATGGCTGCAGGCGCTGGATGAGGATGCACTTCAGCTGCAGCGCATTATGCAGAGGATGATAAAGGACGCGCGGAGCCGCTTGCGGGAGTGCGAGCTGCGGATGCGCTATGCGAAGCCACAGCAGCGGCTCATGCAGCAGAAGCAAAGACTGGATGAGTATGAGGAGCGCCTGCGGCGCGTCATGCAGTCTTTGCTGGAGCAGACTCGCCATCAGCTGGCACTCATCGAAGAGCGTCTGCGCAGGCTCTCTCCTTATGAAAAGCTGGAGAGCGGCTACGGCTGCATTTTAACAGAGGACGGGAGACGGATCCGTTCCGTATCGCAGGTCTCGCCCGGAGAGGTCGTGCAGATCTACCTGGCGGATGGTCGGATGACAGCCCGGATACAGGAAGTGAAAGAGTCCAAAGTGGATAGTGGGAAAAAATAACGAATTAGGTAAGTTCCTAAGATTCATTGCAAAAAGCAGTGTATGGGGATTTCGCATAAGAAAAAGGAGGATGAGAGATGGCAGAGCCAAATAGCACCGGGCAGGAGACGCTCGAGGAGAGTATGGAGCGACTGGAGACGATTTTAGATACGTTAGAGGGCGACGACATCTCTTTAGAGGAATCCTTTGCCCTCTATCAAAAGGGCATGAAGCTCGTACAGAGCTGTAAAGAAAAGATAGATACCGTAGAGAAAAAGATTTTGATCATGAATGGGGATGGCGGTCTTGATGAATTTTAGCAGTGAAATGAAAAAAAGAGTGACGGAAATAAAGAGCATTATCGAGCGAAATCTTCCGGAGGAGGAAGGCTTTCAGCGGACACTTTTAGAGGCAGTCAATTACAGTATGCTGGTAGGGGGCAAAAAGCTGCGTCCACTTCTGATGCAGCAGACGTATGCGATGTTTGGCGGAAGGTCAAAGGCGATTGAACTGTTTATGACGGCAATTGAGATGATTCACACACATTCTCTGATCCACGATGATCTTCCGGCATTGGATAACGATGATTACCGGAGGGGAAGGCTGACTACACATAAGGTATATGGGGAAGCCATGGGGGTGTTAAGCGGTGTTGCGCTGCTTAATTACGCATACGAAACCATGTTTCAGGCATTTGCCCTGACAAAAGAGCAGGATCGGGTAATCCATGCGTTGAGAGTGGTCTCACAGAAAACAGGCATTCATGGAATGCTTGGAGGACAAAGTGTTGATGTGGAAAATGACGGAAAGCCCCTTGAAAAAGAGATGCTTGACTATATTTACAGAAATAAGACGTCAGCATTGATCGAAGCCTCCATGATGACAGGCGCAATTCTTGCAGGAGCAAATGAGCAGGAAGTATCTGCAGTGGAGAAAGCTGCCGGAAATATAGGACTGGCTTTCCAGATTCAGGATGATATTCTGGATGTGACCAGCACTGCAGAAGAACTGGGAAAACCTGTACACAGTGATGAGAAGAATAATAAAGTTACTTATGTGACTCTTTTTGGAACAGAGAAGGCTGCTGAACAGGTGGAAGAACTCTCAGAGAAGGCAATCGATCTGCTGAAGAGTCTGAATAAAAATAACGAGTTTCTGTATTTGTTAATTGAAAAATTAATAAACCGCAGAAAATAAAGGAAGGATACAAATGATTCTGGAAAAGATTAAGAAACCCAATGATATCCATAAGATACCATTGGAAGATTTCGAGCCTCTGGCAGCGGAGATCAGGGACTTTTTAATCCGGTCAGTAAGTCATACAGGCGGACATCTTGCTTCAAATCTGGGAGTAGTGGAACTGACTCTGGCTCTTCATAATGTGCTGGATTTTCCGGAAGACAAACTAATCTGGGATGTAGGACATCAGGCATATACACATAAGATTCTTACCGGAAGAAAAGATGAATTTAAGAATCTGCGACAGGAAGGTGGATTAAGCGGTTTTCCTAAGAGAAGTGAGAGCCCCTGTGATGCATATGATGCAGGACACAGTTCCAATTCAATTTCGGCAGGACTGGGATATGTGCATGCCAGAGATATTCTGGGACAGAAGCATCATGTGGTTTCTGTGATCGGAGATGGTGCTCTCACCGGAGGAATGGCGTATGAGGCATTAAATAATGCTGCAGAGTTAAAGACAAATTTTATTATTATCATAAATGACAATAATATGTCCATTTCCAGAAATGTAGGAGGCATGTCCACTTATCTGAGTGCACTGAGAACTGCAGAAGCTTATACAGGAATGAAGATGGGTGTGACAAAGGCACTGAAGAAGGTTCCGAAGGTAGGGACTGCTCTGGTAGATACTATGAGAAAAACCAAAAGCAGTGTCAAGCAGCTTTTTATTCCGGGAATGCTGTTTGAAAATATGGGGCTGACATATCTGGGACCTGTTGACGGTCATAATATGCGTCAGATGATGAAACTCTTTAATGAAGCAAAACGGGTAGAGGGACCGGTAGTTGTTCATGTCCTGACAAAGAAAGGCAGAGGATACGAACCTGCAAGTGCCCATCCGGACAGGTTTCATGGAACAGGTCCTTTTGATATTAAAACAGGCCGGGTACTTCAGAAGAAAACAGTGCCGGGTTATACAGATGTTTTTTCCAAAGCACTGGTCTCTCTTGGTGAGAAAAATAAAAAACTGACAGCTATTACCGCAGCCATGCCGGATGGAACCGGACTTGTGGAATTCTCCAGGAGATTTCCGGACAGATTTTTTGATGTGGGAATCGCAGAGGAACATGCGGTGAGTTTTGCGGCGGGTCTGGCTCTTGGCGGCCTGGTTCCTGTTGTTGCCATCTATTCATCTTTTCTGCAGCGTGCTGTAGATCAGATCCTGCATGATGTATGTATGCAGAAGCTTCATGTGATTTTTGCTGTTGACAGGGCAGGGCTTGTAGGCGCAGACGGGGAGACGCATCAGGGCTGCTTTGATCTGTCTTATTTGTCCATGATGCCGAATATGACTGTTCTGGCACCGAAGAATGACAGAGAACTGGAAGAGATGCTTGCATTTGCGGTAAGCTTTGACGGACCGATTGCAATCCGCTATCCGAGAGGCAGTGCGCATCAGGGGCTTCGGGAATATCAGGCACCTGTGGAATATGGCAGAAGTGAGATTATCCGCAAAGGAAAAAAAATCGCTGTGCTGGGAGTGGGAAGTATGATCCCGTCCTGCATGGAAATCTGTAAAGGACTGAAAGATGACGGCTATGATCCTACTTTTGTAAATGCCAGATTTGTGAAACCACTGGATGTGGATCTTCTTGATGAACTGGCAAAGGATCACAGTCTGTTTGTGACAGTAGAAGAGAATGTGAAAAGCGGCGGATACGGAGAGCATGTGTCTGCTTATATGGAAGCCTGTCATCCGGAAATAAGAGTGTTGTCGGCAGCTGTCTGGGATCGTTTCGTACCCCAGGGAAATGTAGAAAGCCTGCGCAGCCGGATTGGACTTGGAGTGGAAGACATCAGACAGGCAATAGAAGATAGTGAGGAATTAAGAGAGCAATGAAGAAACGTTTGGATATGCTTATGATGGAACGTGCCCTTGCACCATCCCGCGAGAAAGCAAAGGCATTCATCATGGCAGGCGATGTATATGTTGATGGTCAGAAAGAAGATAAGGCGGGAACCATGTTCCCGGAGACTGTAAAGATTGAGGTCAGAGGAAACACTCTTCCGTATGTAAGCCGCGGTGGGCTGAAACTTGAAAAAGCTATGAAAAACTTTGATGTCACATTGGATAGTAAGGTCTGTATGGATGTAGGTGCGTCCACTGGAGGGTTTACAGATTGTATGTTACAGAACGGGGCAGTAAAAGTTTATTCCATTGATGTAGGATATGGACAGCTTGACTGGAAGCTTCGTAACGATCCGCGTGTAGTCTGTATGGAGAAAACCAATATCCGCTATGTGGTACCGGAGGATTTGGGAGAACCGGCAGATTTTTCATCAATTGATGTGTCCTTTATTTCTCTTACAAAAGTACTGCTTCCTGTAAGAAATCTCCTTACAGATGAGGGTGAGATCGTATGTCTGATCAAGCCGCAGTTTGAGGCGGGGAGAGAGAAAGTCGGAAAGAAGGGGGTTGTAAGAGATCCTGCTGTTCATCAGGAAGTGATCGAAAAAGTGCGCGATTATGCCATGAGTATTTTTATGGAGCCATGTCATCTTTCTTTTTCGCCAATTAAAGGACCGGAAGGAAATATCGAATATCTTCTTCATCTGAAAAAACATCCGGAAGGTACCGGGGTTACCGACAGCCTGAAGGTATCTGTAGAAGCTGTTGTGGCAGAGGCTCATGGACAGTTGGATTAAAAAGGCTGAGTCAGGAAGAAACTATGGACAGGTTTTATATTATTACAAATAGTGACAAGGATAAAAAACTTGAAATCACAGAAAAAATCGCAGATTATCTGAAAACACATCACAAAAACTGTGAAGTACAGCAGGCAGAAAGGAAACATGAGGGTTCCTTTCATTATACAGATCCTGATAAGGTTCCGGACGATACACAGTGTATTATTGTTCTGGGAGGAGATGGCACACTTCTTCAGGCAGCAAGGGATGTGGTGCATAAGGAAATTCCTCTTCTTGGAATTAATCTGGGAAATCTGGGTTTTCTTGCAGAAGTGAATCAGACCTCTCTGTACAGTGCTCTGGATCAGCTGATGGCGGATGATTACGAGGTAGAAGAACGCATGATGCTGGAAGGAAGGGTGTACCGTGGCAGAAAACTGATCGGACAGGATATTGCATTGAATGACATTGTGATCGGCAGAGACGGTCATCTCCGCGTGGTCCGGTTTAAGAATTATGTAAATGATGTTTATCTTAACTCTTATAATGCTGATGGAATTATTATTTCAACACCTACCGGATCTACCGGATACAGTCTGTCAGCGGGAGGACCTATTGTATCGCCCAATGCCGCCATGACGATCATGACTCCCATAGCACCACACACGCTGAATACAAGAAGCATTATTTTTCCTGCGCAGGATGTGATCACTGTAGAGATAGGAAAAGGAAGACACTGTGACTGTGAAAAGGGAATCGCATCTTTTGACGGAGATACATTTATCCCCATGGTCACCGGTGACTGCATTCAGATCCGGCGGGCAGATGTAAAGACAAAGATTCTGAAGCTGAACCATTTAAGTTTTGTTGAGGTATTGCGCCGGAAGATGAGAGACAGCTGATCAGCAGGAGGAAATAAGGTGAAAGTTGCGAGACATGAGAAAATTATTGAACTGATTCATCAGTATGATATTGATACACAGGAAGAGCTGGCCTCCAGACTTAATGAGGCAGGATTTAAGGTGACACAGGCGACTGTATCCAGAGATATTCGTGCTCTCAAGCTGACAAAAGTGGCAGGAAAGGACGGAAAGTCCCGTTATGCAATTATTAATAATGAATCAGGAAGTCTTGGAGAAAAATATACAAGAGTACTGGAAGATACCCTGCTTTCTATTGATGTGGGACAGAATATCATTGTGATCAAAACCGTTTCCGGAATGGCCATGGGCGTGGCAGCAGCCCTGGATGCGTTGAAATGGCCGGAAATACTGGGATGTATTGCAGGTGATGACACTATTATGTGTGCTGCAAAGACTGCAGACATGGCACTGGGAGCAGCAGAGAAACTGAGAAGTTTTGTCAGATTGAATAAGTGATCCCACGAGTAACTGCTCAATACCTTTGCAGTTACGATCCTGAACTTTTAACATTACAAATGACTTGATTATGGAGGCAATAAATGTTAGCTCATCTGCATGTGAAAAATCTTGCACTGATAGAAGAAATAGAAGTGGAATTTGGTCCCGGACTGAATATCCTGACCGGTGAGACCGGAGCAGGTAAATCTATCCTTCTGGGGTCTATGCAGCTGATCCTGGGTGCAAAAACTTCTAAAAATATGATAAGGGAAAATGCATCCTATGCACTTGTGGAGCTGCTTTTTCAGGTAGAAAACGAGAAAGCGCTGGAGACACTGAAAGCACTGGATATCTGTCCGGAAGATGGACAGGTACTTCTGTCCAGAAAAATCATGGATGGAAGAAGCATCAACAAGATTAATGGAGAGACAAGTACTGTAGGTCAGATGAAGGCTGCTGCAGCATGCCTTTTGGATATCCATGGACAGCACGAGCATCAGTCACTTCTGTATCAGGATAAGCAGCTTGCAATCCTGGATGCATATGGAAAAGAAAAAATCCTTCCTGCAAAGGAGAAAGTATCTCTGGCATATAAAGAATACAGCAAATGCAAAACAGAACTTGGTTCCATGAATATGAATGAGGAGCAGAGAAATCGTGAGCTGGCTTTTCTGGAGTTTGAGATCAAAGAAATCGAGAAAGCAAATCTGCAGCCGGGAGAGGATGAGGAACTGGAAGCCCGGTACAGAAAAATGAGCAATGCAAAACTCATCGTTGACTCCCTGCAGCTTGTACATAATCTCACAGGCTATGAAAGCAAGGAAGGCGCCGGAGAGACTGTCGGAGAGGCATTAAAGGAATTCTCTCATGTAACACAGTATGATCCGGAGCTTACACCTCTTGCAGAGACACTTACTTCTGTAGACGGTCTTCTGAATGATTTTAACAGAGAATTATCCGCTTATCTGGACGAGCTGACCTTTGATGAAGGAGAGTTTTATGAGACAGAGAGAAGACTGGATCTGATCAATGGACTGAAGGCAAAATATGGACGTACCATTGAGGAAATTTTCACATATCGCAAACTTCAGGAAGAAAAACTGGAAAAATTACATAAATATGAAGAAAATTTACAGGAATTAAAGGAGCGTCTCAGAGAACTGGAAAATATTCTTGAGAAAAAGTCGGATGAATTAGCAGAAATCCGTAAAGAATACAGTAAACAGCTTGAGCAGAAGATTATTCAGGGATTGAAGGATTTAAATTTCCTGGATGTGAATTTTGCCATTGATTTCCGGAAAAAGAAAAACTACACAGATAATGGAACCGATGATATCCAGTATCTCATTTCTACAAATCCCGGAGAAACTCTGAAGCCACTGGGACAGATCGTATCCGGCGGTGAGTTGTCTCGAATTATGCTTGCATTAAAGGCAATCCTTGCAGACAGAGATGAGATTGAGACATTGATCTTCGATGAGATCGATACTGGTATCAGTGGAAGAACTGCACAGAAAGTCTCTGAAAAGATGGCAGTGATCGGACAGCATCATCAGGTACTCTGCATCACGCATCTGCCGCAGATTGCAGCTATGGCAGACAGTCATTTTGAAATTGAAAAACATCTGCAGGGAACTGAGACTATTACCCAGATCCATGTGCTTAAAGAACATGATTCCATCCGCGAACTGGCAAGACTGTTAGGTGGTGCAGAAATTACACCTGCAGTTCTTGAGAATGCGAAAGAGATGAAAGAATTGGCACAGAAACAAAAAAATACAAGATTTAAATAAAATAATTGACCACATACTAAGAGAGGATAATCTTTGTGACGGATTGTTCTCTCTTATTTTTGTACCTTTCGGATTTGCTGTGATGGGAAGTGTTTTATGGCAATTTCACAGTTACAGAATTTCATAAATACAGAATGAAAGGATGTGCATAACAATGAACAAAAGAAAATACAGACTTTTTGTCATCTGTTGTCTTGTGCTGGATCTGTTGGTGATGCTGATATCAGGTTACAGATATCTGGACAGAAAGATACCTGACGAAATTCAGATTTCCAGAGGCAAAAAAACAGAAGATGTCACAGAAGTTTTGTCAACACCATTTGTTACATTTGAAGAAGCAGTTACTGTTTCGCAGGATGGAGGCTATATTCTGCCCTGTAAACTTTTGGGTTATATTCCATTTAAAGAAATAAAAGTGACACCTGCAGATGATCAGGAAATTTATGTCAGCGGAAGCACCATAGGAATTTATATGCAAACAGAAGGTGTTCTGGTGATTGACACCGGTGAAATTCAGAATCGGAATGGTGAGACAGAGGAGCCTGCGAGAAATATTATCAGACAGGGAGATTACATTATCTCATTTAACGGAGAAAAAATCTCTACAAAAAGAGAACTGATAGATGACATCTCAGAACTTGATGGCAGCGAAGTTACACTGGGGATAAGCCGCAAAGGAGAGAGTATTCCTGTATCTGTAACTCCTGTAAAAGACAAAAAAGGAGACTATAAACTTGGAATCTGGGTAAGAGATGATACTCAGGGGATAGGAACACTTACCTACGTAGATCAGAATGGTAATTATGGTGCCCTTGGCCATGGAATCAGTGATATAGACACTGCCCAGCTTCTGAATATCCGAAACGGAGCTTTGTATAAAGCCCGGATTCTTGCGATTAACAAAGGAAGTAAAGGCAATCCCGGCGAACTTGCAGGATACATCTGCTATGATGACAGAAATATTCTTGGAACTATCGAAGCAAACAGCAGAAACGGAATTTATGGTCAGTTCACAGGGATTGCAGATGATGCGATCACTTTAAAGAAAATGCCGGCTGCGTATAAGCAGGAAGTGAAGATTGGAACAGCCACAATTCTCTGCAGTACAGATGGCGAGGTAAAAGAATATGATGCAGAGATCAGAAAAATAGATTTGAATCATGAAGATACCAACAAAAGTTTTGTGATAAAGGTGACAGATAAAGAACTTCTGGAAGCTACAGGAGGGATTGTACAGGGGCTCAGCGGAAGCCCGGTTATCCAGAATGGAAAAATCATTGGTGCGGTAACTCATGTATTTGTTCAGGATGCTTCCAGCGGATATGGAATCTTTATTGAAAATATGCTGAAAAATACAGAAAGACTCTTTTAATGGATGATCAGGATTATGAAACAAAAATCTGATTATTGTCGAAATATATCAGATGCCTGTGAAAAATGAAAATAAAGAAAAAAGAATCACCAAAGCTGTCGACATAAAATAGGACAAATTTCCCTCTGTGTCTTGATTTTTCCGTAAGCATTCCTCTATAATATGTGATGAACCGAAAAAGAAAAGAGATTTATTGAAAAATGGGGGAGGAGTGAAATTTATGGAAAAATTAAATGTGGCAATTGCAGATGATAATGAGAAAATGGTGGAAGTACTTGGTCAGATAATAGAAGAAGACAAAGATCTGGAACTTGTGGGAAAAGCGCATAACGGAGAAGAAATCTGTAATATTATACGTGAAAAGGAACCGGACGTTGTGGTTCTGGATATTATTATGCCGAAAATGGACGGACTGGCAGTAATGGAGAAATTTGCCAATGACAAAAGTCTCAAAAAGATCCCATCATTTATCGTAGTTTCGGCAGTCGGTCAGGAACGTATTACAGAAAATGCATTTAACTTAGGGGCAGATTATTATATCCTGAAGCCTTTCGATAATCAGATGCTGCTTAATCGTATCAAACATGTGCGCAGAGCCGGCGAGAGAAGAATACGTCAGATCGGGCGGCAGCCTGAAAGGACAGAAGACAATCCGGTACCTGTGAGAAATCTGGAAACAGACGTGACAAATATCATTCATGAGATTGGAGTGCCTGCACATATTAAAGGATATCAGTATCTGCGTGACGCCATCATCCTGTCAGTTAATGACATGGAGATGCTCAATTCCATTACCAAGATACTGTATCCTACGATTGCAAAGAAACATCAGACAACAGCCAGCAGAGTGGAACGGGCTATCAGACACGCCATTGAAGTTGCCTGGAGCAGAGGAAAAATGGACACAATAGATGAATTATTCGGTTACACAGTCAGTACAGGAAAAGGGAAACCCACAAATTCAGAATTTATTGCTCTGATTGCAGATAAAATCAGACTGGAATATAAAAATCGCTCTTTCCAATAGTCATAGTTTGGAGTATAATTATTCAATAAAGGCTACCAAGGAGGGTTTTTCGCATGAAAAATATTTTATTTGCAACATCTGAAGCTGTACCATTTATCAAAACAGGAGGTCTGGCAGATGTAGCTGGCTCATTGCCGAAATATTTTGATAAACGATATTTTGATATTCGTGTGATCTTACCGAAATATGCCTGTATGAAACAGGAATGGAAAGATAAAATGAACTATATCACACATTTCTATATGGATCTTGGATATAAGAACTGCTATGTAGGAATCATGCACATGGAGTACGAAGGAATTCAGTTTTATTTTATTGACAATGAATACTATTTCAGCGGACCCAAACCGTATGACGGAGGAACATGGGATCTGGAGAAATTTGCATTCTTCTCCAAAGCTGTACTGTCAGTTCTTCCGGTTATCGGATTCAGACCGGATATTATACACTGTCATGACTGGCAGACCGGACTTGTTCCCGTATATCTGCACGACAGCTTCCAGCAGAATGAATTTTTCTGGAATATCAAGACGATCATGACAATACATAACCTTAAATTCCAGGGTGTATGGGATGTACAGACAATCAAGAATATCACAGGACTGTCCGATTATTATTTTACAGCAGACAAACTGGAAGCATATAAAGATGCCAACTATCTGAAGGGCGGTATTGTGTTTGCAGATGCAGTCACTACTGTAAGCAATACTTATGCAGAGGAAATCAAGACACCGTTCTATGGAGAAAAACTGGACGGTCTGATGTGTGCGCGTGCAAACAGCCTGCGTGGAATTGTAAATGGTATTGATTACAATGAATTCAATCCTGAAACAGATCCATATATCACAAAGACTTATAATGCAACAACTTTCAGAAAAGAGAAAGTTAAGAACAAACTTCAGCTGCAGAGAGATCTTGGATTGCAGGAAGATCCGAAGACGATGATGATAGGTATTGTATCACGACTGACAGATCAGAAAGGGTTTGATCTGATCGCATATGTGATGGATGAGCTTTGCCAGGATGCTATCCAGCTTGTAATTCTTGGAACCGGTGATGAACGTTATGAGAATATGTTCCGTCACTTTGACTGGAAATATCATGGAAAGGTATCTGCTCAGATCTATTATGATGAGAAAATGTCTCACCGTATCTATGCATCAGCAGATGCGTTCCTGATGCCGTCCTTATTTGAGCCATGTGGTTTGAGTCAGCTGATGAGTCTCCGTTACGGAACACTTCCAATCGTCAGAGAAACAGGTGGACTGAAGGATACGGTCGTACCTTATAATGAATATGAGGGAACTGGAAACGGATTTTCTTTCAGAAACTACAATGCGCATGAGATGCTTGCAACAGTGCGCAATGCGGAAAGAATCTATTATGATAAGAAACGTGAATGGAATAAAATGGTTGATCGTGCTATGGCAGCTGATTTTTCATGGGGTAATTCCGCACGTCAGTATGAAGAAATGTACAACTGGCTGATTGGTGATAAATAGAAACAGAGAGAAATATTAAAAACTACGAAAGAGCAGGGAATGTAAAAAAAGCACATTCCCTGCTTTTACTGTTATGTTGTTACTGTTTACACACCATTATCCCGCGAGGTGTTTTGGCATGAATATGCCAAAATCCCGAGACA
>ERZ824488.3331-NODE-3331-length-12303-cov-7.935091_pt1 | contig 12303 bp, 9 predicted proteins | sample MGYA00519936_ERZ824488 | MGnify/ENA primary metagenome ERZ824488 (study PRJEB31778, sample SAMEA3449153) | human gut metagenome | biome: human gut; feature: human-associated habitat; material: faeces | place: United Kingdom | collected 2010/2012 ... | reverse complement strand
GCTTGGAACATCCAAACAAGTTTTTCTTGTTCTTTGATGTAGTCGCTCATTTGAGACGCTGTACCTTCATCATCAGATTCACCTGCTAATTCAAGAATTTCACGTTGTTGTTCAAGTAATACTTTTAATCCTTCTAATGTGCCTTTTAAGCAAGATTGTGCATCACTTACTCCTAACTCTTCTTTAATACGTGAGTCTTTGAAGTATTGTGAATAACCGTTATGTGGTGTGTAACCTAAAGTTAAGATACGTTCTGCGACCTCATCAACTTTTTCCACTAAATCTGTGTAGATTTCTTCAAATTTTGCGTGTAATTCAAAGAAGTTTACACCTTTGATATTCCAGTGGTAACCACGTACGTTAGTATAGAATACTTGATAGGTTGCTAATAATTCGTTTAATTTTGCTGCTAATTTTTCAGATGCTTTTTTATCTAAACCGATAGATGTTTTTGACATAGTATTTTCCTCTTTATTGTTGATTAAAATGTTATTCCCTTGCTTGGGAAGTGCGGTCATTATAAGCATCATTTTTTCTGATGGCTATTTCATATTATCTAGTGATTCAATAGTTAAAATCTATTTATGATAAATTATACATAGTTAAAAACTTTTATTTTAAATTACAAAAAACTCTGTGAAGTAGATCACACATTCAATATTTCCCCTTTGACAGAATGAATCGAAGATGATTATGATTGATGCAAATCATTTTATTCTAAGATTTGATTGCTTTACTTCATTTTCGAATGAAATGTTTGGCTAGGTTTAAAAACCAAAAATATGATTTTATTACTCATCAGGAGTTTAGTATGACAAAGCATTTTTCCTTTGAAACAAATGAATCTCGTCGTCATTTTATGAAGCTTATGGCTGGCGTGGGGGCAGGTCTTGCATTTAGTGGCACATTAGGCACATTTGCACCAAAAGCCTTTGCGGCAGACATTAAAGGTAAAACCATTGAAGCGGGGATTGCTTATCCGCTTTCTACCGGTTTTGACCCAATGACATCAAGTGGTGCTTCACCTTATGCAGCAAACTTGCACATTTTTGAAGGTTTGGTGGATTTGCATCCTGCAACTCGTGAACCTTATCTTGCTTTAGCCGGAAAAGAGCCAGAGCAAGTTGATGAAACAACATGGCGTATTACTTTACGTGAAGGTGCAACTTTCCATGATGGCGCCCCCGTCACCACTGAAGATGTTGTGTATTCTTTCAATCGCATTATGGATCCAGCCAATAAATCACTATTTGTGATGTTTATTGATTTCGTTGAAAGTGTGAAAGCGGTAGATGATAAAGTGGTGGAATTCAAACTGAAATATCCATTTGCTTTATTCGCTAACCGCTTAACTTGTGTGAAAATTGTACCGAAACACGTGATCGATAAAGTGGGACAATCTGCCTTTGATGCGCACCCAGTTGGTTCGGGTCCATTCAAATTTGTTTCCGCGGTGAAAGATGACAAAATTGTCTTTGAAGCTTATGAACCTTACAATGGTAAATATCCAGCACAAGTTGAAAAAATGTCTTGGTTATTACTTTCTGATGCAGCCGCTCGTGTAACTGCACAAGAGTCTAAACGTACTCAAGCAATGGAAAGTGTGCCTTATTTAGACATTAGTCGCTTGAAAAATAAAAAGCAACAAGTGCAATCCGTTCAATCTTTCGGCTTGCTATTTTTAATGTTTAACTGTGAAAAAGCACCGTTTAACAACCCAAAAGTACGTCAAGCATTACACTATGGTTTAAACACTGAAAAACTTGTTGATATTGTATTTGATGGTAATGCAGAAGCAGCGACATCATACCTACAAACCACTCACCCAGATTATATTAAGGCATCAACTCAATATCCTTATGATCCGGAAAAAGCCGTGGCATTATTGAAAGAAGCTGGTGTGACAGAGCTTAAATTTGAATTGCTCGCAACCGACCACGACTGGGTGAAAGAATCTGCACCATTGATTTTAGAGTCTTGGAACAAGATTCCAGGTGTGAAAGTCACTTTACAACACTTACAATCGGGTGCGTTATATAGCAACAACGTGGATCCAGGTGTGTATGAAGTAGCCATCGCGCCGGGTGACCCATCCGTGTTTGGTAACGACTTAGACTTGCTTTTAAGCTGGTGGTATCGTGGTGATGTATGGCCGAAACGTCGTTTCCGCTGGAGCAACACCCCTGAATTTGCGAAAGTGACTGAATTGCTCAATGCAGCTGTGAGAGCAAAAGATCACGCTGAAGCGAAAAAATCATGGGAAGAAGCGATTAACATTATTGCGGCTGAAGTACCACTTTATCCGATTGTTCACCGTAAACTCCCTTCAGCATGGGATGATAGCAGCCTTGAAGGTTATCAACCATTGGCTACAACCGGTTTATCTTTCCTCGGTGTGGGCCGTAAATAAAAGCACTTTTTAATGTTTAGGCTGTTGAGTAATCAACAGCCTTTTTTCTTTCTTTTTAACACCAAAGTGCGGTCATTTTTTCCCCTGTTTTTCAATCATTTTTGCTCTCTATTTTATTTCAAAAAAATCTTTGTGAAGCCGATCACAGATTTGAACTTTGCCCGAGGTACTTGGATTGACAGGGGATAGAGCGAACATTATGATTTGTATAAGTCATTTTGTTTTTTAATTTGATTATTTCACTTCATTTTTAATTTAATGAATTTCTAAAATAGAATAGGAGAGGTCAGATGGAAATGATACTTCGATTATTGTTACGCCGATTGATGGCTTTGCCGGTCATGATACTGGGTGTAACCGCGCTCGTCTTTGTCGTGCTTCAATTCACGCCGGGTGATCCTGCTACAGTGGCATTAGGCGAAAGTGCTAGTGAAGCGGCAAAACAACTTTACCGCGAATCACATGGCTTAAATGATCCACTCTTTGTTCAATATTTTCGTTTCTTAGGTAATTTACTTGTATTAGATTTTGGGGTGACAATGCCTCCAGAATTACCGATCAGTAGCATGTTAGCGAAATCTTTCCCAATCACTTTACAACTTACCTTAATTGGTGTGGTGTTTGCGGCAGTGGTGTCTTTCTCATTAGGTGTACTTGCCGCGCTTTATCGTGATAGCTGGGTAGACCAAGTGATTCGTTTAATCTCTGTTGCAGCGGTTGCGACCCCATCATTCTGGTTAGGTATCTTACTTATTCAATGGTTCTCTTTGGAATTAGATTGGTTGCCTTCTGGTGGTTTTGTGCCATTCAGCGAAAGCCCGATGGGGTATATCAATTCCATGATTTTGCCATCTCTTGCGCTTGCCGTGCCGGTATGTGCGTCATTAATTCGTGTGGTGCGTACAACCATGGTTGAAGAAATGGATAAAGACTATGTGAGAACAGCGATTGGTAACGGTGTGCCTTATGCAACCGTTATTCGTCACAACGTATTACGTAATGCATTAATCACGCCAGTAACAGTATTAGGTTTACGCGTAGGCTACTTACTTGGTGGTGCGGTCGTTATCGAACAAATCTTTGACTTACCTGGCATGGGTAAATTGATTTTTAACGGCATCGTCAACCATGACTTACACTTAGTACAAGGTGTGGTTCTGACAATCGCCTTTACCTTCGTTTTAGTGAATATTATCGTTGATATTCTCTATGTGTTGATTAACCCTAAAATTCGGAGTCTATAATGTTTCGTCAAGGTTTAGCAGATCGATTAGCTGCAAGCGGTGCGAGATTCCGAGCACTTTCCACCGCATCAAAAATTTCATTATTATTCTTAGTTTTCGTTGCTTTAGTGGCGGTGTTTGCCCCTTGGGTGGCAACACATGATCCATTAGAAGTGATCGCACGTATGCGTGCTCCAAGTGCGGAATATTGGTTTGGGACTGATCGACTTGGTCGTGATATTTTCTCTCGTATTGTTTACGGTGCCCAAACGTCCTTATTTATCGGTTTAGGTGCGGTAGCTTGTGCCATTATTTTCGGTAGTGTTTTAGGTGCAACGGCAGCGACATCCGATAAATGGGGCAATGAAATTATCATGCGCTTAATGGATATTTTAATGGCCTTCCCTGGTATCGCATTAGCGGCAGTGTTATTAGCAACCTTTGGTAACTCTGTGCCAGTTATTATCATCACCATTGCCGTAGTTTATACTCCGCAACTTGCTCGTGTAGTTCGTGCGAATGTGGTATCACAATGGGATGAAGATTACGTGCGTGCTGAACGCGTTATTGGTGGTAGCCGTACTTATATTCTTCTCAAACACGTTGTACGCAATACTGCTGCACCGGTTTTAGTCTTCGCAACCGTAATGGTGGCAGATGCTATAGTATTCGAAGCTTCACTTTCTTTCTTGGGTGCAGGTGTACAACCACCACATCCTTCATGGGGTAACATTCTTTCTGAAGGTCGTAACATCGTATTAAACGGCGCATGGTGGGCAACAACCTTTGCCGGTGTCATGATTCTTTTAACTGTATTAGCCTTAAATATCTTAGCAGAAGGTCTTACTGATGCATTGGTTAACCCGCGCTTAAAAGGCGGTAAAAAACCAGAAGGCAAATCAGATGAACGTCTTTCTACTGACGTACAAGAAGCGCTTTCTGAAGGTCTTGCATTAAAACGTTACTTACTCAAATTACATGAAAAAGAAATCACACGTACGAATCGTATGCAATTAGATCCAAATGCAAAACCGATTTTACAAGTGAAAAACTTATCTATTCGTTTCCCGAATCGTTATGGTGACATTCCATTGGTTGATAATATCAGCTTCACCGTAAATGAAGGGGAAACCATGGGGTTAGTGGGTGAGTCTGGTTGTGGTAAATCTATTACGGCATTCTCTATCATGGGCTTGTTACCAAAAACAGCCAAAATCACTGGGGAAGTGCTTTTCACTGATCGTAGTGGTAAACAACACAGCTTACTTAATTCTAACAATTTAAGTGAATTGCGTGGTTCTGAAATTGCGATGATTTACCAAGACTCTTTAAGTGCATTAAATCCATCAATGCGTATTAAAGATCAAATGGCACAGCTCATTAAACGTGGCAGCCATCATACCGCAGAAAAATTGTTGGAATGGGTACACCTTGATCCTGAAAAAGTATTGAACCGTTATCCGCATGAACTTTCTGGTGGTCAACGTCAACGTGTGGTGATTGCAATGGCATTAACTCGTGAACCGAAATTATTAATCGCCGATGAACCAACAACCGCATTAGACGTGACTGTTCAAGCTGAAGTAGTGAAATTACTGAATGAATTACGTGAAAAACTAGGGTTTGCGATGGTGTTTGTCAGCCACGATTTAGCATTGGTTGCTCAATTAGCTCACCACATTACGGTAATGTATGCAGGACAAGTGGTTGAAATGGCTCCAACATCCTTATTGCTTGCCAACCCAACTCACGAATATACACGTGGCTTATTGGGCTCTGTACTTTCAACTGAAGTCCGTGCGAAACGTTTATATCAAATTCCGGGCAGCGTACCATCACCTTACGATTTTGCTGTAGGTGACCGTTTTGCAAGTCGTTCATTACGACCAGATGCAAATCCGGATCAAAAATTGGTATTAACCGCTGTAGAAGGCGAGCCGTCTCACTTGTGGGCTTCTCATCTAGCTAAGCCTGTAACGGAAGCGAAAGGAGCATAATATGAGCAGTAGTATTAAAGTCATTAAAGAACAAAACATCATCGATTTAGAAAATATCGTGGTGCAATTTCCTTCTCGCGACGGTTCATTGTTTGGACGTAAAAAATTCACTGCGGTGAACAATGTGAGTCTTGGCATCAAAGCAGGGGAAACCATTGGTTTAGTTGGGGAGTCTGGCTGCGGGAAATCTACCTTAGCCAACGTGATCATTGGGCTGCTTAAACCGACATCAGGTTTAGTGAAATTCAACGGCTTACAAATGCAATATGGTAGCTCAGAAGCGAGAAAACAATTCGGTCGTCAAGTATCGGTGATTTTCCAAGACCCTGCAACAGCACTGAATCCTCGCATGAAAGTGTTGGATATTTTGCGTGACCCAATGGATATTCACAATGTGTTACAACCCCATGAACGGGAAAAACGCGTATATGATTTACTTTCTCGCGTCGGTTTACCACGTTCTGCGGCACAAGTTGAGCAAACTCGTTTATCAGGTGGACAAAAACAACGTGTGGCGATTGCACGAGCTTTAGCACTGAATCCCAAACTGATTGTGGCGGATGAACCGACTTCTGCATTAGACGTATCTGTTCGTGCTCAAGTGTTAAACTTATTGGCGGATTTGAAAAAAGAACTCAATCTTGCCATGGTGTTTATCTCTCACGATATCCAAACCGTACGTCAAGTATCTGATCGCATTGTCGTGATGTATGGCGGTCAAATTTTGGAAACCGGTAGCACTGAAGATATTTTCAACCATCCAACAGTGGATTACACAAGAAAATTACTCGGTGTTGCACCATCATTGTTATAAAACGAGTAAATAAAATATCTTAATTTATAACCGCACTTTAAAAGTGCGGTTATTTTTTTATGATTTTTCTTGCATAGACTTGAAAACTTAGATAAAAGATTACTTATCTTTACAGATGAATTGTAATTGTGGAGCCATTATGCAAACTAAATTTAATTTATATCCTAAAGAACAATTGCCTGAAAAATTTAAGTTTCCCCAGTCTTATATTGATTTATCGAGTAATATGGAAAAGATAAATGAATTGGAATATTTTCCTTGGTGGTTTGAGGATTCTGAGTTTGAGGATAATGTTTATCTTTATAGTAAGGCTATTGAAGAGCTTACAGGTGTGGCTGATTTAATTGCATTTGCTAGAGATGGCGATTGGGCAGCTTGTTTCAAATTAACGGATTACTCTGGAAATCCGAGAGTTTATGTTCACGATCTTGGTAATGAAGCCAATAAATATGAATGTAAGGATTTTGATGAGTGGTTAGCGGAAGAAATCAAAAGTGCAAAAGAGTATTAAAATGGACTATTTAAATTTAAGTAAAGAAGTTTCCTATGCGCTTCGTCATGCCCCATGGGAATATGAATTAGAATTGGATTCTGAAGGTTGGGTTTCTGTCGAACAATTAATTTCATCATTTAGAAATAGTGATGAAAAATGGAATACGTTAACCGAAGACGATCTAGTTAAAATGATCAACCTATCGGAAAAGAAAAGGCATGAGATTAAAAATGGAAAAATAAGAGCTTTCTACGGGCATTCAATTCCAATGAAAATTTCTAAAGAAATTGGTTATCCACCAAAGTATTTATACCATGGGACAAGTATAAATTATTTAGATGATATTAAATTAAATGGATTGAAGCCAATGTCTCGTCAATATGTACATTTATCTGAGGATGTTGAAACAGCAACATTGGTTGGGAATAGAAAGAAAGGAGAGACAATTCTTCTAAAAATTGATACAGAACTAGCACAATCTAAGGGAGCAAAATTTTATATTGGCAATGAAAAAGTCTGGTTATCAGATTACATTTCGCCTGAGTTTATAAAAGATAATTAATGATTAAGCATATTTGCATTATGTGATCATTTTTGCGGTGAAGTTTCGCCAAATAGCGTAGAATGGGCATATAAAAATAAGGAGATTTAATATGCAACAAAAAATTCAACAAGCATTAGCCGATTCGCCACTTTCAAATGCAATTCTTTCTGCATTAGAAGAACAAGAATGGAAAGGTTTTTTACCGGCTGAGAAAGTGCGGTCAATTTGTGATGAATTTAAGCTTACGCCTGTTCAATTAGGTTTGGCACTTTTGCCCGTAGCAGCTTGTTATAGCCACACACCCATTTCAGAATTTCATGTTGGCGCGATTGCGATTGGTGAAAGTGGTGATTTTTACTTTGGTGCGAATCAAGAATTTCAGGGTAGTAGCATGGCTCAAACCATCCATGCTGAACAAAGTGCGATTAGCCATGCATGGTTACGTAATGAACCTCGCATCACGGATATCGTAGTGAATTACACGCCTTGCGGTCACTGCCGTCAATTTATGAATGAGCTTTATCAAGCGGAAGATTTGAAAATCCATTTGCCACACAGTCAAAATAATCCACTTCCTCAATATTTACCCGATAGCTTTGGCCCGAAAGATTTAGGCGTTGATTTGCTTCTATTAAACAAAGAAGAACAAGGCTTCACATTGACAACGGAAGATGAAGTGGCAAATAAAGCGATTTTAGGGGCAAACCGAGCACATTCACCTTATTCTAAAAGCCCTCACGGTGTAGGCATTTTATTTAAAAATGGGGAAATGATTTGTGGTCGCTATGCAGAGAATGCAGCATTTAACCCTAGCTTACCCGCTATGCAAACAGCAATTAATTTTGCTTATTTAAATCAATTGGATGTATCAAAAATTGAGCGTGTAGTATTTGCAGAGAAACCGTTGCGTTTAAGTCACCGCAAGATGGCTGAGCAGTTATTGAAGAGTCTCTGCAAGGTAAAAATGGAATATATTAGCCTATAAGTGCGGTTAAAAATGAATGTGTTTTTGAAGTAAAAGAAAAAGTCGAACAGAGATAATCTCTCATGTTCGCCTTTCTTTTTACTGATTTTATGCTAATTCAGCACGTAATTTTTTCGTAACATCAACCATCACTTTTAATGCCGCAATCGTTTCTGGCCAACCGCGCGTTTTTAAACCACAGTCTGGATTTACCCATAAACGTTCTTTCGGCACCACTTGTAATGCTTTGCGAAGAAGATGTTCAATTTCTTCTGATGCAGGCACACGTGGGCTATGAATGTCATATACGCCAGGACCAATATCATTCGGGTATTTGAAATCACCAAATGCGGTGAGTAATTCCATGTCAGAACGCGAGGTTTCGATAGTAATGACATCGGCATCTAGGGCTGCAATAGCCGGTAGAATGTCGTTAAATTCGGAATAACACATGTGCGTATGAATTTGTGTATCATCTTGGCAACCCATTGAGCTTAAACGGAAGGCTTCGCCCGCCCATTTCAAATAAGCATCCCAATCTGCACGTTTTAACGGTAAACCTTCACGAATAGCTGGCTCATCAATTTGAATGACTTTGATGCCTGCCTTTTCTAAATCTAATACTTCATCAGAAAGCGCAACCGCAATTTGTTTACAAACGGTTTCACGAGGAATATCGTTACGCACAAAAGACCATTGTAAGATCGTGACTGGCCCCGTCAGCATGCCTTTCATCACTTTATTGGTAAGGCTTTGGGCATATTGCGACCAACGTACCGTCATTGGTTCTGGACGAGTAACATCACCGTAAATCACAGGCGGTTTCACGCAACGTGAACCGTAACTTTGTACCCAGCCAAATTTAGTGAAAGCAAAACCATCAAGTAGTTCGCCGAAGTATTCCACCATATCGTTACGTTCTGCTTCGCCATGTACCAATACATCTAAGTCTAATTTTTCTTGCTCACGTACAACAAATTCAATTTCTTTTTTCATTGCTGCTTCGTAATCCGCTAAGCTGAGTTCGCCTTTTTTGAAGGCTGCACGTGCATGACGAATTGCTGTCGTTTGTGGGAAAGAACCAATGTTTGTAGTTGGCAGAAGTGGCAGATTTAACCACGCATTTTGTAATTTAATGCGTTCCGCAAATGGTGATTTACGTTGGTCGGCATTTTTCGGTAAGTTTGCTAATCGTTCTGCGACACAAGTGCGGTGAATTTCACGTGAGTTTTTACGTGCATCCGCAGCAGCTTGAGAAGCCGCTAATTCAGCTTGAACCGCTTCACGGCCTTGCTCTAGTGCAGTCTTAATAACGCGTAATTCTTGAATTTTTTGTAACGTGAAAGCCAACCATTGATAAAGCTCAGGCTTATTGGCTTGTAGCTGTGTTTCGACTTCTAAATCATAAGGTGTATGAAGGAGAGAGCAGCTTGGCGCAATCCATAAACGATCACCTAATTTCGCTTTTAATGGCTCAACTACATCTAACACTTGATTTAAGTTTGCACGCCAAATATTACGGCCATCAATGATGCCGACAGATAAGATTTTGTCGTAATCCGCAAAGGCAACAAGTTGTTCAGGTGCACGAACTAAGTCGATATGTAAACCTGTAACAGGCAAGGCTTTTAACAAATCAGCATGTTCTGCTACAGAGCCGAAATAAGTCGCAAGCAATAATTTCGCTTTCACTTGTTCAGCAAAAGTGGCGTAAATCGCTTTATAAGCGGCAATCCATTCAGCCGGTAAATCTAAGGTGAGAGCGGGTTCATCAATTTGAATATATTCTACGCCTTCTGCAGCTAACGCATTTAAAATTTCAACATAAACTGGCACGAGTTTTGCTAATAAATCAAAGCGATTAAATGCAGCGCCTTTTTCTTTACCTAACCAAAGGAAGGTGAGTGGACCAACGATTGTTGGTTTAACTTGATACCCAAGTGCTTTAGCTTCACGGATTTGTGTCACATAATGTTCGGGATTGGCTTTAAATTGTGTCTCTTTATGGAATTCGGGTACAAGATAGTGATAGTTGGTATCGAACCATTTTGTCATTTCAATGGCAAATTGGGTTTTATTACCACGCGCCAATTGGAAATATTGATCGAGCGTTAAGTTTTGGCTATCAAAACCAAAGCGTGCAGGAATCGCACCTGTTGCCACTTGTAAATCTAAAATATGATCGTAAAGCGTGAAATCAGCCACCGCGACAAAATCGGCATTTGCCTTGGCTTGATGCTGCCAGTTTAGTTCACGTAATCTTTTGGCGATATCTAATAAATCCGCTTCTGCAATTTCGCCACGCCAGTAACGCTCTTGAGCAAATTTAAGTTCACGTTTTGCGCCTACACGCGGAAATCCTGCTAAATGAAATGTTGTCATAATGAATCCTTCTATTGTTTTTGTTTGGTTTAGACGTCTAAACGTCTGTTCATTTATAGAATGCAATAGAAAAGAAGATTACACAACTTCATAATTTTCAGCTTTTAGATGAATTAAATTAATAAATAAAAAGACCGCACTTTAAGATTTCTAAAAAGTGCGGTCTTTTTTGTATGAGATTTTATAGTGTTATAAGGCGGTGACGAAAGTAATTAAGCCTAAAATCACACCTGGTGCATTGGCTAATGAAATAGGCAGATCGCGTTTTTCTTTCAACAAGCCATAAGCTACCCATAAACTACAGTTGATTGTCGTAGCAAAAGGTTGTAACCAACCACCTTTTTGACCAGATAAATTTAGACCAATTTGTTGCAAGTAAGACACATACATACAAACTGAAGTAAAGGTTGCGACATAGCCTAAAATGGTAATAAAACGTTGATTTGTCATTTGCTCTCCTAAGTTTAACAGAATAATCCGAAAGTAGATTATTAACTAAAAATTCATAATATTTGAAAATTATACAATATAATTAATCAAAAGTCAATAAAAGGCAAAATAGAGCAAAGATCGTTTCATTTTAGTTAAGGATAAAATGCGTTTTTTTTGGGGGATATGAAGAGAGTTGAAAGAAAAAAAGCAAAAAAATAACCGCACTTTAAAGCGCGGTTATAGAGAATTCTGAACAGTTCAGTTGAGATTATTCAACACCAACCATTACAGAAGTTGCTTTAATAATCGCATATGCTTCTTTACCGACAGCTAAACCTAATTCTTTTACTGCATCGATAGAGATGGTAGAAGAAATTACGTTACCGTTACCGATATCAATGTGTACGATTGCGTTCACAGAACCAGTTTCGATTGATTTTACAGTACCTTTAAGTTGGTTTCTTGCGCTAATTTTCATTAAGCATTTCCTTATGTTTGAGTTAAAAAGAGTAAGTATTATATAGGTAAATATATAAGTTGAAAATACTACTTAATAGGTGATAAACCTTTTAAGATTTGCTCGGCATTTTCTTTACTTAACGCGTAACCGTAATATTTTTGATAGAAGGCTTGTGTTTTTTCTACCATGTTTAAATCTTTAAATTGTTCAGGATGGAAAAGTTGAGCCGCCCAAAGAATTTGTAACGCTTCTTCTGCACTGTAGCGATCCCATGGGAACGTGCCGGTTGGATTGGCATAAATACGATTATTTTTGACCGCACTTATTGATTGCCATGCTGGGTCAGCTTTAATTTTTTCGATTGCTTCTTGTGCTTTATTTCCGCTGCTGCCGATAATAATGACATCTGGATTCGCTTGAATAATGCTTTCTACGGTGACGGTCACCATATTGGCTTCATCAGGTAACACGCTTTTACCACCGGCTAATTTAATCCATTCACCAATCATCGATTTTCCGCCGTCAATCATCAATAAGTCAGAGCCTTTAGTGATATGTAACACCGTAGGGCGTTGTTCATCTTT
>ERZ824488.3328-NODE-3328-length-12321-cov-12.444481_pt1 | contig 12321 bp, 14 predicted proteins | sample MGYA00519936_ERZ824488 | MGnify/ENA primary metagenome ERZ824488 (study PRJEB31778, sample SAMEA3449153) | human gut metagenome | biome: human gut; feature: human-associated habitat; material: faeces | place: United Kingdom | collected 2010/2012 ... | reverse complement strand
ATTTAAGGGGGAGAAATCGAAATCTCCCCCTAATCCCCTAGGCCTAGCGGAGCGCATGCCCCGCCCGCAGGCGGTGGAAGGAGTTCTCCCGCAGGCGGTGGAAGGAGTTTACGCGCTAAACCCGCACTCAATCCTCACCGCGTATTCCGGTTGCAACAGCTTCACGCCAAAACCGTCCATCTTCCAGCCCACCGTGGAAATCTGGTCAAGCGGATCTGCCGTGCCCGCGCTGCCCGCCGGCTTGACGATCACGCGCGGCTTTGCGCCCTTGAGGCTCGTCACGCCGTAGGCGTACTGCCCCAGCACGATCACGCTCGCCACATCTGCGCCGTCCGTGCCCGCGCCCTCGAAGATCTTCGCCTCGGTCGTCTCCACCAGCCGCACGCCGAACAGACGGCCGACCTCGCCCGTGTAGATGTTCTCCTTGTCCTGATACTGGCTGACCTTCACAAAGGCCTCGTCCTCCTGCAAGTCGTACATCGTGTCCGGGCCGATAATCGCCACGTAGTAGCCGCCGAACGTCTGCGCATGGTTCTTCTTGAGCGTCTTGACCGCCTTGCGCAGCTCGCGGCTGGTCAGCTTGTCCGCCGCCGTCAGTTCGGCGCGGCTCGCCTTGCCGCCCGCGTAGATCACGTTTGCGCACTTCGCCAGTTCCTCGCGCACCACCGCGTCGATGCTTCGCGCGCCCGCGTCGCCAAACAGCTTCGTGCGGCGCATGATGTCCATGTCCAAATGCGTCAGGTCGAGCTTGTCCGTGCAGCGCGCGTATTCGCCGTACTGCTGAAGCTGCACCGTCACCTCCGTTTCGGCCAGCATCACGCTCTCGCCCGGATCGCCCTCGCTGAGCGCCTTCGTGTTCGTCTCCAGCGGAATCAGCTTGCGCATGTTCATCACCAAACCGCTGTGCGGCGGCATACGGTGCTCGTCGCCAAACTGCAAGTGCACCAGATTCGGTTCAAACGTCCGCAGCAATTCGCGGTTGTAATAGGTCTGCATGCCCGCGCTCAGGGCGGAGCTGGTCGTCATGTTCGTGTCAGTATTCGTGTAAGCCATATGCTTCCTCCTCAATTTCGTTTGTTCATCGGGTCACGCGGCCGTCCGACGCTCATTCCACGCGCACCTTTCGTCCCGCCATCATCGCTTCCTGCGCCCTCTTTGAAAAGGCCGCAAACTCCCTGTCGCTCATCTGCTCGATTCGGCTGCCGGGGCGAACCGTCCCCGCGGCCGTCGTTCTGGCAATCGGCACCATGCCCTTTTTCGGCGCCGCCAGCATCCGCTTGAGATAGCCGCACGCCGCGCGAACAACGCCGTGGCCGTCAGCGATTTCCCGCTGCACCGCCTCGTCCTGCGTCATCGCGCCCAGTTCGCCGGTCGTCCAGCCGTCCTCAAACAGCTCGCCCAGCCCCTGTCGAATCCCCGCAATCCATTCCTCGTTCTCTTCTTCCTGCTGCTGTTCCGCCTCGCCGGTCAGGTTTTCTTCCAGCTCCTCCACGCCGATCTCCTCGTTCGGCGCAATGACCATGTTCTCTTCCATCTTGTTCTCCTTTCGCATCTCATCGAATTGTACGTCGGTCAAGCCCTCCGGCCTTGCCGCCGATTACCTATAGGGGCTTTGCGGTCGCCCCTATCACCCTTCGCCCCTCTCAAAGAAACTTGACCGTTCCTCCGTCCCCCGCACCTCTCCCCAAAGACCTCCCTCCTCGAGGGAGGGGGACCGCCCGCAGGCGGTGGAAGGAGTTCCCCGCCCGCAGGCGGTGGAAGGAGTTCCTCGCCCGCACTCGGTAGAAGGAGTTCCCCCTTCTCATCCCGCTTACAGCGAACCATTCTCCCGAATCGCCCTCAGCACCCCTTCCTTACTCCGATATCCCTCCATCAGCCGGATCACCGTCTCCGGCGGCAGCGGCGTTCCCGCGTCCGCGCAAATCTTGACCGCCTGCATCAGGAATTCGTTGTCGCTCTGAATCTGGTTGGGATTTCCGCGCTGCACCTGCACGCGCACCGTGTACGCGGGTCTGGGCAGCGCGCCGCCGCGCCTGTCCGGCGCGACCAGCTCGATGATTCGCTCTCGCATCCCGCCGGCCGAGTTCCACCCGCCGATGATCCGCAGCTTGCGTCCCGGCTCCATGTATTCGCTCAGCACCCAGAGAATCTGCTCGATCATCCGCCTGAAAGCGTCCTTGAATCGTTCACTGTGCCAGCGCGTGATCTTGCCGCCCGCCTCCTGCAAATAGTGGATGGCCGTGCCCGCCGTCACGTTCAGGCCGCCCTCGCCGCGCGTGAACTGGTTCTGTCCGCAGTCCTGCTTCATCGTATCGGCCATATAGCGCATCATCTCGTATACCTGCCTGTTGATCGGCGCAGCCTGCACCGTCTGCATCACCTCGCGGATGTCGTTGCCCTCCCACTCGATGATCGTCTTGCGCATGTCGGCCACGTCGTCGGGATTCACGCCGCTCCCCCTTCGGATGAAGTGCCGCTGTATGCTCGATTCCCGCGCATTGTCGTCGATGTATTTGGCGTATCGGTCGATTGCCGTCTGCGTGTCGTAGTAGTCGTAGATCAGCCCCGTGCCGAACGGTTTGCGCCATGCGTCGCGGTATTTGTAGAGCACAAACGGATATTCCCCGTGCGCATACAGCCCTTCGGGGTATTCGCTCTCCGCGCCGTAGCCCGTCTCCGTGCTGAACAGCAGCGCCCGCCCCGCGACCTGCGCCATATGGACGCGCGTTTTCTTCGCCTGCGCGTCGTATTTCTTGTACCAGAATTCCAGCAGCGTCACCCGCGTATCGCCCTCCGGGGTCTGCGCATCGTCCTCGTCCGCTCTCGCGTATCGGTCGCCCGCCACATAGCCCTTCGCCTGCGGATAGTGCTCCTCCACCCATGCCACGCTCGTGTGCGTCGCCTTGAAGCAGCCCCGCCCGTCCTGAATATCCTCGTACATCGGATCGGGATAGAAATCTTCGGGATGCCACGCCAGCACGTTCACCATGCCCTCGCCTTCCTCCAGATTTTCGTCCCAAAACACCTGCGCCACGCCCGTGCCCGCCACGATGGCGTCCTCCATCAGCGTCTGGTACTTGCCCGGCCAGCCCGCGCGGTAGAGCACAAAGCTCACCACGTCGTCCATTTCCTCGGCGCTCTGCGCGGTCTCCTCCCGCTCCGGCAGCATGACGGCTTCCGGCAGGTTGTCGATCTGGTCGGCGATCATGTTGTCCACACAGCTTCCCAGCGTGTTGCCCGTCGGCGCGGTTTGGCTCTGCTCGTCGGGTTTTCGCGCCCGCAGCATGCGCGCCTTGCGCATCAGCTCGTGTTCCTCCCCGAGTTGATCATAAAAGCAGTCAAACAGCGCGTAAGCCCGCGCAACCAGCGCCCTTTCCCGTTCGGAAATCGGCTGATTTTCCGCCGCATCCCATCGGCGCGCGGCCTCTCGCCTGTCGCCCACTTCGTTCATGTTTTTTTCCTCCTTTCCTGTTTTGGGGTTCATACGCCGGTCAAGGCCTCCGGCCTTGCCGTCGATTGCCTATAGGGGCTTTGCGGTCGCCCCTATTACCCTTCGCGCGCCCTCCCAAAGAAACTTGCCCGTTCTCCCGTCCCCCCGTAACCCCTCCCCAAAGACCTCCCTCCTCGAGGGAGGGGGACCGCCCGCAGGCGGTGGAAGGAGTTCCCTCCCGCATCCGGTGGAAGGAGTTCCCCTCTCGCAGGCAGTGGCAGGAGTCCCCTTATTCGTCGAACCCCTTTCGCGGCCTCGGCGCAATCGGCCTCGACATCAAAAAATACCGCGTCTCGTCGTAGATGTGATCCTCGCCCGCGGTGTCAATGTCCTCCGGCCTGCGCGCGTCGTAGACCAGCGCCGGGATCGTCCGTCGAAAGTCTCGGCAGTTTTCGAAAACGTAGAGCATCGGCCGCCCTTCCTCGTCAAATTTGAGGCGCTCGTGCAGCTGCATCTTTCCTGGCAGCCGCGTGTTGTCCCCCTTCATAAAGATCACGCCGTTGAATACCTTTCGAATCTGCTCCTCCACGCTCAGTCCCCGGCTTCTGTCCCAGATGGCCGGATCGGCAATGCCGCTGACGTGTATGCCTTCCTCAAATTCCGGCTCCATCAAGTCGGCCAGCTGCCGCGCGATTTCTCCGGGCGGGCAGGTCACGCCGACGTTCGCCTCCCCCGGCACGCAGCCGTAGAGCTCCTTGTATCGGTAAACCCGTCCCTCCTCGTCCACCGCCCAAACGCCAAAAGAAAAAGGCCGCGTGTATCCGTGGTCGAAACTGACCACCCGCGTCCAGTGCCATGGAATTTTGAACGGTTTGACGACGTGCGTGTATCGCCCGTCCTCGTAATGTGCCGGATCGTCCACAAACTCCGGGAAAGCCTGCCCGTCGAATGCGTCCCACTTTCCCAGGAGCAACGCGTCCCGCAGCGCCTTGGGCTTCTGCTCCAGCTCCACGATGTAGTCCCGCGTGATGTGCGGATTGTCCATCGCCGTCGCCGGGATGTATTCGATCCGCCTCACGCTCACCCCGCCGAGGATGCTGCTTTCCACCGTCGCTTCGGCGACGCGCTGCCCCGCGCCCGTCGCGTCCACGAATCGCGCCTTCACCCATGCGTGCCCCGGGCCGCCGGGGTTGCTCGCGCAGCGGACGCAGGGCGTGATGCCCAGCCGCTTTTCCGCGCGCAGCCTCGTCCGGAGGTAGTCGTACATGGGCTTTGTGAAATGCGTCAGCTCGTCGAAATACAGCCAGTGGATTTCCGCGCCCTGATACTTGAGCAGCCCATCGCCCTCGTTGCTCAGGTGGCAGAAGTGGATGACGCTCCCGTTGCTCAGCCGCAGCTCATGCGCGCTGGCGACGTATTTGCCCAGCTCCTTCGGCGCAATGCGCATCATCGTGCGCACCAGCGTCATTTCCAGCTCCGGGTATGTCCGCCTGAATAAATAAGCGTGCGTCTGCGGATATTTCAGGCATCGCATCAGCGCATCCCAGCAGATGGCGTAGCTCTTTCCGCCGCCCGCCGCCCCGCCGTAGAGCACCTCGTCCGCCGTGCTCGCGTGAAACGCCAGCTGCTTGCCCGTCGGACGATAGGCCAGCTCAAGCTCCATGCCTTTCCTCCTTTCCCTTTTCCGCGCTTTCCGGCATCCCCAGCGGCGGCGCGCCCTGCGCGAATCGAATCACCACGTCGCTCCGGCTCTCCTTGGGCACGCGAACGCCCGCCCGGTCGAGGATGTCCTTCGCCGCCCTCTGGCTGATCGTTTCGTTCACCTCGCCGTCCAGCAGCAGCGCCGCCTGCCGCCGCGCCGCCTCCTCCGCGCTCTTGTTCACGCAGATTTGCGCCCGCAGCTTGGCCGCCTCGCTCCGCTTTTTGTAGGTTTCCAGCCGCGCCAGATCGCCCAGCACCGTCTTGGCCTGCCGCAGGCTGATGCCCAGCCGCGCCGCAATCTCCGCTTCCTCCCGGTTCTCTTCAAAGTACAGCCGAACCACCTCGCTCTTCATGCTCTCCGTCATTTTCATCGTCATCCCTCCCTTCCTTTGGGCATATAAAAAGCCGCTCCCTTTCGGTAACGGCTCATGCCCATTTGATGGTTGTCTAGAAGGGCTCTTTCGTTCCCTCTTTGACTGATTCTATCATACCACACCTTTTTCCGCGCCGCAAGCTGACATTTGGGGGACATTTAGCGGACGCCTTCCGGACATTTTCCGGACATTTCCCTAACATCTCCCGTTCGTCCGCCCGCATATTTTTCTCATTCCTCCGCCTTCTCCTCTTTCTCAATCTCCCGCTTGTATCGCCGGATCTGCCGCTCGCATCTGTCCGTGATCCGCGCCGTGTCCTCCAAATTCATCCCGCAAATGTAGTAATATAAGCAAAATGCATATGCGCCGCTCTTCATGCCGATCATCGCCTCCCGCGCTTCCTTTTCGTAGTCGCGCAGCCGCTTTTCTTCCCGCTTCAGCGATTCCTCCAGCGTTTCCCGCAGCATGACCTTCATTTCCAGCCCGCGCGGCAGGCCGCCCTTTCCTCTGGGCATCCCGTCGAGCGCCGCCGCGCCGATCGCCGCCTTCGTGTCCTCCAGCCGCTCGCGCAGCTCCCGCACCAACCTTGCCTGACTTCTCACCCTCAGCAGCGTCTGCTTATCCTTCTGTGTCATCGTCTCAAACTCCCCTTTTTCTTCCGCCGGCCTGTCCGGCTCATCTCTCCGTCTCAGCGCTCCATGCTTCCGCCCGTCCCAGCGGTTCTTCGCACATTCCGCAGCCGTCACATTCTTCCTTGAGGTGCAGCACACAGGAAAACGCCATTTTCTCCTCCTCAAATCCGCGTCGTCTTTTCTCACCGTCTTCATTCCGTTCGCATCCCGGGGCAGTAATGCGAACGTATGTTCCCATTTTACGCGATACGCCCCGCTTTGTCAACCCGTTCTCCCGTCCAAAACCGTCTGTTTCCGCCTCATTTTTCCCATCAAAAAAACGGGCTGAGCCCGCTTTCCAGCTTGTTGACATAAGCAAACTTAGCTTGAAGAGCAAAATCAAGAAATTCAGCTATTCTTTCATTTGCGGAAAGGGCTATTCTCCCCCCTTCGGGGGAAAATAGCTTTTTGTCTACAATCTGAACGGGCTGAGCCCGCCTTCATCTCTTTATTTTTGAATTGCACCTGACTATAAAGCGTCCCTTTTCAAATTTCTTTTATCAGCGCCCTCACTGTTTTATCAATCACTTCACACACGGATTCAAAATATCTATCAAATTCGGCGTTGGAAAAACGGATGACAGTGATTCCATATTCTTCAAGACCGGCTGTTCGGCTTTCATCATATGCCTTTCCTTCGTCCGAAAAATGCTGGCTGCCGTCCAATTCAATCACCAATTTAGCCTTTGCGCAGTAAAAGTCCGCAATAAATCTTCCGATTGTTTTTTGTCTCTGAAACCGAATCGGATATTGGCTCAAATACTTATACCATAAGCATTTTTCCTGCCCGGTTGCATCCTTCCTCAGCTCTTTCGCTCGCGGAATCAGCTTGTGATTGTAAGGCAAAGACACCTTATCCCTCCGTTCTTCTGCCACTCCATCTTCTAAACCGCCCCATGACCTTCCTCTTCGAGGAAGGTGCGATCTGTTAACATAAACAGCTTGACCAGAATAACAAAATCGAAAATTTCAGTTATCTTTTCATTCACAAGAGTAACTTCTACCTGCAATCTAGACCTCCCTCTTCGAGGGAGGTGGCACGCCGAAGGCGTGACGGAAGGAGTCGTCCCCCGTACGCGCCCTATTGCTACTTCCATGGCCTCCCTCTTCGAGGGACGTTTTCCATCATCGCCGCCTGTGGCGGATTCAGACGATGAAAAACGCCGAAGGTTGGCACGCCGAAGGCGTGACGGAAGGAGTCGTCCCCCGTCTCACAGGCGCATTTGCCGCAGCGCGTCCTCCTTCTTCACCCCGGCCAGCCTGAGTCGGTGCGCTTCTTCGAGCAGCCGCCCCATTTCCTCCCCCGGCTGAATTCCCCGCGCGAGGAGATCCGCTCCCGTGATGTGCGGCCTTGCCATCATTTCCTCATACGCCGAAAGCCGCGCCCGAATCGTCCATTCCGTCTCCGCGTAGGGCGCGACGTTTATCCTGCCCCGATGGTCTGCCTTCGCAAGCAGCAGCAGGTCTTCCGGGCAGGCGCTCCGGTCAAACAGCCTGTTCCATGCCTTCTGTCCGCTGTTCTGCGCGGCGTACAGATTCGGCTTCATGTGCAGCTCCACCATGTTCAGCACATAGCGGCAAAGCGCCTTTTCCCCCGTCAGCCGCCGCAGAAACTCCTCCGCCAGCGGCACGCCCGCCGTTTCGTGCCCGTAGGCGTGAATCACGCCGTCCTTCTCCTGCATGGCCACCGCCTTGCCCACGTCGTGCAGCAGCGCCGCCAGCATCAGCCCCGCCGGGTTTTTCGCCTCGTCCCGGAGCTTGGCCGCCTCGTCCACAACCAGCATCGTGTGCGTCCATGCGTCCCCCTCCGGGTGGCAATCCGCCCGCTGCTTCACGCCGATGAGCGCCGCGACCTCCTTCAGCCAGGGTTCGAGCTGTCCCATCTCCCGCAGCGCTTCAAAGCATCGGGATGGCCGCCTGCTTCTCGTCAGCACCTTCTCCATTTCGCCCATCACGCGCTCCCGCGCCAGCCCGCCAAGGTCGAGCGTCCGGCAGAGCGCCATCGTTTCCGGCGCAATCGCAAACTCAAGCCGCGCCGCGAACTGCGACGCCCGGATGGCTCTCAGCGGGTCGCGCCGAAAGGTTTCCTCGTCCACATGCCGAATCACCCGATTTTGGATGTCCGCCTGTCCGCCGAATCGGTCGATCAGCGCTCCGGTCAGCGCGTCCCGCATCATCGCGTTCATCGTAAAGTCGCGCCGCCTCGCCGCTTCCTCCACGCCCATAAAGGGGTCGATGTCCGCGTCCTCACCCTTTCCGCCGCCGCGTCGGGGCAGCGCGATGTCCAGCGTGTATCCGCGCAGCGCAAACACGCCGAAGCTCGCGCCCATCTCCTTCCACGGTCCGATCTCGCCCAGCATCTTTCGCACCGCGTCCGCCGTCATCCCGTGGATTTCGATGTCCACATCCTTGCTTTCCCGTCCCATCACGCTGTCGCGAACAAAACCGCCGACAAAGTAGACGCGCCCGCCCGCTTTTTCGGCCATCCGCGCAATCCGCCGCGCCATCGCCAAATTTCTTTCCATGCCGTCCCCTATTCACACGTACTTGCAGGAAATCCCCGCCTCAAATCTCCCGCCTCATCACGATATAGCCGTCCTCGCGCAGCACCTCAAACCCGTTCTTTGTCCAAAACGTGAGGCTCTGCGGATTCCCCTTGTCTACGCCAAGCTGAATTTCCCGATACCCCACCGCCTTCAGACTCGCGGCCATGTCGCGGATGATTCCGCTTCCGACGCCTTTCCCCTGCTTTTCCGCGCTGACCATGAACAGCCCGATCCACGCGGTTTCCTTCGCGGGATAGCCGCTGATCCAGTCCAGAACAGCGACCAGCTTTTTCCCCTCAAAGAAGCCGACATACGCCTTGTCCTCCATACCCTTTCCCGGCGGAAGCGCGGTCATGTCCGCCAAGATGCTTTCCCGCGTCGCCGTCGGCGGATGGTATTGATAAAACAGCCGATTTCCTTCGCAAAGCGCCAAAATCGCGTCCACATCCCGCTCGCCAAGCCGCCGCATTTGAAAGGCATTGCCCGTCGTTTCCGTCCGCATATTCATTCCTCCACCTTGTCCAAATTCTTCCATCCGAACCGCATGATCGAAACCAGCATGGATACCTCCGTCACCGCTTCGTCGAGCACCCCGGCCGTTGCCCCGCAGATCAGATTGTATTCGTTATAGTCCCATCACGTATACCTGACACGGGTTCCATTCGTCCCACAGGTGCGGAAACACCTCGAACTCCTTGAACCCCATCGCCAGATAAAACCGATTCGTCGCGTCATACTCGGCGTATTTCCCCATCTGCACCGTTTTCACCTGCATGAACGCATAGCCCGCCTCGCGCGCCGCCCGCTTGGCCGCTTCCACCAGCGCGCGCCCCGCGCCCGTTCTGTGCCGCGCCTTCAAAACGCCCATCACATACAGCTCCACCGTATCGCGCCCCGTCTCCTTCAGGCAGAGAAACCCGACGGGGTTTTCTCCGTCCATCGCAGCGAAAAAGAGCTTGTCCGCGCTCTCGCTGACGTATTCCTCCCGCGCCTCCGGGATGCCGAACCACTCCGGCAGCGCCTCCAAAATCGCGCGGCAGATTCGCCGCTTTTCCTCCGCATTTTCGATTTTCCGAATTTCAATTTCCATTTATTTTGCTCAGCTCGCTTTCATCTTCGATTTCCGTCAAAAAACGGTACCGCTTCACATTCGTGAAGCCGGGATGCGGAACAATCCCTTCCAGCCTTCCGCCCTTTTTTTCGATCACTCTGACCAATCCGGCGTTAGCATGCCGCCCATGGTGAAATCCGACAACACTTTCGTCGTTTCTCCTCATGCCTCCCTCTTCGAGGGACATTGAATCTGTTGCCGCCTGCGGCGGAAACAAACAGATGAAATGCCGAAGGTTGGCACGACGAAGTCGTGACGGAAGGAGTACCCAAAAAGCGGCGCCGCAATATACGACGCCGCTTTCCACATTCTGTTTTACTTCGCGAACTCGGTGCAGCGGGTCTCGCGGATGACGTTGACCTTGATCTGTCCCGGATATTCCAGCTCATTTTCAATGCGCTTGGCGACCTCGCGGGCGAGCACATAGGTGCCCTCGTCGGAGATGTCCTCCGGCTTGACCATGATGCGCACCTCGCGGCCGGACTGAATCGCGAACGACTTTTCCACGCCCGGGAAGCTGTTGGAAATCTCCTCCAGCTTTTCGAGACGGCGGATGTAGTTCTCGATGCTCTCGCGGCGCGCGCCCGGACGAGCCGCGGAAATCGCGTCGGCCGCCTGAATGAGCACGGCCTCGACGGTCTGCGGCTCGATATCGTTGTGGTGCGCCGCAATGCAGTGGATGACCTCGGGGGACTCGTGGTAGCGCTTGGCCATTTCAACGCCCAGCTCGACGTGCGTGCCCTCCATCTCGTGATCGACGGCCTTGCCGATGTCGTGGAGCAGACCCGCGCGCTTGGCGAGCTGCACATCCGCGCCCAGCTCCGCCGCCATCAGACCGGCCAGATGGCTGACCTCGATGCTGTGCTGGAGCACGTTCTGGCCGTAGCTCGTGCGATAGCGCATGCGACCGAGCAGCTTGACCAGCTCGTGGTGGATGCCGTGCATGTTCGTTTCAAAGATGGCCTGCTCGCCGGCCTCGCGAATCTGGTTGTCCACCTCGCGCTTGGCCTTTTCGACCATTTCCTCGATGCGCGCCGGATGGATGCGCCCGTCGGCGATCAGCTTTTCCAGCGCGATTCGCGCAACCTCGCGGCGAATCGGGTCAAACGCGGAGACGATCACGGCCTCCGGCGTATCGTCGATAATCAGATCCACGCCCGTCGCGGTTTCCAGTGTGCGGATGTTGCGGCCCTCGCGGCCGATGATGCGGCCCTTCATGTCCTCGTTCGGCAGCGACACGACGGAAACCGTGGTCTCTGCCACGTGGTCGCTGGCGCAGCGCTGAATCGCCATCGCGACGATGTTGCGCGCCTTCTTTTCGGCCTCGTCCTTCGCGGTCTGCTCGATTTCGCGCACCATCACGCCCGCGTCGTGGTAGGCTTCCTTCTGGATGCGCTGCACGATCATGTCGCGCGCCTCGTCCTGCGTCATCTTCGCGACGCGCTCCAGCTCGGCGCGGCTCTTTTCTTCCATGTCCTTGGCGGTCTTCTCGGCCTCCTCGGCGGCGGTCTTCTGGCGGACGCTGTATTCCTGCGCCTCGGCGGTCAGGCGATCCAGCTCGTTCTGCTTGCGCTCCAGGCCGGTCTCGCGCGCGTCGAGGTTATCCGCTTTTTTGTCAAGGGTTTCCTCGCGCTGGGTCACGCGGCGCTCGCTGCGCTGCACCTCGGCGCGGCGGTCGCGAATCTCGCGATCCAGCTCGTTCTTGAGGCGGATGACCTCTTCCTTCGCTTCGAGGATGCTTTCCTTCTTCTTCTCCTCCGCACGGCGCTGCGCGTCGTCCAGCAGATTACGGGCATATTCCTCGGTGCGCCCAATTTTCTTTTCCTGCACGTTCTTGCGATACATGTAGCCTGCCGCAACGCCCGCGGCCAGCGCGGCTGCAATCGCCAAAAGGGTAAAAATAAACGACGCCAATCTGCTTCACTCTCCTTCTGTTTGGATTCTTAATTTCTTTCAATCAATCGTCCAAGAAAAAAGGGTACAGATCGACGCCTGCCTCTGGCGATAAACAACACAAATTAGGCGCAAAGAACCATGCCATCGTCGGGGCACAAGAACCCCGCCGCGGCTTTGCCGCCTATTCAGTTTTGATGTATCAAACGCCCGGAAAAGTCGGCCTAAACGCACCCCGCTTTTCCCCGGCGCAATGTCCAGCACAGCATAAATCTGCACACGCTTTCACTCTGACTATCTCTATTTTACATTTGATTGAACCGCATGTCAAGAGAATTTGTCAATCCGGTGAAATTTGCGTTGCATTTTTGAGCAAAACATATAGAAACGGACGGGCATTTCTGCCCGTCCGATGTGAATATGAATCTTTTTATTCCTCGTCGTCCGCGAGATCGGCCTTATGCGCCTCGATGATCTTGCTGGAGATGGCCTGCGGCACTTCTTCGTAGCGCTCAAAGTTCATCTTGAACGCGCCCTTCGCCTGCGTCATGGAGCGCAGATCGGTTGCGTATTTGAACATTTCGGCCTGCGGCAC
>ERZ824488.3319-NODE-3319-length-12348-cov-4.981453_pt1 | contig 12348 bp, 11 predicted proteins | sample MGYA00519936_ERZ824488 | MGnify/ENA primary metagenome ERZ824488 (study PRJEB31778, sample SAMEA3449153) | human gut metagenome | biome: human gut; feature: human-associated habitat; material: faeces | place: United Kingdom | collected 2010/2012 ... | reverse complement strand
TCTTCGGGCAGCCACCGCAAGCAGAACTCATGTTCTTCTGCTGGCTGTTATTTTTGTACCCTTTTTTACATAAAATACAAAGGAGCTGATACAATGAGCCTAAAATATGCATACGGATATATCCGTGTATCCACCCACGATCAGGAAGAAATTTCTCCAGATTCTCAGGAGCACCTCCTCCGGGATTATGCAGCCAAGAATAATATTGTAATCCTGAAGATTTTCACGGATCTCGGTATTTCCGGAAGAAAAGCAGATAAACGTCCAGGATTCCAAGAAATGATCAGTCTCGCCAAAGGTCCCGATCATCCTGTTGACTGCATCCTGGTATGGAAGTTCAGCCGGTTTGCCCGGAATCAGGAAGAATCCATTGTGTATAAATCTCTTTTAAAGAAGCAACATAATGTAGATGTGATCAGTATCTCTGAACCACTGGCAGACGGTCCGTTCGGCTCTCTGATCGAGCGTATCATCGAATGGATGGACGAATACTATTCGATTCGCTTATCCGGTGAAGTATTCCGTGGCATGAAAGAAAATGCTACCCGCGGAGCGTACCAGGCAAGACCACCACTGGGTTATAAAGTTATAGAACGTGGCAAGCCTCCGGTTATCGTTCCGGAAGAAGCTGCGATTGTCCGTATGATCTTTGATAAATATGTAAATGGAAAAATGAATTTTTTTGATATTGCCCGGTATCTGAACTCTCTCGGACTGAAAACGTCCCATGGGAAAGCTTTTGAACGGCGCAGTATCGAATATATTATTCAAAATCCATCCTACTGCGGTATGATCCGATGGAACCGGATGGAAAACGCCACCAACCGGATCAAAGACCAGGACGAGTGGATCATTGCTGACGGAATGCAGGAGGCGATTATAAGCAAAGAACTCTTCGATGCCGCCCAGGAACGCTTGAAAAAGATCTATAAACCGATTGGAAAGCGCCCCTCTTCTACATATAAGCACTGGTTGTCCGGACTTCTGAAATGCCCGGTATGCGGGCGCACACTGACCGCTACGACCATGGAGCGAGCCAACGGGGAAAAATATGCGTACTTCTCCTGCTACGGATACAGCAAAGGAAAATGTGATAAACCACACGGTATAAGCTCTCTGGTGATCGAAAAGGAAGTCCTGAAAGCATTAGAAGAAGCTCTTGGTTCCAATTCGATTGTTTATGAAATGCGCGAAATTCGCTCACAGGAGCTTTCTAATGAGCGTACCCTTATAAGTGAACGCCTTGCCAGTTTGAAAGGCAAAGAGGACAGGATACGTGCGTCATACAGAGAGGGTATTGATACACTGGAAGAATATAAAGAAAATAAAGCTCTGATTGCCAAAGAAAGAGACTCTCTGGAACAGCAGCTTGCAGAGCTGGAAGAAAATACGCCGGATAAGATTCCGGATGATCCTACTCCTAAAATGCTGGATCGGGTAAGCTCCGTCCATGATATTCTGGTTTCTGATTCTTACTCTCTTGTTCAGAAAAATGAAGCTTTAAAGCAGATTATAGATAAGATTGTTTACGATCGGGAATCCGATACTCTGAAAATTCATTTCTTTTTATATCACTCATAATGCCGGAAAACCCTCGTATTTACGGGCTTTCCGGCTACTTTATAGGTTGTGACAATTTGGTCATCCAGTTCGGACACTGAACCTGTCTTCCGTCACAGTATTGTGTCAGAATCGGCTGCCTTACATTCGGTCTGGAAAGATAATCTGCAAACAGTTCGTCCACCACTGTAGAAATGGAGTCAAAAACATTTCGTTCCGGAATCCATTTGTGATCAAAAGCCGTAGAAGATGTAATTGTGAAATCATAGCCCTGATTGCGATACCATTCGGTGTAAACCCGGTTCAGCGTAAAAGACATGATTGCCAGTACATTTGCCCGGATCGTATTTTCCGGCCATGTTGCATAGATTTCACTGGAAGCAACATTTTTGATATAATCTTTATATTTTACATAATAATTCTGTGCGGTAGAATCGCGTGGTGAGCCATTGTGAACAACAATGTATTCCGGCACGACAACTCTGCTTAGCACAATCTCACCAGTTTCGTTTACCGGCTTGATCTCGTTTTCCGGGATTTTCGGCGGATACACACCGTACAGAGTATGTGCAGGAATCACAAAGATATCCGGAGTCTGGTCTTCCGTGACAAGTGGACGCAGACGAATCTTTTGAATTGCCGTCACACCGGCCAGTATTTCCGTTCCTGCGACGTTGACCGGCTCGAATCCCGGAGCGTTTACTTCCAGGGTATATTCCGCATATGGCTGTTCTTCATTTGTTGCATCCAGGCTATACTCCACAGGCGGTGCGTCAAGCTCAATGGTTTCACTTTGTCCGGAGCTATCGGTTGTCAGTTCTTCCAGTGTGTTTTCAGGAATACCTGTATAGGAAATACGGATTGACGCATCTGGAACAGGAAAAGAATCAATAGACGAAGTAATCTGTATCTGCAAATTCCCCCGATCAGAAGTCTGCATGGCTTTCAAAAATCTCATAGCTGATATCCTCAAGGCTTTTTATACTGTCAGAAACATTATATGTAAAAAATGTCCGTGTTGTGCAAAAATGAAGGGTATGTTATGATGAAACATACAGATGAGTATTTGGAGGAATTAAATAGATTATGCGAAAAAAGATGCATCAAACAGGGAAATTTTTTTCGTTCATTCTTTTGGGACTTGGCTGTCTCTGTCTTATATCCGGAGGAATCCTGATCGGCAGACAAATGTCAGCCACTCCGAAAGCAGAGAGTTCCGCGCCGGAAGAAGTTCCTTATGAACAGGAAAAAATTACGGATGCAGAGGTTACCGGAGAATTCTACTATGAACAGCTTTCTGATGAAGAGCAAACGGTTTACCGGGAAATTCTTCAGGGTATCCAGGAAAATAAAAAAGAAATTTATCTGCATTGCAGCAACGCGAATACTGCAAATGAAGTATTTCAGAATGTGTTAAATGACAGGCCGGAAATTTTCTGGTGTGATGGAAATGCAACTTCCACAGAATATTCTCAGTCTGAAGGACAGAGCCAATATGTAGTAATAGAACCCAATTATCTTTATGAAGGAGAAGAAAAAGAACAACGGAATCAGGAGATTGAATCGGCAAGAGCCACCTGTCTTTCTGGCATTTCAGACCTTTCAGATGAATACGAAAAGATAAAATACATTTACACCTATCTCATAGATAACGTAGATTATGATCTTGATGCACCGGATAACCAGAATATTTACAGTGCTCTTGTCGGAAAAAGATCGGTTTGTGCCGGCTATGCAAAAAGCTGCCAGTATCTGCTGCAACAACTGGGTATTTACTGCATCTATGTAACCGGACAGACTACAGATCCAAATGGAGGCGTCGCAGACCATGCATGGAATATTGTTCAGTGCAATGGTCAGTATTATTATGTAGATGCAACCTGGGGAGATCCGATTTTTCTCGGCGAAGATAATGGCTATCAGATACCGAACCTGATTGCTTACGATTATCTCTGCTGCAGTGAAAAAGAGCTAGAAAAAACACATATGATCAGCACGGACTATGTATATCCGTCATGTCAGTCTGAAAATCTGAACTATTATCAGCTGAACGGCATGTATTATGATACCTATGAGCCTGGTATTCTGCGAGAAGTGATCGACAGATCGATTGAGAGCCAGGAGGCTTATACGGTATTTAAAATGTCAGATGATGCAGTCTATCAGGAGGTCGTGGATGAAATGCACGAAACCCTCATGGAAGAAGGTGCAGGATACCTGGGTGAGCTATATGGACTTTGGCAGGTTTCTTATTCATACAGTGAAGAAGCATCCCTTAACAAATTTATTATTTACTGGTTTTATGAATAAAAAGATAGTGGGCAGAACAATTTGCCCACTATCTTTTTATCTACAACGTCGTTTCCAGATTGTTTCCCGAAATGTATGCCGCAAGCTTTTCACCAAGCAGTTTATATTTTTCGTCTTCTAACAGTGGATCTTCCCTCAGAATTTCCCCCGATGCTTCTCCTGCTTTTTTCAGAAGCTCCGAATCCTGGAACACATCTCCGATCCGGAAATCCATTAATCCGCTTTGCCGGATTCCAAAAAGATCTCCTGGTCCCCGAAGCTTCAGATCTTCATTCGCAATAAAAAATCCATCATTGGATTTGTTCAGGATCTCAAGTCGTTTTTTTGTCTCTTTCGTCTTCGAACCACTCATAAAAATACAATAGGACTGGTGTCTGCCACGTCCTACGCGCCCACGGAGCTGATGAAGCTGTGCCAGTCCAAAACGCTCAGCATTCTCCACCATGATCACCGTAGCATTCGGCACATTGATACCAACCTCGATAACTGTTGTCGACACCAGGACCTGGATCTCATTCTTTGCAAATGCTCCCATGATCTCGTCTTTTTCTGCCTGTTTCATCCGCCCATGAAGCGCAGCGATCCGGATCTTGTCACCCATCTCACTTTGCAAAAGCTGCGCATAGTCAAGAACATTCTCTGCATCCATTGCCTCGCTCTCTTCTACCATCGGGCAAATCACATAGCACTGTCTTCCTTCGGCGACCTGCTTCTGCATAAAGCGGTAAGCAGTCGGTCGGTAACTGGTATCCACCACACAGTTCTTGATTGGCAGACGGTTTGCCGGAAGTTCATCAATCACCGAAATATCCAGATCTCCATATAAAATGATTGCCAATGTTCGAGGAATCGGTGTCGCACTCATTACAAGAATATGAGGAATTTGTCCTTTCCCGGCAAGTGCCTCTCTCTGACGGACACCAAATCGGTGCTGTTCATCGGTAACAACAAGTGCCAGATTCTGGTATTCCACCTTCTCCTGGATCAGTGCATGGGTTCCCAGAACAATCTGCACTTCTCCCGCAGCAATCCTCTGATAAGCTTCCCTTTTTTCCTTTGCTGTCATCGACCCGGTCAAGAGCTCGGTTTTCACCGGAATCTGATACTTTTCCAGCATCTCTATGATTGATTCGTAATGCTGCTTGGCCAGAACTTCTGTCGGAGCCATCATTGCGCCCTGATAACCGTTCAGTGCCGCCAGAAGAAGAGCCAGAAGCGCTACTATTGTCTTGCCAGAGCCAACATCCCCCTGGATCAGGCGTGACATCACTAGCTTTCCGCACATCTCCTCCTGGATCTGTTCCCAGACTCTCTTCTGTGCTCCGGTCAGTTCATATGGCAGATTTGCAAGAAAGCGGTCGATTTCCGACCGCCTTTTTATCACAAATCCGTTTTCGGCACGCTCATTTCGCTCCCTCGTCCTGCGAAGAGCAAGCACGAAAACTAAAAATTCTTCAAATACAAGTCTCTCTCTTGCATGGTAGAATTCTGCCTTATCCAGTGGAAAATGTATCCCGCGGATCGCATAGTTATACTCAGCCAGATGATATCGAAGGCGCAGATCTTTCGGTAGATCATCAGAGACGAGATCCAGATATTCCATCGCACCTTTAACCGCTTTTGCTACCGCATTGTTCGTCATACCGGCAGTTAACGGATAAATTGGCTGAAGAGTTCCACACTTTTTATCGTAACTATCCGGTGGTGAAAATAACTCTGGATGCTCCATAATCAGCTGATCCTTTTTTGAAACTACCCGTCCTCTTATGATAACCGGCATTCCCTGCTTCAATGTATTACGCAGAAACGGCATACGAAACCAGATCACCTTCAAAGTACCAGTCAGATCTTTTACGTATGCTGTCGTAATCTGCATACGCTTTCCTCCTCCAACCTGTACTCTTCCGTATATCACACCTTTTACCGCGCTGATCTTTCCTTCTTCCAGCTCTCCTACGCTTACCGGCTCTTCATATACATCATATCCTCTGGGATAATAACGGAGCAGATCGCCGATGGTAAAAATTCCCATCTTGTGAAACAGTTCCTCGGTTTTTGCCCCGATTCCTTTCAGGTTACGGATTTCTGACTGCTCATTCATAAGCCTATTCTACCGCCAACACATAGTAATAAATCGGCTGTCCGCCCATGTGTGCATCTACGTCCATATCCGGATATAATTCTTCAATCTCTGCTGTCAGCTTTTCTGCTTCTTCTTCGGAAACTTCTTCTCCATAATAGAGACTGATCAGTTCAGAATCATCATTTACCAGCTGTGCCAGCATGTCCTTTGTAGTACCATCGACAGACTTGCCAACTGCAAGGATACCTGCATCACCAATTCCCATGATATCACCTTCATGGATTTCTTTATCATCGATGTGGGTATCACGGACAGCATAAGTCACCTGACCTGTCTTTACACATTTGATTGCTTCCAGCATCGTCTCTTCATTTGTATCCACATCTTCTTCTGCATTGTAATTCAGAACTGCTGTGATTCCCTGCGGAACGGTCTTTGTCGGAATTACGATAATATCCTTGTCTTCTGTCAGATCACGCGCCTGATTTGCAGCCATTACAATATTCTTATTATTCGGAAGAATGTAAATATAGTCTGCATTTACATGATCGATCGCTGTCAGCATATCCTCCGTACTCGGGTTCATGGTCTGACCACCTTCGATAATGTAGTCCACGCCAAGTTCTTTGAAGATTTCATTTAATCCTTCTCCGATCGAAACAGCAATAAATCCGACCTTTTTACGTGGCTCTTTGGCTTTTTCTTTCTCTTTCTGGGCTGCTGCAAGCTTTTCTGCATCCTTGATCAGCTTTTCCTGATGCTCTTCACGCATATTATCAATCTTCATACGGGATAACTGTCCATAAGTAAGTGCTTTCTGGATTGCAAGTCCCGGATCGTTCGTATGAACATGTATCTTAACAACGTCTTCATCTGCTACACATACGATAGAATCACCAATGGATTCCAGATAAGCCTTAAATTCTATTTCATCCTTTTCTGTAAATTCTTTATCCAGAAGAATAATAAATTCGGTACAGTATCCAAATTTGATATCCACTGTACCCTCAGTTTCAACCTTTGTTGCATTAACAGCCTGAGGAGTTGGTGCAAGTGCGCTGTAGTCAATCTCTTTACCGAGGAATGCATCATATGCCCCGCGCAGTACTTCCAGAAGTCCCTGTCCGCCGGAATCTACAACACCTGCCTCCTTTAATACAGGAAGCATATCCGGAGTCTTTGCCAGAACAGTCTCTGCCTCTTCAATCAGCTTCGGGAGAAATTCTTCCAGATCATCTGTCTCCTCTGCAAGTGTCTGAGCCTTTTCAGCCACCCCTTTTGCAACGGTAAGAATCGTACCTTCTTTCGGCTTCATAACAGCCTTATATGCTGTCTCTTTTGCACGTACTGCTGCTCTTGCAAGTGCAGGTACATCAATTTCGCTTTCCGTCTTGATGGATTTTGTGAATCCGCGGAGCAGCTGGGATAGAATAACACCGGAGTTACCTCTTGCACCACGGAGAGAACCGGATGAAATTGCCTTCGCAAGAGAAGCCATATCCATGCCTTCCAGTGCAGTTACTTCTTTCGCTGCCGCCATAATTGTCATAGACATATTGGTTCCTGTATCACCATCCGGTACAGGGAACACGTTCAGTTCATTGATATATTCCTTTTTTGCTTCTATATTCTGTGCGCCTGCAAGAAACATCTTCGCAAGCAGTTCTACATCGATACTCTTTGTTGCCACAACAAGTTCCTCCTTAATTAATCGATCACGCGGACGCCTTCGATATAGATGTTGATCTTATCGACGCTCATACCTGTAAATTCTTCAACTTTATACTTCACGTTGCTGATCAGATTGTCTGTTACTGCTGAAATACTTACTCCGTAAGCTACGACCACATGAAAATTAAGTGTAATCTTATTCTCATCAGAGATTCCGACCTGGATTCCCTTTGTAAGGCTTTCTTTTTTCAAAAGTTTTACCAGACCATCTTTCATGCTGACAGCTGCCATACCGACAATTCCAAAACATTCAACTGCTACAGATCCTGCATATTTTGCGATCACTTCCGGATCGATCGTGATGATTCCTAAATCAGTACTCATACTTCCCTTCATATGCCATCCTCCAATTCTCAAAATTCATATCAATAAATCTATTTTTAAACGTTGAAAATATTATACTCTATTTCCAATGCTTTTACAACCAATGCAGCCCGATAATCAGGCATGCTGACACCTGCCTGATTATACGGCAGCTCACTTAACAGTCCACTGTCGTACATTCGCCAAATACAGATCTAATCAGATTTTTGTGCGAGCACAAATCTGGATAACTCCGTATTTGACTCATCGTATACGCAAAAAACCGAAGCTTAAAAGCTTCGGTTCTTATCATTCCGCTCAGATTAAGCTCTTTCAACGCGTCCGGATTTCAGGCAGCTTGTACATACGTACATTTTCTGTGTTCCGCCGTTTTCCGTTTTAACTCTAACGGATTTTACGTTAGATTTCCACATCTTAGATGATCTTCTATGAGAGTGACTTACGTTATTTCCGAAATGAGCACCCTTTTCACAAATAGCACATTTAGCCATGATTGCACCTCCTAACGATCTGAAATGTCCGCTTACAAATCTTGCAGACTCACAACAATAGTTATTTTAACAGAAACTTTTAACAATTGCAAGTGTTATTTTCACTTTTATGCATTTTTTGTTTCTTCATTGTGTCCATAATAACCCTCATACTTCTGCGAGCCATAATATTTGTTATAATATCCCTTCTGGTTCTTACGCTCTACCTTGTTAAGGACAACACCAAGAACGGACACTCCCGAATTATCCAGCTGGTCTTTTACATTCTGCACCAGACGGTATTTGGTCTTACCTGCTTCGACAACAATGATCGCGCCATCACTCTGATGTCCGATGATTGCCGCATCAATAACAAGACCAAGCGGCGGACAGTCAATGATAATATAATCATAGACATTCTTCATGGACTCCAGCATACCGGTAAAACGTTTGGATTCCAGAAGCTCTGTCGGATTCGGAGCCTCCGGTCCGGAAAGAAGAATATGAAATTTCGGAATATTTGTCGCCATAATCACATCTGCAAGCACACACTGTCCGGAGAGGAAGTGTGACAGCCCTTTATCTGCACCGGTAATCTGAAGTTTCGATGCCATAACAGAATTCCTGATATCCGCATCAACAAGAATAACAGATTTTCCCATGTCTGCAATTGATTCTGCCAGCGCAACAGAAACAGAGCTTTTCCCCTCTCTCGGCACACAGCTTGTTACAAGAATGACTCTTTTATCATCTCCGCAAAACTGCAGATTGGTACGCAATGTCCGGATTGATTCACGCACCCCGTAGCTTTTCTTTTCAATCGATAAATTAACCTTTTTCAACAAAACACCTGCTTTCTTCCCCACGCGGGGCTATCTGAATCTCTTTATCTGCTCTTCCATATCTGTCTTGGATTATCTACAAAAATCTCTTCTGCGTAATCCTGTCCCATCTTTTTTCTGACGTAAGTGGCACACTTCCCGAGGTTCATCTTCCGCCCCTCCAGATTGTGTGCATCTGATCCTATAAAATTCACAAGATCATCTTTCATCAGGCCGGCACAGAACTTTTTAATCGTATGTCCTTCATATCCCAATACGGAATCTGCATTTATCTGGATCTGTGCTCCAAGTTTTTTCAGTTTCTGGATTCTCTCCGGTTCCTGACAGCAAAAATACCTTTCAACATGTGCAACGATCGGTCGATATCCCTTGGTGATCAGCTCATAAATGTAATTACGGACCGTGACAAAACTGTCATTGGTTGAAAACTCTGCCAAAACATATCTGCTTCCAAGCATCGTCGGCCGAAGCTTCTTATCAAGATGCCGGATCATCTGCTCATTCCGGTAATACTCGCAGCCAAGCCTCAGTCCAATTCCAACTTCTTCAGCATAATCGCGAAGTTCATGGTATACTCGGATCACCTTTTTCATGGAAGGCTCAAACATCTCCGGTCTGTAATGCGGAGTCGCAATGATATAACGTACTCCCTGCTCATAGGCATCCCGTATCATTGCTCTGGAAGTCTCCATATCCGGTGCCCCATCATCCACTCCCGGAAGAATATGACAATGAATATCTACCAACATCAAAACGTATCTCTCCTGTCAAAAAGAAAACGCCCCTCACGGTGACTACTGCCACAAAGAAGCGCTTTCAACATATGTTTGTAAATTATCTAACAACTTTCTTCTTAAGACCAAATGCTGCTACTGCTGCCAGTCCAAGTACTGCAACTGCTGATACAGCTGTTGCGCTTGTAACCAGTGACAGTGAACTAAATGTACCTGTTACTGTTCCATCTGCAACAGTTGTATCAATCTTCTCCCAAGCTGATGCTGATCTATTGTAATGCAGGATCTGAACTTTAGAAGAAGCTGTTACACCTTTCATTACGAATGTGATCTTAAGTGGGAATTTAGCTCCTTCCGGCGCTGTAACTTCCTTAACATCAGCAACTGTCATATTCGCATTAAAATCGCTTCCAATTACTTCTTTCAATTTTGCTTCAGTCTTAATGTCTGCAACTGCCTGTGTGTATTCTATCGGGATCTCAGATGTGATAGAAACATTCACAGCATTACCATCTGTATCTGTTGCGCTGCTTACAGCTGTAACAACTGTAGAAGCTGCCGGGCTTGGTGCTGCAAATGCCGTCATTCCAATGCAGGATACCATAGCTGCAATAAGACCAACTGTCTTTAAGATTCTTGACTTCATTTTCTTTGACCTCCTCACATAGTTTATTTGATATTCGCTATATCAAGCTATACTATACTACAATTACATTATTTTGTAAAACATTTTTAATATTATTTTTTTTAATTCTTTATTGTCTACCAGATACTGCGCATGTCCGTCTTTCTCAATAATCTCACCCGGAACTTTCACGGTGTCCTCTGCAACCTTATAATCTGTCAGCTCTTCCATCTCATCCGCAGTCATGTTTGTTGTCATGTAATCCTCCAATTTCTGGTACAGAGAAAGATACTCTGTTTCGCTTTGAATACTCTGCATCTTCTCGATCAGAGCATCCATAAACTGTGACTGACGTTCCATGCGCTGATTGTTACTGTCAAGGACTTCAATATCTCTTTTACGGACATATTTTTCAGCAAGTTCCCCATTAAGAGTAACTTCTGCACCTTTTTCAAATGCAGGATCAACAGCTGTATAATCTTCTGGCACGGTAAGAGTAATTCCTCCAACCGCATCGGTTGCTACAACCAGCCCCTCCAGCGTCAGTGAAAAATAAGAATCCACATTCACGCCATACATCAGTTCTGATACCTTCTCAGATGTCAGACGGCAGCTCTCTTCTGCCCCGTCCCCATATGCGTACTGAAGTGCGATCTGCCCATTTTCCGTCATCAGCCTGTTACCTGTCACATCATAAATATCGATTCCCACCATAGAATCTCTGGAAATCTGAATGATCTGTGCCGTCTTCTCTTCTTTGTTAAGGACCAGAAGATTCAGGCTGTCGCTCTGTCCGTTTTCTCCCGGGTTATTACCAAGATCTGCTTTTTCTTCTAATTGTTCCTGAGTCATTCCTGACTGGGTCCGCAGAATCCGTATTCGTTTGCTTATATACTTTTGTAATTCTGACATTGCTCACCTCTTAAGACTATTTTACAGCCTTATAAGGTTAGGTTCTAGTTCTTAAAAGGTTGGTTACAACTTTACAAAGTTGATAAAATATAGTATAATTCGGTTGTTTATAATTATATAGTGATAATTTGTTCAATACTCTATCATAAAGGTGGGAATTATGAAAAAGAAAACGATCAAAGCAACTGTATCTGCTGTATCAATAGCTACAGCTTTTGCGGGAATTTCCGTTGTGAAAGCAGAAGACGTAACTGCAACTCAGCCAAATGAGTCAGCATTAAGTGTTGAATCGAAGGCTCCTTCGTTTACAAATATAAAACAAGTAGACGGGGTATTTATCAATAATGGGGTTACAACTGTAACGAAAACGCCAACTTCTGAAGTTGTAGAAGAAGCAAGAGCGATCAAGGAAGAAGCGGATCAATCGGTTTCAAATCAAGAAAGTGCATTAGAAAACGCTAAGGCTTCGGAAGCAACTGCTGCAACAAAAGTTTCCGAGGCAAATGTTGACTTAATAAATGCTGAGGAAAATAAATTATCAGCTACGCCTGAAAAAATTGAAAAAACGAAGAATGAAATATCAGAAGTAAAAGCTGATATTGATAAAAAGGAAACATCACTAAAAGATGCATCTGATAAAGTTCTAGAAGCTGAGAAAGAACGTAATCAGCAATCAGAAGTTATTCAAAAAGATCAAGATAAAATTTCAGAGCAAGAAAAGAAAGTTTCGACAGCTGAGGAAGCGGTAGCAACTGCA
>ERZ824488.3318-NODE-3318-length-12349-cov-6.879291_pt1 | contig 12349 bp, 9 predicted proteins | sample MGYA00519936_ERZ824488 | MGnify/ENA primary metagenome ERZ824488 (study PRJEB31778, sample SAMEA3449153) | human gut metagenome | biome: human gut; feature: human-associated habitat; material: faeces | place: United Kingdom | collected 2010/2012 ... | reverse complement strand
ACACGCTTGCCACCGACGGAGCCGCAAGCTTTACCGTAGCGGCCTCGGGCAGTGCGGGCGGCACCGGCAGCGGCAACGGCACCAACGCGAGCAGCACCGACAAGAACGGCAAGGACAACAAGGGCAAGGGCTCGGGCGGAAAACTCGCCGACACGGGCGATGGCTCCGGCATTGCCGCCGGGCTCGCCGCTGCCGCCGTGGCGACGACGGTCGCCGGCGCAGCGATGCTTGCAAATGACCGCGAAAACGCTGGGGACGATAGCGAATAGGCAAGCCGGCCCTTTTAGACACATCGACTCAATCGGGGGCGCAGGATACCGTTCTGCGCCCCGATTTTCACCTTGGCCCAAACGTCGCCATAGGCTACATCACCATGTTCAGCGCGTTAACAAACTCCTGGGCCTTCGCACGGCTGCTCAGGCTAAAGACGCAAGCAGTCAACAGTCGATTGCGCAGAAAAACATCGCGGCCCTTGATTCTATTGACGCCCGTAATGTCCTTAAGATAGACAATCTCGGTGTGCTTGCCGCCGAAAGTGTCCTTCTTGAGCACCTCAATACGGTTGGGGTAGATCTTAACGTCTTTAAACCTACCCGAACCTTTGTCCTGGAACAGCAGCGTGTTGTTGTCCATACGCGTCACTCCCGCGGGGTTCGCTAAAACTGCCTCTATGGTCACATTTTAACCACCGCAAGGCTCCCATGCGAAGGTGCCAGACAACATAGCAATTCGTGTCCGCGCGAGGCTTTAAACTAAATGCGTTAAAGATGCATTCCACAAGAGGAAAGTGGGGCGACAGTGATGGGTGAACTAGTAAACCGTGGAGAATCGGCAATCGTGCCCGAAGGTTTTTACAAGCAGGTCTCCTCGATTCTCAACGCCGCTCGCGACAAGGCCTATACCGCCGTTAACTTTGCGATGGTTGAGGCATATTGGGAGATCGGCAAGAGTATTGTTGATGAACAGGGCGGAGAGGAGCGCGCCAAGTATGGCGATGCACTGATCGACGAACTTGCCGTTAGATTGACTAAGGATTTTGGCAGAGGCTTCAACGCCAGAAGCTTAAGATACATGCGTCAGTTTTATCTTGCGTTCCCAATCCGGAACGCGCTGCGTTCCGAATTGAATTGGACACATTACCGCAGGTTATCGCGTATAACCGACCCTGATGCTCGAACATGGTACATGAACGAATGCGCCGATTCTCGTTGGAGCACGCGTCAGCTCGAACGCCAGATCAACACCATGTTCCGCGAGCGCCTACTTGCCAGCAAGGACAAGGAGGCCGTCACCCAGGAAATCCAAAAGAGCGCCCCGGCTCGTCGCCCCGAGGATATCATCCGCGACCCATATGTACTGGAGTTTTTAGGTTTCTCGGACGATACTGCGTTTCGCGAGAGCGATCTAGAGCAGGCGCTCATCACGCATCTTCAGAAGTTCCTGCTGGAGCTTGGCCGTGGTTTCGCTTTCGAGGCGCGCCAAAAGCGCATCACCTTTGATGGGCGCCATTTCTATATTGACCTTGTTTTTTACAACTATCTGATGCGCTGCTTCGTGCTCATCGACCTTAAGACGGACGACCTTACGCATCAGGACCTGGGCCAGATGCAAATGTATGTGAACTACTACACGCGCGAGCTCATGAACGAAGGCGACAATCCGCCCATAGGCATCGTGCTCTGCGCGGACAAAAGCGACTCGATTGTCGAGTACACGCTGCCCGAAGACAACGACCAAGTGTTTGCCGCCAAATACCTGCCGTATCTTCCAAGCAAGGAAGAGCTGGCGCGCGAACTAAGCGCCGAGTACCGCGCCATCAACGAAGCGACTAATGGCGAAACGCAAGGGTAGCAGCACGTTGCGACCGAAACCATCGCAGCCGTCGCAGGCGCACTCGCGGTTGCGACGGCTGCTACGAAACAATACCGGTCATGGACGCCGGCAACGACATTCTAGCCGTGGCTGGCGAGCGTGACCTGACAGGCAAAGACGCGGCCTTCGTCTGATGTGGGTTCATTGGCTGCCACAGAAAAGGGCCGGTTGCAGCCGGCCCTTTAGACGATAGCGCCTGCGTTGCCCGCGCTTCCAAAGTTGACCGACTGAGGAGCGGGTTCCGCCGCACACCCTGATTTTACCCAGTGAGGCAGCTCTTTTGCAGCCGCTCCACTGTTTATTTACATCTGGCACCCTCAAACAATCAGACGGCAGCCCGCACTCCTGAGAGCCGCCCCATACCCCCGGCCATCACGTTACGGTGCCAACCGGCACCGCTCCCCTACTTCCCAAATAGCGCACCCAGCAGACCGCGGCGTTTGGGCTTCTCCTCTCGGTAGGAACCCTCGACGGCGGCTGCAACCTGGCGCGGTTGCTCGCAGCCTCCACGGCGTACGATCTGGTATAGGAACGGCGATTTAACGTATTTGACCTCGATGGGCGTGGCGTGCACGGTGCTTTCGCTCGACAGCATCACGTTGGGATTGAGCGGTGCCACCACATGCGTCTCGCACTTGTCACTAAACACCACCGCAGCCGCGCGGCCCGTCTGGCCGTTCACGGCGATGCGCACCTGTTCGCCATCGCGACTATCCGAGGCAGGACGATCGACAAAGTACACCGGCACCATAACCAAGCCGTCCTTGTGCTTGCGGGCCTTGCGCGCCCACGTGCGGATGCTCTTTTTATTGAACCCCAGCACCGCCTCGGCGTCGTTGCCCGCAACGTCGAGCGCCAGCTTATCAATGACCACCTGGTCCTTGGTAGACGCATCGACGGAGACGACGCGAAAGTCGCCTTCCTGCATGGCGGGATCGAACGGACCGACCTTGGCAAAGTCCCACGGCTCCAAAATGCCCAGGAGGCGAACGTCCAGGTAGTTTGCCCTGGGATACGCCCAGTCGAGCACCTCGTAGTACACCAGGGTCTCCTTGCTCAGGCCCTTGACCGGGAAGGACGCCATCATGCGCAGGTCCGCCAGCGCCATGGGGAAATAGAAGAGCATCATGTCGTTTTGGATCGCATCTTCCACGTCGTGCCCGGCAAAGGCGTCGGGGTACTGGCGCACCAGCTGCAGTGCGTTGGCACGTGCCTGCTGCGGCGAGATTTCGCAGGGAATGCCCTGCTCCGGCACATACTCTGCACCCACGCCCATGGTCAGACGCTTGCTAAACGTCCCCGGCTTGAGCAGGTCCGCAATGCCGATCTTATTGCCGCAGGACGGGCACTCAAACACACGCTGCGTTGACTCGCCCTCAAAGGACGCTCCGCAGAAGGGGCAAGGAATGCTCACATGCGTAGCCTCTTGGAACTCTTGCGCCGTGCCGCGATCCTCCCACAGCAGATGTTCCAGGACCGACTGATTGCGCCAGTGCGAATTGAAGAAATACCAGTCCGGGTCCTCCGGGCGCTCGAGTTGCGACACATGCGTGAGCTTGAGCAGTCCATCCACCACCGTCAACGGCGTATGGCGAATGCCCAAAGCGCTCTTGGGCTCTCCGGCGTCCGCCTGCCACGGAATGACCGCACTGCAATAAGCGCACTCAAAGCTGCGCTTAGCTTGGTGTGTGTACATAGGGCCGCCGCAGTTTTGACATTTAATGGCAAACATCTCGTCCATGGAAACGTCCTCCTTTGCACAGGGGCTGTCGGCATTAAGTATGTCGATCAAACAGGCACATGCCCATACCCATGTGGCCCAAAATGGACCACCCAGGCAGACGAGAAGGCTCGCTCGTTAGCACCGGCAGACTATTGCTGCATTTTCTGAGCATCGGTGCACGGCGCCCCCGCGCGAGCTACACTATCCCCTTAAACATGATTGTGAGGACGACCGCTATGCTATTTGTAAATCGGCTGGTACATACGCTTGTTCCCGGCAGCGAGGACGAGCCGGTCGATGCATCTTGCCGCACCAACGCGGGTTTTACCGCAAGCCTCGTCTGCATTGGCCTCAACATCACCCTGTGCCTGGCCAAGGGCATCGCGGGTCTGCTCGCCGGCTCCGTCTCCCTCATCGCCGACGCTTTCAACAACCTCTCCGATGCCTCGAGCAACATTGTGAGCCTGCTCGGTTTCCGCCTTGCCAGCCGCCCGGCAGACGAAGGCCACCCCTATGGTCACGGCCGCTACGAGTACCTAGCCGGTTTGTTTGTCGCCGTCCTCGTTTGCGCCGTCGGCATCAACCTGGCGCTCGAGTCGGTCACTAAGATCATCAAGCCCTCGCCCACCGCTTACACGTTTATTTCCCTTGCGGCACTGGCTACGTCCATGCTCGTTAAGCTCTGGATGGCAGCGTTCAACCGCACGCTGGGCAACCGCATCGATTCCGAGACGCTCATCGCCACGGCGCAGGACTCCAAAAACGACGTCATCACCTCGGGCTCGGTCTTGGTGGCGGCGCTTATTTCGCAGACGACCGGCTTTGACCTCGATGGCTGGGCAGGCCTGGGCGTGGGCATCTTCATCTGCATCAGCGGCATGGGCCTAGTGCGCGACGCCATCAGTCCGTTGCTGGGGCAAGCGCCCGACCCCAAGCTCGTCCAGGCAATCCGCGACAAGATCATGTCCTATCCGCAGGTCTTGGGTACGCACGACCTCATGGTGCACGACTACGGCCCCGGTCGTCAGTTTGCCAGCGCCCACGTGGAGACGCCCGGCGAGGGCGACGCGTTTGAGCACCACGAGATTCTGGACACCATCGAGCACGACATCAGGCGCCAGATGGGCATTGGTATCACGCTGCACTGCGACCCCATCGCGACAACCGGCGATGACTTGCGCGGCTGGGTCAAGCGCGGCGTCATGCAGATCGATCCCGCGCTCTCCATCCACGATCTGCACGAGCACGACGGGTTCGTTTCGTTTGACCTGGTGCGTCCCGACGGCTTTGACATATCCGACGAGGAGCTGCTGGAACTCGTCACGCGCATCGTGCACGAGCGCCGACCCGATGCCTCATGCGTCGTTACGTTTGACTCGGGCTTTAGCTCGCCCGACCGTCCGGCCGAGCAGCTGTAGCCTGCTTAACAGCTAGTTTCCCTGCGCGCCCGAGATGCCGTTTTGTAGGGCGTTCCAGGCATCTGTCGCCATGTCTCCCAAGTTCTGCGCGGTATCGCCCAGGTTTTGTGTCGTATCGCCCAGCTCTTGCGCCTTGTCTCCCAATTCCTGCGCCTTGTTGCTCAGGTCCTCCAGCATGTTGGAGCTCGAGCTGTCGGTGCCGCTTTGGCCGCCGGACGAGTTGCCATAGCTGTTCTTGTGCATGAGCTGAACCTCCAGGTTGCCGCTGTCGTTATAGTAGGCATTCGTAACAACCCAGTTGGAATCGATGACGGGCGTTGAGCCATCGTCGGTCAGGATCACGGCGTTCGAAAGGTCGGCTCCGCGCGACTTGAGGAGCTTCTTGGCGTTGGACCAGTACTGCCCCGGAATATCGCCCAGCTCTACTGCACCTGCCTGGTCGGCCTCTGTCTGCTCGGCCGTCGTGCTGGTTGTAGTACCTCGCTTGTTGAGCATGCCCGTCACAATGGCGAACACAATCGAGAGGGCAAAGAAAATTGCCAGCACAATCAGGATCTTCTTGATCACACTCGAAGAACGCGACGGCGCCTCTTCCTCGTCCTCACCATACTGCGGAATCGATTTGGGATACTCGCGATACGGCTCGCGCGACTCGTAGCGAGGCTGCGCCGTGCGGGGCAAATACGTCGTCTGCTGAGGCTGCGGAATGGGATTCTGCGGCAGGCTGTCATAGGAATTCGGCGTCGAGGCAGCATAAGAATCCTGCGGCGCGCAATCAAACGGATCCGGAGCTGCGTTGCCATAGGGGCCTTGCGAAGATGCAACGTAAGAATCCTGCGCCGTGTCGCCATAGCCCATAACCCGGGTGGGCTCGGCAGAAGGCTGCGTCGCGGCGGGGTCGGTATAACCGGGGTTGGGAACAACGCGGGTCGCATCGGCGCTATCGCCAGCCTGCGCGGAACCGTAGCCGCCCATCACGGTTGTCTTGTCCTGATCCATGCAACGATTCCTTTCCGTCGCGCGTGAGCATCAAGTTATCCATGCATTCTACCCGCGCAAAAGCCTATGATGGGCAGAGTCCGTCGGTATCTACAAGACATGCGCGGGCCTAAGGATCAAAAAGCCCCGCCGGGCCTTGTGGGCACGGCGGAGCGGACAAGCAGCTATGGACAGCAGGCTTAGAACAGGCCGGTGATGTTGCCGTCGTTGTCGACGTCGATGTTTTCGGCCGCGGGCACCTTGGGCAGACCCGGCATGGTCAGAACACTGCCGGTCAGCGCGACCACAAAGTGGGCGCCGGCAGAAACCTTGAGCTCACGCACGGTGATGCGGAAGTTCTCGGGAGCGCCCAAGGCCTTGGCGTTGTCGCTAAAGCTGTACTGCGTCTTGGCGACGCACACCGGCAGGTTGCCAAAGCCATTCTCGCGCAGCTCGGCGAGCTGGCGCTTGGCGGCCGGCGTAAAGTCAACGCCGTCGGCGCGGTAGACCTTGGTGGCAACGGCCTCGAGGGCATCGGCAACATCGGCGCCGTCCTCGTAGGCAAACTTGAGCTCGCTCGGCTGCTCAATCAGACGCATGACCTCATCGGCAAGCTCGAGCGCGCCCTCGCCGCCCTTGGCCCAGACCTCGGAAAGCTTAACGTTGACGCCGAGCTTCTGGCACTCGGACTCGATGAGCGCAAGCTCGGCCTCGGTGTCCGTCGGGAAGCGGTTGATGGCGACCACGCAGGGCAGACCATATACGTTCTGGATGTTGTCAACGTGACGCAGCAGGTTGGGCATGCCAGCCTTGAGTGCCTCGAGGTTCTCCTCGTTGAGGTCGGCCTTGGCGACGCCACCGTTGTACTTCAGCGCACGAGCGGTCGCGACGACCACGACGGCGCTGGGGCGAACGCCCGTCATGCGGCACTTGATGTCGAGGAACTTCTCGGCACCCAGATCGGCACCAAAGCCGGCCTCGGTAATGGCAACATCGCCAAAGCGCATCGCCATACGCGTGGCCATGATAGAGTTGCAGCCGTGGGCAATGTTGGCGAAGGGACCGCCGTGGACAAACGCGGGCGTGCCCTCGAGCGTTTGCACCAGGTTGGGCTTGAGCGCGTCCTTAAGCAACGCGGCCATGGCACCCTGGGCCTTAAGGTCGCGGGCACGGACGGGCTCGCCGGCAAAGCTATAGCCGACGACAATCTCGCCCAAGCGTTCCTTGAGGTCGCTGATGCTCGTAGACAGGCACAGAATTGCCATGACCTCGGAGGCGACGGTGATATCGAAGCCGTCCTCGCGCGGCACGCCCTGGGCCTTACCGCCAATGCCGTCGATGACGTGGCGCAGCTGACGGTCGTTCATATCGACGACGCGCTTCCAAGTGATGCGCTTAACGTCAATACCGAGCTGATTGCCCTGCTGGATGTGGTTGTCGAGCATGGCGGCCAGCAGGTTGTTGGCAGCACCGATGGCATGGAAGTCACCGGTAAAGTGCAGGTTGATATCCTCCATGGGGATGACCTGAGCCCAGCCGCCGCCGGCAGCACCGCCCTTAACGCCAAAGACGGGGCCGAGCGAAGGCTCGCGCAGGGCCACGGCGCTCTTGATGCCGCGACGACGCAGGCCGTCGGCCAGACCGATGGTCGTGGTGGTCTTGCCCTCGCCCGCAGACGTTGGGTTGATAGCGGTCACGAGGACGAGCTTAGCCTGGTGATCAGTCGGCTCGTTGAGCAGTGAATAGTCAACCTTAGCCTTGTCGAAGCCGTACGGAATAAGGTGCTTAACGTCGACGCCGGCGTTCTTGGCCACCTCGGTAATAGGCAGTGGCGTGACAGAACGTGCGATTTCGATGTCAGTAGGCATGGGCGGTCCTTTCGTTACCGAATGAGAAAAAGACCAATTCAGCATAGCACGGGCGCGCAATAGTAAAACGCCCATAACCGATGAACGGCGATATGTTTACCCGATGCCCAGCGATAGTCCAACAGCCCGCCAAAACAAAGCGCCCTAAACGGTAGGTTCAATCCCCAGGTGCTCAAAGGTGCGAAGGGTTGCCTGACGGCCCTGCGGCGTACGAATCATCAACCCGCACTGCAGCAAATAGGGCTCATAGACATCCTCGAGCGTGCCCGGGTCCTCGCCCACCGCGCTGGCAAGGGTCGTAAGTCCCACGGCACGGCCGGAGAACGTCTTGGCGAGCGTCTCCAAAATGCGAATATCCATCCAGTCCAAACCGAGTTCGTCGATCTCGAAGAACTCGAGCGCCTGGCGACAGATATCGAGCTCGATGGGGCCGTTGCCGCGCACCTGTGCGTAATCGCGCACGCGCTTGAGAAGGCGGTTGGCAAGACGTGGCGTGCCGCGCGAACGCGAGCCGATCTCGAGTGCACTGGGATGGTCGATCGTCACGCCCAGGATAGTCGCCGAGCGCGTCACAATCTGCGCGAGCTCCTCGACCGTGTAGTAATCCAGGCGATATGAAATGCCAAAGCGGTCGCGCAACGGGCCGGTCAACATGCCTGAGCGGGTCGTTGCCGCCACCAGCGTAAACTTGGGAATATCCAGGCGAATCGAGCGCGCCGCCGGACCCTTGCCAATCACGATATCGAGGGCAAAGTCCTCCATCGCGGGGTACAGGACCTCCTCGACCGAACGGTTGAGGCGGTGGATCTCGTCGATAAACAGCACATCACCCGGCTGCAAGTTAGTAAGGATGGCCGCTAGGTCGCCCGTGCGCGCGATGGCGGGGCCACTCGTGGTCTTGATCTGAGCGCCCAGCTCGTTGGCGATAACGGTGGCCAGCGTGGTCTTGCCCAGGCCCGGAGGGCCCGAGAAGATCACGTGGTCGAGCGTCTCGCCACGGCTCTGCGCCGCCTCGATCAACACGCGTAGGCTCTGCTTAATGTGCTCCTGGCCGCAGTAGTCGTCCAGGCGCTGGGGGCGCAAAGTGCGGTCGACATCGAGGTCCTCGGCCGTCAGCTCCGAGCCCACCATGCGCTCGCCGTGCGCCATGGATGCCGCCGGCGAGTTGCCGGGCGTCGCCCACAGGTCCTGAGAGTCATCGGCTTCCCACATCACGCATCCATTCCGAGTCGCTTAAGAGCCGCGCCGAGCAGATCCTCGACACGCATATTCTGCCCATCATACCCGCTCAGGGCAACATCGGTCTCCTGCGGGCTAAAGCCCATGGAAAGGAGCGCCGCACGGGCATCATCGATGGCCGAGGGAGCAGCAGCGGGCACGGGCATCGCAACCTGGCCGGGAATCACGTCGACCGGCACAAAGCCCTTATCCTTGGCAAAGGTGCTCTTGAGTTCCAGGATCAGACGCTGAGCTGTCTTTTTGCCCACACCGGGCACCTTGGCCATGCCCTTGTCGTCCTCGGCCATCACCAGCGAATACAGCTGCCCCACGGTATAAGTGGAAAGCACGGCGAGCGCCAAGCGCGGGCCAACGCCCGAGACGGACACGAGTCGATCGAACATCGTGCGCTCATCCTTAGAGGAAAAACCGAAAAGCGTCATGGCGTCCTCGCGCACCTGCATACGCGTGTAGAGGCGGACCTCGCCGCCGGGCGTCGGCAACGTGGCCGCAGTGCCGCCCGAGATGCCGAGCTCAAAGCCAACGCCCGATACATCGACAACGGCCGAGCTCATCGTGGCCTCGACAAGCGTTCCATGGAGCTGGGAGATCATCAGTATCCGGTTCCTCTCTGTTGATAGAACTCGCCGCCGGTAAGCGCCCGGGTGCGGCTGAGGTTAACGTGGCAGATGGCGCAGGCCAGGGCATCGGCGGCATGGTCGGGATGCGGGTCGTGGTCGAGCTGTGTTAGCGTGCGTACCATGTAGGCGACCTGCCGCTTATCCGCGGCGCCGGTGCCCACCACAGCCTGTTTGATCTGCATGGGCGTGTACTCGCCAATCTCGAGCGCGCATTCCGAAAGCGCGACGAGTGCAGCACCGCGGGCATGCGCCGTGGGGATGGCCGAGCGAACGTTGGCGCCAAAGTAGATGCTCTCGACAGCAGCCGTGTCGGGTCGATAACGCTCGACGACATCCTTAAGGTCATGGGCGATATGCGACAGGCGCACCGCGAGCGGACTTCCGGCACTGGTCTCGATGCAGCCATAGGCACGGCAGCGAACCTCGCCACGCCGCTCCTCGATAATTCCCCAACCCGTATGAGCCAAACCGGGGTCAATGCCCAAGATAACCAAGCCGACCTCCCCTCGCCACAAGCACAGCGCAAGACAAGGCCCCGCGCATCATTCACGAACGTCTGTTCTAGAATAACACAACGGGGCCAAGATGCTTAGTTGAAGTGTTAGGGTTGGGAGTGAATCCCATCCCATAGTTAGTTTTGGCTGAAGAACGGGAACTGCCTTGGATCCACCGGCGGGTGCGGCATCGGGCCACCCTGGGGACTACCTTGCGAGCCGCCCTGACCGCCCATCATCTTATCGATGGCGTCCTGAACCTCGCCCTCGAACTTTTTCATTCCCTCGTGCAAACGACGCTGACCGTCCTCAGAGCGCAGCTCCTCCATTTGCTCGGGCGAAATACCCAGTAGCTCGCCCAGCACGCCCATCATCTCGTTTCGCACGCGCTCGCTCGTATCTTCGTCAGCAAAACGGCGCACCTCGGCGCGCGCCAGCGCATCGACCGTCATGCGTTCCTTGCCGTTAAGCCCCAGGTCGGACCACGCGAGCATGTACGGCCAGGCGCGCTCAACAAACGAACGGGCCGAGACGATCGGCGCCGTCGGCAGCATGCGGCGGGCGGCCTCGCCCTGACGCACGAGCATCAGCAGCAGCGAGCAAGCCTCGGGCTTGCCAGCGGCCATCGGGATGTCGTCGAAAGATCGATTGCGGTCCACGTGCGCCTCGAGCGCGCCATCGACCTCACCCGGCTCAAGCCCGCCGAGCAGCTGTGCCGCACGGTCGAGCATATCGACCGGGCCGTCGAGCGTCGAGAGCGCCTGCGCCAGCACGCGCTCCATACAATCTTCCACTGCGTTGAGCGTCACGAGCTCTTGGGGCACCACGGCAGACGTGCGGTTGCGCACACGCGCCACAAACTCAAGCGTCGACAGGTACACATCGCCAAAGGGCGCAAAGTCGCCCTGGTAGCCGCCGCAAAGCGCCGGCGCCGCCAGCGCGTACTCGGTTTTGGACAGCGGGCTCAGCGCCATCGCACCCAGCTCGAGCGCCGTATCCTCCAGCATCAGGCCCAGCGTGCGCGAGCGCAGGCGCTCGGCATCGCCCGCCGACACGTCGCGATCGAGCACGCGCGCCGCATCCGGTGCATCGCGCTCGACGGTGCGAATGTGCAGACGCTCGGCGATGGCGCGGACGGCGGCACAGCGGGCAGCCTCGGCTTCTTCCTGCGCCGGCGTAAAGATACGGTTGCGCCCCAGCACCAGGCCAATCACATTGCGCGGGCCCAGAGCGTCGACGGCCAGCGCCGCCAGCAGGGACGACGGCAAGTCACCCTCGAGTGCCACCACAGCACGCGACGCACCGTGGGCTCGGGCGTTGTCGCGCACGGCGAGCACCAGCGCCTGCCACAGCCACTCCTCGGAACGGAACTCGGGCAGTTCGTGATCTTCCAGGGCATCGAGCATCACGCCGCGCTGAATCTCCTGAACCAGCAGGCTCTCCTCAAAGCACGGTGCCTGGGCCACCACGCGACCGCAGTCGTCGAGCACAAACGAACCGCCGGTATACACCGACTCGTCATAGGCACCGACCGGCGCCATGCAGGCAAACCACACGCTGCGCTTGGATGCGATCTTGCGGTAGGCGCCGCTGCGAACGGCAGCAATGGCGGCAGTCTCGCGTTCGGTCATGTCAAACGCGTTGAATTGGAAATACGCAATGAGGTCAACACCGGTCGGCAGCATCTCGAGTTCGCGGTCCAAGTCAAAAATCACGGCGATGCGCACGCCGTCCACGTCGAACACCGGCGGCGCCCAACGTGTGTCGTTGTTCTCGCCACGCTGCAGGGCAATGCTCGAACGCGCCGGCACCACATGACCGTCCTTGAGCATCATGTAGTCGAGCAGCGGCTGGCCCTCAAACGAAACCGCCGCGGGCACGATGCAGATCATGTCAAGCTCCTGGATACGCTCGGCGACACCAGTCAAACCGGCAAGCACGTCGTGCTCAAAGTCGGCAGCGCCCACCAGGCCACCGGGCATGGCGCCCATAAAGAGCGGAGCCGGAACGCACAGCACGCGCGCCCCGCGCTCGTGGGCCAGACGAGCCTGGTCCTCGATGCGGCCGCAAATGCCCTCAATATCACCCAGGCGCATATCGATCTGTGCAAGCGCGAGCTTCATGCCCCAGCCCTTTC
>ERZ824488.3317-NODE-3317-length-12351-cov-15.162980_pt1 | contig 12351 bp, 14 predicted proteins | sample MGYA00519936_ERZ824488 | MGnify/ENA primary metagenome ERZ824488 (study PRJEB31778, sample SAMEA3449153) | human gut metagenome | biome: human gut; feature: human-associated habitat; material: faeces | place: United Kingdom | collected 2010/2012 ... | reverse complement strand
GCAGCTCAGCCATTTGGCCAGCACGACCTTCTGCTGGTTGCCGCCGGACAGGCTGGTGATCGAGTCGCTCTCTTTGCCCATCTTGATGTGCAGCGCCGCTTTCTCCCGCTCAAACTGCGCCCGCTGCCGCGCGTGGTCGAGCAGGCCATGGCGCATCAGCTCGCGCCATGAAACGATCGTTCCGTTTTCAAGGATCGACATATCCTTGATGATGCCGTTCTCCTTGCGGTTGCGCGGCACATACGCGAGGCCAAGCTGCTTGGCCTGCCAGGTGGACGTGATGCGCACGGGGTTTCCGCAGAGCCTGATTTCCCCCGCACTGACGGTTTCCGCGCCGAAAACCGCGGAAAACAGCTCGCTTCTGCCGTCTCCGAGCAGACCCGTAACGCCCAAAACCTCGCCTGCATACGCCGTCAGATCCACATTCCGGAAATACGGCTCCTGCGTCACGCCGTGCAGGCTCAGCCGCTCCTCGCCCCGCTGCGCGCCGGTGCCGAGCTTTTCCGTGCGAACGTCATGGCCGACCATGAAGCGCGCCAAATCGGACGTGGTCACATCCTTCACGCTTCCGCTGGCAACCATCACGCCGTCGCGCAGAACCGTGTAGCTGTCGCAGATTTCCATAACCTCCCGCAGCTTATGCGAGATAAAGACGATGCCCACCTTCTGTTCCCGCAGCTGACGCAGGATGGCGAACACCTTTTCGATTTCCGGATCGGTCAGCGACGTCGTCGGCTCGTCCATGATGATCATCTTCGCGTTCATCAGCAGCGCGCGGCTGATTTCCACAATCTGCTTGTACGACGCATCCAGATTGCGCACCATCTCTTTGGGATCGAGCGTCAGCCCCATGCGTTCAAAAACGCGGCGCGTCTCCTCGATCATCCGTTTGTGATCCAGAAGACCGTTCTTCTTTTTCAGTTCACGCCCGATAAACATGTTTTCGTAAATCGGCAGATCATTGATGAGGTTCAGCTCCTGATGGATAAACGCGATGCCCGCATCCAGCGACTGCGCCGGCGAATCGAATTTCCTTTTCTGCCCATCCAGCAGAATCTCGCCCGAGTCCGGCTGCAAAACGCCGCCCAGAATATTCATCAGCGTCGATTTTCCCGCGCCGTTTTCGCCAAGCAGCGCGCAGATTTCGCCCTCGCTCAGCTGAAAGCCCACGGATTTGAGCACTTCGTTGGAACCGAACGATTTGCAGATTCCGTCCATTTTCAGTTTCATGGTTGTCCCCCCGCTTTTGGATATGAAAATGGGCTATGGCTCACGCCATAGCCCCGTTCCCCGCTGCCGCCGCAGGGCGGTCACGGCGAAGAAATTCCATCAATACACGGTGTTGTTCGGATCGATGTATTCGTCCACGTTGCTGCGATCCACGATCGTCGTCGGGATAACCAGAACCGGATCAACCTTTTCGCCCTTCAGCACGGAAACCGCCATATCCACGGCCTCGCGCACCATCAGCGGGCTGTACAGCGCGGAGCAGATGTTGATGTCTTCGTGCTCCTTGATGATCTTGAAGTATTCCTGGCATCCGCCGCCGCCGGTGATGACCTTGATATCGGTGCGGCCGGCGTCTTCGATCGCCTGAAGCACGCCGATGGAGGTTTCGTCATCCAGGCTGTAAACCGCGTCGATCTGCTTGTTCGCCGCGAGGATATCGGTGAAATCCTTCAGGCCGTCTTCACGGGTGAAAGCGGTCGCGTACTCGATCACGTTCATTTCCGGCGCGATCTCCTTGATCGTGTCGGTGAAGCCCTTCATGCGCAGCTCGGAAACGCTGCCGCTGGTCGGAACCGGAAGCGCCACGACGGTGCCGGTGGTGCCGATCTTCTCGACGATGTACTTGGCGGACTCAACGCCCATGCCCTCGTTGTCGCCGGTCACGCGATACACGCCGTCCGCGTCGATGACGATATCGAAGTTCACGACCGTGATACCGGAATCAATCGCGTTCTGAATCGGCACTTCCATGCCTTCCCACTGCGGGAACGCAACGATCGCCTGAGCGCCCCAGGTCATGAGATCGTCCAGTTGGGTGGTCATTTCCTCGGCGTTGTTCGAGGTATAGAGCTTGTAGTCCACTTCGTCCGCCAGGGCGAGGCATTCCTGCTCGGCGTTATAGGCGACGCCCGCAACCCAGCCGTGCGTAACGGCAGGCGCGAGAATGCCGACCTTGTACTTGTCCGCCGCAGAACCCACGGCGCACAGCGCCATGCACAGCACCAACGCAAGAACCACAGCCAAAATCTTTTTCATACCGTTCTTCCTCCTCAAGAAAGATCTTTCATTTTAGGCGCGGGGTGGATTTCGTTCTCTCCGCGTCCTGTTGTCCATATTTTAGCACGGGCTGATTTCCATGTCAATTCAAACTGCTTCATTTTCACAGTTTTGCATAGTTTTTTTACGTTTCCGGTTCCCCCTTCGTTTTTGTTTTTGTACACATTCCAATTATATTCAGTCAAATTTCGTGCGTTCTTTTCATTATCTGTTTCATTTTACGCATCCGCATGCTATAATATTCGCAGCATCGGCGCGCAAAAAAGCGTTCGCCATTTAGAAAAACAAGGAGGAATCATGCGATGAAACTGGGTTTTGTCAGCGCCATTCTGGATGGCTGGACCTTTGAAGAAATGATCGATACGGCAAGCGAAATGGGCTTTTCCTGCGTGGAGGTCGCCTGCTGGCCGCAGGGCAGGGCGGAGCGCCGCTACGCGGGCGTCAGCCACATCGACGTAGACAGCCTGAGCGACGAAAAGGCGGCCTACATCCTGAATTACTGCAAGGAAAGAAAGGTTGAAATTTCCTCTCTCGCCTACTATCCCAACACGCTGGACGGCAACCTTGAAAAACGTGCCTGCGTCGTTGAGCATCTGAAAAATGTGATCCGCGCCAGCCACAAGCTGGGCGTCAACATGGTCACGACGTTCATCGGCCGCGACCAGACGAAGTCCGTCGAGCAGAATCTGGCGCTCGTCAAGGAAGTGTGGCCGCCGATCATCGCGCTGGCCGAGGAGCTGGGCGTAAAAATCGCCATCGAAAACTGCCCCATGCTGTTCGGCGAGGATCAGTGGCCGGGCGGCCAGAATCTCATGACCACGCCGCCGATCTGGCGCAGGGTTTTTGAGCTTCTGCCTTCCAAAAACCTCGGCATCAACTATGATCCCTCCCACTTCGTCTGGCAGCAGATCGACTATCTGAAGCCGCTCTATGAATTTAAAGATCGGATCTATCACGTCCACTTCAAGGATATCAAGCTCTTCCCCGAAAAGCTGCGCGAGGTCGGCGTGATGGCCTACCCGCTCGATTTCATGAGCCCGAAACTGCCCGGTCTCGGCGACGTGGATTGGGGCAAGTACGTCTCCGCGCTGACCGATATCGGCTATGACGGATACGCCTGCATCGAGGTGGAGGATCGCGCGTTTGAGGGAAGCCGGGAGCGGATTCTCGATTCCCTGCGCCTGAGCAAGCGCTATATGGAGCAGTTTGTCATCTGACGCATTTGCTCCGCCCATTTTTCGATTCGCCCGCTGAAGTCTGCAACGCACCAAAGGGCATGACGCCGCGGCCGCTGTAAAACAAATCAGGCTCCCGGTACCGACCGCTCGGTATCGGGAGCCTGATTGTTTGGCGGGAACGCCTGTCCCGCGCGGGGATTTCATTCGGACGGGCTGTCGCTCAGCCCATCTTTGGGGCTGCCTTGAGATGTTCCTGCGTTGCAGCGACTTATTGAATTTCACGCTTTTTATAAAAGACGACGGACATATACCAAGAAAAAAGATATGTTCCGATTCCGATAACAGCAAGTATTCCCAATACCCAGTTGGGCTTGATTTCTGCCGCAGGCTGACCTTTAAGAAAACCGGATATCAAAACACTCACGCCGCACACAAAACCAATCATCACATAATAAGCCGCCCTTCCTTTTTCCACACCCATCTTGAAAATAAACGGGAGCGGGATGGAGGACGCGAGCGTTGACACCGTCAACATCAGCAGCATCAGAACGGCAAAATCCCCAAGGATAAAACCGCCCGTCAGCGTCATTTTTACCGCTTGCGCAATTCCCGTAGCGACGAGCATCGTAAGTTGGGCAAACAAGCTGATTAGGTATTTTTCGGAAACAATTTGTATTTTTGTATAGGGCATCGTTCCGCTGTACTGTACCCATCCGCTCCTCTCATCGTATCCAAGGAGGGTAACGGGAATCATCCCACAAAGCAGACATGGATAAAATACAAAAAACAGGTTGTCGCTGTCCACAAGAGACAACGCCATAAAAGCAACGGCAATGACCGGATATGTTCTGCAATATTGCTTCATCATATACCAATCCTTTAAGAGAAGCCCTTTCATATCACTTTCCCTCCTTTACCATAAATACGAAAAGTTCCTCCATGCTGATCGAGCTTACATGAATCCCGGAGGGAACGGCATTTCTCTGCACCATTGCCTGAACTCCATACGTATTTTCCCTTTTATATTTGACCGCATCCGGCGGCAGCGTCCGCAACTCGTCAGCAGTACAATGAATCAGACCATACTCCTCTAATAATTGATCTTTTTCTTCGCAAAGCAATAGTTTTCCCTCATGCAGGAATGCAATATAATCGCAAAGTTTTTCAAGATCACTGACGATATGCGAAGAAATGAGAATAGAATGGCCTTCGTCTCTTGTGAAATCATTGAACATCTCAATGATCTCATCGCGAACCACCGGATCAAGCCCCGACGTTGCTTCATCCAAAATCAGAAGTTTGCTGTTGTGGGACATGGCAATCGCAATGCCCAGTTTCATCTTCATTCCACGCGAAAACGCTTTGAACCGCTTTTGTTCCGGCAGCGCAAGTTTTTTCAGCAATTGAGCGTATTCAGCGCCATTCCAATTACGAAAGGTATGTTTCATTATATTTCCGACCTGCTGAGCGGTCAGGCATTCCGGAAGACCCACTTCATCCAAAACAACGCCGATATCCTCTTTCGTGAGTTCGATATTATCCTGATTATCCTTTCCAAGAATGGTAATACTGCCGCTATCCTTATAAATCATATCCAGAATAAGCTTGATGGTGGTACTTTTTCCCGCACCATTCTCGCCGATAAGCCCCATAATGCATCCGCTCGGCAGTGTCAGATTGATGTTGTCAAGCGTAAAGCCGGGATATGATTTTGTCAGGTTTCGAATTTCAAGCGCATTCATCCTTGTTCCTCCAAACTGAAATGAACCATTTCCATAATCTCTTGTTTGCTCAAATTGCAGGATGCAGCTAGTCTGACGATTTCATCAATATGTTCTTCAATCTTTTTCAGATTTTCTTCTCGCAGCAGCTCTACATTTTTAGGCGCCACATAACACCCCTTGGCAGGCAGGGTGTAGATAAATCCTTCTTTCTCAAGCTCTTCATAGGCACGTTTCGTAGTAATAAAGCTGATGCGAAGATCCTTCGCAAGACCCCGAATGGATGGAAGCAATTCATCTTGCCTTAATGCGCCGCTGATGATCTGATCCTTGATCTGAGAATATATCTGATCATAAATTGGCGTTCCGCTTTTGTTATCAATCAAAATATTCACGTCATCGCCTCACTGTAATTTCTGTATATGTGCATTATATACAGTTAGGCTCCTTCTGTCAATACGTTTCACAAAAAATAGACTGCCAGGTTTTTAACCTGACAGCCTCGGTTTCTCTATCATCCGGCGTTCGCTCTATCCCTGTTCAGCGCCGGATAACCTGTTTTATTCCTCTTTCAGCCTGCCATCCAGCGTGACGGTGACGACCTGCCACGGGATGAATTTTCCGCTGTTTTTCAGGGCGGTCACCGCCGCGCGCTCCAATCCGCCGCAGCAGGGAACCTCCATGCGGACGACGGTGACGCTCTTGACGTCGTTTTCCCTGATGATCTCCGTCAGCTTCTCCGCGTAGTCCACGCTGTCCAGCTTGGGGCAGCCCACAAGGATGATGTGCCCCCGCATGAACCGCTCGTGGAAGGCGGCGTAGGCGTAAGCGGTGCAGTCGGCGGCGATGAGCAGCTTCGCGCCGTCGAAATACGGAGCGTTTACCGGAACCAGCTTGATCTGGACGGGCCATTGCGAAAGCCTGCTCTCCTGCGCGACGCATTGCGCGCCCGCATGGGATTCTTCCGCGCGCTTGATCTGCCGCGATTGGCTTCCCGGACAGCCGCAGGGCAGGGTCATGCCCTCTTTCCGCATCTTTTTCTGCTTGTTTTCCATCACGGCCTGCTCGTCATAGGCCGCCGCTTCGCGCTCCACAAAGGTGATCGCGCCCGTGGGGCAGGCGGGCAGGCAGTCGCCCAGCCCGTCGCAATAATCATCCCGCATCAGCTCCGCCTTGCCGTCCACCATGGCAATAGCGCCCTCGTGGCAGGCCTCGGCGCACGCCCCGCAGCCGTTGCACTTTTCCCTGTCGATTTGAATGATTCTACGGATCATTTTGACGTCCTCCTCGCTGTTCTGCTTGACTTCACGGTGATATTCTACTATCATCAATCGTGAAAATCCGTTGGCATGCCAACATGGAGGAGAAAAATATGCGCTTTCATTTGACGAACGCCCCGCTTTTTCGCGGCATGACCCCAGAGGAAATCGACGCGCTGCTGAGCTGCCTGAACGCGAAGGCGCGAGCCTGCAAAAAGGGCGAGATCATCCTGATGGAGGGCGCGCCCACGGAGCAGCTTGGCGTGGTTCTCTCGGGCAGGGTCATCATCGAAATGAGCGACGTCTGGGGCAACAACAGCGTGCTGAGCAGCGTTGCCCCCGGCGGAACCTTCGCCGAGGCGTATGCCTGCATTCCGGGGGAGCCGCTCATGGTCAACGTCGTCGCCGCAGAGTATTCGACCGTGCTGCTTTTGAACGCCCGCCGGGTGCTGACCCCCTGTTCCCATGCCTGCGCCTGCCACGCGGGGCTGATCCGCAACCTGCTGACGCTGTGCGCGGGAAAGAATTTGCAGCTCTCCCGCCGGATGATGCACACCAGCCCCAAGCGCATCCGCACGCGGCTTTTATCCTACTTTTCGGAATGCATCAAGCGAAGCGGCAGCTACGCCTTTGACATTCCCTATAACCGTCAGCAGTTGGCGGACTACCTCAACGTTGAGCGCAGCGCCCTGTCCAACGAGCTATCCCTCATGCGGCAGGACGGAATCCTGCGTTACGACAAAAATCACTTCGTCGTCAGCGAAACGGCGGACGTGAAATAAGGGGCGCGCTTTGTCGGTCAGCTTTTCGCGGCGCGGAGAAAATCCGCGTCTCACCTTCCGTATACCTCGATCTGCCTGAGCGCCGGGAACGCCGACGGATTGTCGCATTTGATCAGCCTGTCCAGCGTCAACGTGCGGTGCGCGCCCAGCTCGACGCGCTGCGGGCCGTCGATCCCCGCCAGCGGGAACGTCTTTTCATAATCCACGCCTTCCGCCAGCGTTTCGGTCAGCGCCGCGCCGCAGGTCGTCAGACATTCTTTCAGCTCGTCGCGGCTGACGAAGGTTTTCAGTTTGCCCGTACATCTTCTATGAAGCACCACCGCACGAGCAGAACTTCAACACGTTGGTGGCAATGATTAACGCGATGGAAGTGCGCGAGGACGACGACAATTTCAAAAACCCCGTCGATCTGCTCTTTGATGCGCTCGAAGAAAAAGACTCGGATCACTTCGCTGTGCATGCCGCTGCCGATTCGTATGGGCATTACCAAAGGACAGTGGATTTATCTGCTTGCGCTGGCCGTTGAGTTTGGCGCAGTGGCACTTGTCGGCAAGCTTGGCGACATGAACGTCGCTTCGATGTTCGTCGCAGCGAAGATGTTTTGTTTGATCGGCGGGCGGAGGGATAAAACACTGACCGTCTTTGAAAACGGCAGACATTGGGTAGGAAAAAAAGCGATTTTCGTTGTATAATAGACACCGTATTGAAAAGTAAAGGAGAAAAATCCGTGAAGAAAAAGAAAAAATGGATCAAGTGGGTTGTGATTCTCGTGATCGTGGCCGCCGTGGTCGGTTGGTTCATGATGGTTTCCCGAAAGACGCAGGACGTGGCCTATACCAATGTGCAGGCGACGCTGGGCAGCATCGAGACCTATTACAATTTTGACGGGCTGGTCAAGGCCAAGCGCGTGCAGACGATTACCGCCGCGCAGAGCGACAAGGTGCGCACGGTGTATGTGACGCAGAACCAGCAGGTCAAAAAAGGCGAGCGCCTGTATCGGCTGGAGGGCAGCGAAACCGTTGAGGCCGATATCGCGGGTGAAGTGACAGGGCTGTACGTCGAGCAGGGCGGCGTGGTGACCGCAGGCGAGACGACCGCGCAGATCATCGACATGAACAGCCTTGAAATCGAGCTGAACGTCGATGAATACGACGTGGCGGCAGTCGTGCCGGGTCAGGTGGTGCAGGTCAACGTGCTTGCGCCGGATGTGAGCTTCACCGGCAGCGTGACGGCGCTCAATAAGAACGGCACGGCCTCCGGCGATCTGTCGTATTACACGGCGACGGTCGCGTTTGACGCGGCAGAGAACGTCTATCCCGGCATGCAGGTGAGCGCCAAGGTGCTCAAGGAGCAAGCCGAAGACGCGGTGCTCCTCCGTCAGGACGCGGTGCAGTTTGACGATTACAACAAGCCTTACGTGCTCGTGCGCGGCGCGGATGGCAAGAGCGTGGAGCAGAAGATCGTGACCGTCGGCGTAAGCGACGGCATGAACTGCGAAATCACCAGCGGCCTGAACGCGGGCGACACGGTGCTCAAGTCCTCCGGCGTGACGATGGCCGAGCTAATGGAGCAGATGCATGCTCAGCAGCGCACCGGCCGATGAGCGGAGGCCGCTATGAGCAACGACTTTTTCAAAATGCGCGGCATTGTCAAGCAGTATCAGATGGGAAATGAAGTGCAGACCATTCTCAAGGGAATCGATCTGGATATTGAAGAGGGCGAGTTTCTCTCCATCCTCGGCCCGTCGGGCAGCGGCAAATCCACGCTGATGAATATCATCGGCTGTCTGGATACACCGACGTCGGGCGAATACATTCTGCATGGGCGCATGATTCGCGATTTGGATGAAAACCAGCTGGCGCATATCCGCAGCAAGGAAATCGGCTTTATCTTTCAGCAGTTTCAGCTTCTGCCGCGGCTCGACGCGCTCAAGAACGTGGAGCTGCCGCTGATTTACGCGGGCGTTCCGCCCAGAGAGCGCACGCGGCGCGCGGAGGAAATGCTCGTGCGCGTCGGCCTGAAAGACAGGATGCACCACTACCAGAACCAGCTTTCCGGCGGTCAGCAGCAGCGCGTGGCGATTGCGCGCGCGCTGGCGACCAACCCGACGCTGCTGCTGGCGGACGAACCGACCGGCGCGCTCGATCAGGCGACGGGCGAACAGGTGATGGCGCTTTTCCGCGAGCTGAACGACGAGGGGCGAACCATCGTTATGATTACCCACGACCTCAAAATCGCGCGCCACGCGAGCCGCATCGTCAACATTCTGGACGGCGTGCTCTCCGAGGGGGTGAGCGCCTATGATTAAAAAGAAGTGGGATATGTTCGCGGAGAGCGTCTCCATGTCGCTTTCCAACATCGCGGGCAACAAGATGCGCACGTTTTTGACCACGCTGGGCATCATCATCGGCGTGGGCGCGATCATCGCCCTGATGACCGTTGTGCAGGGCGCGACGGACACCATGAACGCCCAGTTTGACGCAATGGGTCTGGGCACGCTGCGCGTCTCCGTGGCAGGCACAGCGATTAAGCATGGCCTGACGGACGACGATTTGCAGACGATTCTGGATTGCGAACATGTCGCAGGCATTTCGCCGTCGCTGAATGCGACCGTGACGGCCAAGCGCGGGAATGTGTGGAGCGATTCGATCTCCGTCAACGGCAACAACGACGAGTATTTCCGCCATAATCCGGATCTGCTCCGACGCGGCCGCGCCATCGACGTGTTGGATGTGGAAAACAATGCGCGCGTCTGCCTGATGGACGGCGACGCGGCCAAGACGCTGTTTTTCGGCGAAGACCCCGTCGGGCAGACGTTTTATCTCGACGGATTTGAGTATACCGTCGTCGGCATGATCGACGAGGACGAAAACGCCAGCCTGTTCTCTCAAATTCTGATGGGCGGCAAGACGGACGGCACGGTCTACGTACCGTACAGCTCGGCGAAAAAGCTGCTGGGCACCTCCACCGTCACCGCCGTGGAGGTTTATGTCACCGATCCGGACGATACGGATGCGGCGGTGGACGAACTGGAAGCGGCGCTGGACGGCATTTTCAATGATAAGGATAACACCTACACCATCATCAACATGGAATCCATGACGGACGCAATGAACCTGATGACCTCCATGATGATGTCGCTGCTGGTGGGCATCGCATCCATCGCGCTGGTCGTCGGCGGCATCGGTATCATGAACATGATGCTCGTCACCGTCACAGAGCGCACGACGGAAATCGGCCTGCGCAAGGCGCTTGGCGCTGAACCTGGGCAGATTCAAATGCAGTTTTTGATCGAGGCAATCATCCTCTCGCTGCTTGGCGGCGTCATCGGCGTGATTGTCGGTCTGAGCGTATCGTTCGCTATCTGCATGAATACGGATATCACGTTCAGCCTGAACACCTTTGCCATTGGGCTGGGCGTGGGCTTTTCGGCGGCGGTGGGCATCATTTTCGGCTGGGCGCCTGCGCGCAAGGCCAGCCGCCTGAACCCGATTGACGCGCTGAGGAGTATGTAAAAAAGGTTTAAAACCGCCGCGAAGCGATGAAGGGAGTCTGATGGGGATTGATATCGCGTGCCCGCTGTGCGGGATTCAACGGGATATCAATCATCCCTCAGTGGGGTATGGAGCAAAGCCCCATGAATGCTCTCCTTTTCAAGCAGTTTCAGAGCAGACTACGTAGTAGTCTACGAAACGGTGGCGGAATGCAAACAAAATAATAACGGCTCAAAAGAAAGGATACGGATATATGAAGAAACAGATTGCGATGATTGCAATGATGGCTTCCTTGGTCACGACCACCGCCTTTGCCGAAGGCGTCAAGATCGACGGCAGCATCAAGAGCGCCGAAACCAAAACCATCCTCGCACCGTATAGCGGCGTGGTGGACAATTACGCCGTGACTGCGGGCGACGCGGTGAGCATGGGCGACGCGCTTTTTGCGTTGCGCACCGAACAGATCTATGCCGATTTTGACGGCACGGTGACCGCCGTGTTTGCGCAGCCCGGCGACAGCGCCGCTTCTGTCGAGGAGCGTTACGGCGCGCTGGCTTACATCGAGCAGGATGTGCTCTATCGCGCGGAATGCACCACGACCGGCGGCGACAGTGACAACGAAAACAAGATGATTCACGTCGGCGAGAAAGTCTACATTCGTTCCACGGCCAACAACGAACGCGTGGGCGAAGCGCGCGTCATCGGCGTGGAAGGCAAGAGCTACACGCTGGAAGTGACGAGCCAGACAGATATGCGCCTGAATGAGAACATCAAGGTCTATCGCAGCGCGAACCATGCTAATTCCAGCTGCATCGGCACGGGCAAACTTTCCCGCATCGATCCACAAGGCGTGACAGCCACGGGCTATGTGCTCGCCGCGTACGTGGAGAACGGCCACCATGTCAGCCGCGGCGACGTGCTCTTTGACGTTGTGCCTGATGTGCTGGACGGCATGGTCGGCGGCGACGGTCACGTTTATATGCCGGAAGACGGCGTGCTGCTCAGCGTTTCGGCGGTGAGCGGTGAACAGGCGGCCAAGGATGCTGTTCTGGCGACGTATTGCCCGAAAGACACGATGCGTCTCGTCTGCTCGGTGGATGAACAGGATCTTTCCGAATTGGCTGTCGGCGATGTGATGCAGGTGACGCTGGACGCATATGAAGATAAGCCCCTGAGAGGCACGATTGCGAAAATCGCTTCCGCCAGCGGCGATGACGGCACAAGCACGTCGTTCGACGTGACGATCGAGCTGGAAGCCAACGACCTGATGCGTATCGGCATGAGCGCCTCGGCGGAAAGGTAAGAGAATACAGGGAAAAACGGGGCGGTTTCAAGGAGCCGCTCCGTTTTTTGGGTTTATCCCGAATTTTGTGTAAACGTTCTCCGCGAGTGTAAACAGCAGAAACTGGTATGAGGCGGTAGCGGTCTGATCGATGCCGCCTTTTCTCTACCATAACGCCGACGGAACTGGATGTCAAGGGCGGCGAAGCCGGGCTGCTTGCAGCCTTTAATCGTCGTCGTCGTCATCGTCGTCATCGTGATCGTCATCACGGTCATCATCGTGATTATCGTCGTGATCGTCGTGATCGTCGTCGCGATCAGGCTGGCGGTTGTCGTTTGAGGGGGCGGGC
>ERZ824488.3315-NODE-3315-length-12354-cov-10.809497_pt1 | contig 12354 bp, 5 predicted proteins | sample MGYA00519936_ERZ824488 | MGnify/ENA primary metagenome ERZ824488 (study PRJEB31778, sample SAMEA3449153) | human gut metagenome | biome: human gut; feature: human-associated habitat; material: faeces | place: United Kingdom | collected 2010/2012 ... | reverse complement strand
TCGGATCAAAGCAGGGCGGTGTTCGTCCTGTTGTGGTTCTTCAGAATGATGTCGGCAATTATTATGCGCCGACGATCACGATTGCTCCGCTGACATCGAAAATTGAGAAGAAGCGAAAACAGCCAACGCATTTCTTTCTCCGTAAAGCAAAGGGACTGGCAAAACCGTCTATGGTATTGGCAGAACAGCTCGACACCTGCGACAAGATATGCGTGATTCGCTATCTTGGGCGGGTAAGTAAGGGGCAGATGCGTGGGATTGATGAAGCTGTAAGGATTCAACTTGGATATTACATTCCGGAACAAGCAGAGAAAAAAAGACAGGGCAAATGCCGAAAGGATGGCGAAGAAGGCGATGGATAAACTGATTACAAGGAAAGAAGCAGCCAGTATACTGGGAATCAGCGTAAAAACACTGGATGCTGCAAGAACAGACGGTTTGATCTCCTATGTTCAGTATGTGGAAAACGGCTGCGTTTATTTCACGGAAGTGGGGATTCAGGAGTACATTGCAAAATGTACGCACCGTGCAAAACCGATGGAACGTGCTGCGACATATCGCAAACCTCGAAGCTTTCGGCGGTGAAAATCGACATCGTTGAGTATGGACGATGAATCCGCAATAATGAAAGCATCAACAGGATTGGAGGTAATGATATGGCGACAAGAAGAATGATGCTTCCCGATTATGGTACGGTGAGTATGAAGGGAACGCAATATTATCGAACCCGTGTAACAGATCAGCAGGGACGGCGGGTTTCCTTATATGCAAGAACGAGAGAGGAACTGTACCAGAAGGAACAGGAAGCGATCCAGCAGATTGAGAACAAGACGTATCGCCGCAGTACACCTACAGTGGAGGAGTATTGCGAGAAATGGCTGCTGATGCAGTCGGCACAGATCAGGATGACAACGCTGATTGACTATACATCGAAAGTGAAGAACTACATCATCAAGCCATTGGGCGATATGCATATGGGAGATGTAACAGCAGATGACATTCGCCTGGCACTGTTGGCGGCATCGAAAAAGTCGGCATCCGTGTACAAATCAGTGAATGTTCTATATAAGTGTATTTTCACGGCAGCAATGGAGAGTAAGATCATTGATGAGAATCCGACCATCTATCTGAAGAAGAATGTGGGCGGGATTCCCCAGAAGGACCGCCTCCCGCTTACGGATGAGCAGGTGGATAAGCTGCTGGATGCCATTTACGGCTTACCGCCGTATGTGTTCGTGATGCTGGGGCTGTACGCAGGATTGCGGAGAGAAGAAATCCTCGGACTTCAATGGGATTCGGTGTATCTTGATTGCGAGGCTCCGTACCTTACCGTTCGGAGAGCCTGGCATACGGAGCATAATCGTCCGGTGATTCTGACAGAGCTGAAAACAAAGGCAGCGCATCGGAATGTCCCTCTGCCGGACAATCTTCTGGAATGTCTGAAAGAGTCGAAGAAGACATCGACATCGGATTTTGTGGTTGCAAACCGGGATGGAGACCCGTTGTCCTATACGCAGTTCAAGAGATTATGGCAGTATATCGTAACCCGTACCACCAAGGAACGCTGCTATTACCGCTATGAAGATGGCAAGAGGGTGAAGCATACGGTGAAGCCGGTTCTGGGGCAAAAGGCAGCACACAATGGAAATGTGGTTTACAGTCTGGACTTTGAGGTGACTCCGCATCAGCTGCGGCACACCTACATTACGAATCTGATTCATGCTTCGGTTGATCCGAAGACGGTTCAGTATCTTGCCGGTCATGAAAGCAGCAAGATCACCATGGATATTTACGCCAAGGTGAAATATAATCGTCCAGAGCAGCTCGCAGGAGTGCTGGAAGATGCTTTTGCATCGTGGGATTAAGAGTAAATCAGAAAGAAATTAGGGCAGGGATGGTCAAAAATCCCTGCCCTTTTTACATACATTCGACATCCTTGAAGGAAGTGCTGTACGCCATGATAATAAAAGTGACAACACGCAATGTATGAAGATAGATAGGAGGAGAACACATGGCTAAAGGGAAAAAGCGTCCTGCAGAACTTCCGGAATACGGAACAGTGATGATGAAAGGGGTACAGTATTACCGCACCCGGATTACAGATGCAGACGGAAAGAGAGTGGCGATTTATGGGCTGACACGCGAAGAATTGTATGACCGGGTGGAAGATGCCCAGAAGAAAATCGCGGAAGTGGTTTTCCATAGAGAGAATCCGACCGTGGAAGAGTACTGTGAAAAATGGTTGCTGATGCGGTCTGGAACGGTAAGAACTAATACGTTGGAAGGATACGCACGGATGGTGAATCGGTACATCGTGGGTCCGATTGGACAGATGTATATGGACGAGGTGACCACAGATGACCTGCGGCTGCTGATGGTTCCATTATCAAAAGGTTCTTCCGGAATGTATGGTCAGCTCAATATGCTGATTAAGAACATTTTTAATTCAGCAGAAGAGAGCAAGGTGATTAAAGAGAATCCATCCAAAACGATTTGCGCAAGAGGCGGAAAGCCAGCGAAACGGCGCGAGGCTTTGACGGATGAACAGACTGCCATTTTGCTGGATAGCATTCGTGAGCTTCCACCGTATGTCTTCGTGATGATCGGTTTGTACGCGGGATTGCGTAGAGAAGAGATCCTTGGATTAAAATGGGACTGCGTATTCCTGGATGAAAAAACGCCGTACATTTCGGTAAGGCGTGCATGGCATGTGGAAGGCGGTGAGCCGGTAGTCAACACGCTATTGAAGACACCGGCAGCAAAACGAGATGTTCCGATTCCAAAATGCCTGGTAGCCTGTCTCAAGGAAGAAAGGGAAAAATCAGAATCGGAATATGTGATCTCGAATTCGAAGGGAACTGTTTTGACGGAAACACAGTTTGTGAGAGTCTGGAAATACATAACAGTCCGTTCTACTGCAGAACGCTGTTATTACACTTATGTAAATGGACAGTCCATCAAGCATAGAATAAAGCCAAGGCTTGGTGAGCATCAGCCGAATAATCCCAAACTGGTGTATACGATGGACTTCAAGGTGACTCCGCACATGCTGCGGCACACCTACATCACCAATCTGATTTACAAAGGTGTTGATCCTAAGACGGTGCAGTATCTGGCAGGCCATGAGAACAGCAAAACGACTATGGACATCTATGCGACCTGACTTTAGAGGTAAAACACAAAACATGGTGCTAAATGACTTTATTTAGCATCTTTTTTATTTGCGCGCTGGTCAAATAGTAATTCTTCAAGGGAAGATCCAACATCTTGGACAGATGATCGATCGTTGGCGTTGAGGATGTGATGTTGATGTATTGATTGGTGCTGTCCTTCAGGATCCTGTAACTTCTCATGAACTCATAAAGTTTTGTAGAATTGATCTGATGCTTCAATACTTTGAATTCGAGTATCCTTACTAATAGTTCAGCCAAATAACAGATCAGAAAATGCCCTTTGATCGTGCTTTCTGTTTTGCAAAAGACAGGGCGTGCTTCCAACTCGCTCTTCATGATCCGGAAAGATTGCTCTATCCGCCATAAATTGTGGTATGTTTCGTAGATCTCCTGATCTTTCATCTTGATCTCTGATGTCACAAGCAGGTTATATCCCGCCAGTGCCATATCTTTTTCGTATTTTTTCTCATCCAGCGCGACAGCGACCTTTTCTTTCGTCACATTGCCTTCTTTGTCCGTAGAAGCAAATTTGACGTATTTGGATGATTCCCCATATTCACTTTTCTTTGCCTGACCTGCTTTGAGGATCTTGGCCTTTTCGTATAATTTATTGATCTCGCGCTGCTGTTTTCGGCATAAGGTGGGGTTGAAGGTCAGTACCCTTTTTTCTTTGGCAGTGAATTTGATCTTTTTGTTGTCGTCATTCACGAATTCATAATCGAAGACATCGGTACATGTCGTATAACTGTATCTCAATTCATGATCTTCATCGTATACGAAGGTATAACTATTGTTTTTATTGAAGATCCATTTGTATTCCTTGTCTTCTAATCGTTTTACTGATTTGGAAAAGATGTAGCCATCACTGTTTTTCAGCGCCTCATAGATATTGCGGGCACAATTGATGCCTTTATCAGCCACAGCGATCGTTCTGCCATCGATCTGGTTCTGTTGCTTGAGGTCTTTGATCAATTCTCTGGCTACGGGTTTTTCAGAAAGATTCCCAGGATAAAGCTTCATTCCGATCGGGATGCAGTTGGCATCAAGCAATAAGCCCATGCCAACGATAGGATCACTGCGATTTTCTTTGGAAGGGCCCTTTTTCTGAAACGCAGTTTCTCTGTCGATCTCAAAGTAGAAATTCGTGCAGTCAAAATAAGAAGTGGAGGTACAGATCCCATAACGTTGAGCGACTCTACGCGTGAAGATCTCGATGACCTTTTCGTATTCATCGCCGAGGAAACCGAGCGCTTCCAAAAGCTGGTCGTAGCTGTAAAGGCGCTCAGAGCCATACAGATAAGGGATCACATCGTGGAAAGACCTGAATTTTGAGCAAGGATCGACGATGCGCGCAAAGAGGAGATCAGCGAGGATCTGAGATAGAGAGAATTCGAAAAGACGGTCGTATCTGAGCAGATCGATATATTTATCGACAGCGAGACCATCGAGGATACATTTGACAGGGAAAAAGCCAAGATTACGAACAGGAGATCTATCGATGTACTTCAGCTTATCCTGTGCGCGCTTGAGATTAAGATCAGCATTGAGCTTTTTGACCTCATCAGAGAAAAAAGCGATAGGATCATCGATACCAGAACGTTTCAGATCATCGAGATATCCAAGAGCGCGGAAAGATTTATGAGCAGTAGCCTTTTTATCAGGGTCATAGAAGCTCTGATAGATCTGAAGATAAAGGCCTTTTTTGAGTTTAGATTTTTTAAGGAAGAAAGCCAAGGAAACCACCTCACAATAACACCATATAACACCATTATTATAACATAAAAAAGAAAAAAGAGAATAAGAGAAGAGATAAAAAAAGCCCTATAAAAAGGGCAGAAAGTGAATTATAGAAATCGGTCATCCTCTAAACTTCATGGTGTTAACCTCTAAACACGGGCTCATGGCAGCTGCAGGAGCAATGGTGATCGGATACAGAAGAAAGAGAAGCTAGTCTTCTGATGAGGGCGGGACCTGATGGTTCCGCTCTTTTAATATCTAAGGCAACCGCATATGCTTTTGTGGTAAAATACGGCAATTGTATTGAAAGGGGTATCAAGATATGATACGATTTATACAACATAGGTGCAAAAATACTATTGCAGCCTATTAAAATCGTAATTTGATGAAGGATAACAGTTTAGTGTGAGTGGCAGTGATTTCCCGTAATCAGATGTACGATGAGACAAAGAGGTGATGTGTGAATAAAGGACGACGAGAAATAAGATATAGAAAAAATGGGAGAAAGGAGAAAAAGATGTTTAAGAAGCTTGTATCGATCGGACTTAGTTTGATGATGATGCTTGGAGTGACAGGATTTGCGCCGACAGGCGTAAAGGCCGCTGATGACGGACATCTGGGCAGCGTGACCGCAGTAGAGGTCGACGCTGATGAGAAAAACGTCGTATGGGTGACCTTCGATAACGGATATCAGGGAAAGATCACTTTCCTCGATAACGATATCTTCCGTTACAATGTCGATCCGAGCGGACAGTTCAATGAATACGCACAGGTGCATAACGGTTATCCGGACACGGCGAAGATCCAGCAGTATCCGGATTCATCCGATGCTTACTCACATCCTGAGGCAAGTGTTCAACAGAACGGAAACAGTTATGAAATCAAAGCGGGCAATGTGACCATCAGCTTTGATGAAGCTGCCAGGATGAGCATCAAGGCAGGAGATAAAACAGTCATGGAGGAAGAGGAATCACTGGATTTCCAGGGAGCACGCACCGTGCAGACGCTGGTCAAGCACGACGCGACAAACTATGATCCTTCACTGCCTGAGAACTTCTTCGGCGGCGGAACGCAGAACGGACGCTTCGTGCACACCGGCAATGTGATCAACATCAGTAATGAAAGCAACTGGGTGGATGGCGGTGTCGCATCACCGAGCCCGTTCTATTACACGACCAACGGCTATGGTGTATTGCGCAATACGTACATGGATGGAAGCTATGACTTCGGATCCACGGACGCCAACACCGTGACGGCAAGACACAATGAAAATGAGTTTGACGCGTATTATTTCGTGTCAGATGCGGACAATGGAAGCAGCGTATCACAGGATCTGCTGCAGGGATACTTCAAGGTAACTGGAAATCCTGCGCTGCTGCCGATGTATGGATTCTATCTTGGCCATCTGAACGCGTATAACCGTGACGCATGGTCTGATTCCAGCGCTGACGGCGGAACAAAATGGGAAATCAAAGGCAATGGCGCTTATGATGAACCAGGCGATGTGACATATGAGAACGGCGGAACCGGTTATGTGATCCAGGCCAATCAACAGGCTGAGACACTGAACGGCTATGGTCCGAGCGTTGCGACCGACAATGTGCCGGATGGCGTGACGTATCCGTATAAGTATTCCGCACGCGCGGTATTGGATGAATATAAGAACTATGACATTCCGCTCGGATTCTTCCTGCCCAACGATGGTTATGGCGCAGGCTATGGTCAGAATGGCTTCAATATGACCGGCGGCGTAAATGCGGATGGCACCAGCAGCGAAGCGCGTCTGGCAGCGGTAGCGGCCAACGTCGCCAACCTGAAGGATTTCGCGGACTATGCCAAGGCAAATGGTGTGGCTACCGGTCTGTGGACACAGAGCAACCTGACGCCGGATTCCAACAATAACACGTACTGGCATATCCTGCGTGACTTCAATGCAGAGGTAAAAGCAGGTGTGACGACGCTGAAGACCGATGTCATGTGGGTAGGTTATGGTTATTCCTTCCAGCTGAGCGGCGTGAAGCAGGCTTATGACATCATCACGACGATGGCGTATGAGGATGGCCGAAACAACACCCGTCCGAACATCATCTCACTGGATGGCTGGGCAGGTTCACAGCGTTATAACGCGGTATGGACCGGAGACCAGACCGGTGGAAATTGGGAATACATTCGTTTCCATATCCCGACATTCATCGGACAGTCAATGAGCGGAAACCCGAATATCGGCAGCGATATGGATGGTATCTGGGGCGGTTCTCCGAATATCGCGACCCGTGATTATCAGTGGAAGAGCTTCGCGCCGATCATGCTCGATATGGATGGTTGGGGCAGCTATGCCAAGGGGCCGTATGTGCACGGTGATCCTTACACAGGCATCAGCCGCATGTATCTGAAGCTGAAGGCGCAGATGATGCCTTATACGTATACGAACGCGTATGCGGCAGCGAACATCGATACGGGCAATGGCGATCAGGGCCTGCCGATGGTGCGCGCGATGCTGCTGGAGTATCCGGAAGAAGCGGCAGCATATACAGCAGCTTCCATGTATCAGTACATGTGGGGCGAGAACCTGCTCGTTGCGCCGGTATATGAAGATACGGCGATCGATGAGATGGGCAATGATGTACGTGACGGCATCTATCTGCCGGGCGGAGAAGATCAGATCTGGATCGATTACTTCACCGGCGAACAGTACCGCGGCGGACAGACGCTGAACAACTTCGACGCGCCGATCTGGAAGCTGCCGCTGTTCGTGAAGAACGGCGCGATCATCCCGATGTACGCTGAGCACAATTCGGCGGACATGGACGCGGAAGATGGCGTGGACAAGACGCAGCGCCTGATCGAGTTCTGGCCGGCAGGCGATACGTATTTCAATACGATCGAAGATGACGGTGAGTACATCGAGAACAACACAGATGATTCCGATAAGGAATATGGCGTGATCGACAACATCAGCTATGGACCGCATGTAGAGACGAAGTATACATCCAGCGTGGATGGCACGACAGCTACCCTGACGGCAGAGAAGTCGACGGGAAGCTATGAAGGTTATGATCAGAATAAGGATACGACCTTCATCGTACACGCAAGCGAGAAGCCGGCGGCATTGGCAGCGTACAATGGCGATGCGGAGCTGGAAGAAGTCGTGGCAGAAAGCAAGGAAGCGTTCGATGCGGCAGAACCAGCTGAAGGAACATTTGTTTCTTACTATGACGCATCACCGGCGATCGAGACCTATGCATCCGCAGAGGAGACGAACCTTGCGGAGATGGTGAAAGATGTGCGTTCTACCGGAAAGCTGTATGTGAAGTTTGCAAATACGGATTCACAGGCGAACGCGCAGAAGCTGGTCATCAGCGGCTTTGTCAACGACGGCAAGCTCAGTTCCACAGAGCTCAATCCGGATCTTGAGGCACCGGTGCTGAGCGAGAATGAGGAAGCGAAGACGGCGACGAGCATCACGGTACAGTGGGACGCAGTAGAAAACGCGGACTACTATCAGGTGCTCGTAGACGGACTGGCAGGAGATGACATTCCGGCTGAGAAACTGAACAGCGTGCTGGCCGGCGCGACAAGCTTTACGCACAGCGGGCTGGAGTTTGCTTCTACGCATACATATCAGGTACGCGCGGTCAACGCGGATGGCTATTCTGAATGGAGCAATCTTGTTACTGCAACGAGCGATGATGATCCGTTCTTGAATACGCCGACACCGCAGAACATCAGCTGGAGCGGATATATCTGGGGCAGCCATACGGCCGACCTTGCGTTTGACCATGTCTTCCAGACAGGCGATGGCGGATTCCATTCTAACTATGGCGGCATCAATGAGAAGCTGACCGTTGATTATGGAAATGCGTATCTGTTTGATAAGATCGAGTATTATCCGCGTGATGATGCCAGCAATGGTACGGTGACCAAGATGCTGGTCGAGACCAGCCTGGATGGCGTGAACTGGATCCAGCATGGACCGGATACCGAAGCAGATGGCACAAAGGTTAATAACTTTGCGGCGGATAACACGACGAAGACGATCGATCTGAGCGATCCGAACACGGGAAGCGAAACGATCGGTGCGCGTTATATCCGATTCACGGCGCTGGCATCCGTAGGCACCTTCTTCTCCGCAAGCGAGATCAAGCCATATGCGGTAGAAGGTGAAAATACGCCAGGAAGCACGTTCAGACCGTTTACTGTTGGTAATATTGTCAGCGTAGGTACAGCAGATGCAACGTTGACGACGTTCCAGCAGATGTATCAGAAAGAATCTTCCGCTCATGGTTCTTATAAGAACGCTACATGGGTAGGCGAGATCCAGAATCAGTATGGCGATATCAATTTCAATGGCATCTCTGATGTCTATGACTACGCGTACACCGCGTTCAGAGTTGATGGCGGAACGACGAAGACCGGAAGCGTATCGGGAAAGATCACGTTGCAGAGCGACAAGGATGTCATCGCGGCTGGTGAAGAGTTCACCATCAGCGTTACCGCGGAGAACGTCAAGAACCTGAACGCGTATGGAACGATCATCAACTATGATCCGGAGAAGGTCGAGTTCGTCTCTGAGCAGTATCTGAACACAGGCGATATGTACACGCAGGGCATGACGGGCAACATCGTCTATGATGATGGCACGGCTTATGTCAACCACAACGCGATCAATATGGGTGATAAGGACCTGCTCAATGGATCGATGGTATTGTCCACGATCACGATGCGGGCAAAAGAGGACATCAAGCTCAACGGTATCAGCGACGTCAATGACGAAGACTTCATCATCGATCTGTCTACCGTGACCATGATGGGACCGGATTACAGCACGATCGAGTATAAGAATGGCGATACGGTACAGCTTATCGACTTTGGTTATGATGATTTCGATATCACGATGACCAATGAGTTCCTGCCGAGCGATGATGGCACGAATGTCAATAAGCTGATCCAGGGTGGATCGGCGGCATCTTATGGCAAGCTGTTTGACGGCGCATATGGCCGTGACTTCGAACTGCTTTGGGATGTCAGCAGCAACCATGATGAAGACGGCGAGCTGCCGGATTATGTAGAACTGCCGCTGACGCTGCATATGACGCTCAATGAGCCGGCATATGTCGATGATGTGACGGTCTATAATGCGAACAAGGCCAATGGTTATCTGACCAGTGCCAAGGCACAGCTGGTCTACACTGACGGCACGACGAGCGATGAGATCGTGATCGACAGCGAACAGGAAGCATACACCTTTACGTTCAACAGCGATAAGACGGTCGAACGCATCGATGTCACCTTCCTGACAGCGGATAGCACATCTGATACCCGGATGAACATGCTCACGCTGGCAGAGATCACCGCGAACGGACGCAAGGTCATGGGAGAAGACACACCGGACAAGAGCGTGCTGGAAGCAGCGATCGCAGAAGCTGAGCAGGTAGATACTTCCCTGTACACGCCGCAGAGCGTGGCAGCGTTCACCGAAGCACTGAACGCGGCAAAGGCCGTAAATGAAGATGCAGAGGCTACTCAGGAAGCGATCGATCAGGCAGTGAACGATCTTGCGGCAGCGAAGGCCGGACTGGTCGAGCGCGCAGACAAGAGTGAGCTGAACAGAGCGATCACGGCCGCCAATGCGGTAGATACGGACAGCTGCACGGATAACAGCGTGGCAGTGCTGAAGGAAGCACTGGCAGCGGCTAATGCCCTGCTCGATGATGAGAACGCATCGCAGGATGCAGTCGACGCAGCAGTCAGTGCACTGGATGAGGCCGTTGCCAACATGGTTGCTAAGGCGAGCGACGCGGCGATGAACGCATTGCAGCTGATGGTGGACAACGCCAACGGCATGAGAGACGACTACAGTGAAGAAGAGTTCGCCGATGTGCTGGCAGCGATCAACGAAGCACAGGCATTGCTGGATGATCGCGGCAACACGACGCCGAGCCAGATGGTCAGCGCGATGCTGAACCTGTCCGAAGCGATCCGTGATCTGGGCGCCGAGGAGAGCGTAGATGCGCTGAGAGCTGACGTACAGGCGACGATCGACTTCATCAACGAACACATCCTGAACGATGTAGAAGGACTGCGTCCGGGCAAGGTACAGGCACTGAGAGATGCCGTAGCGGCAGCGAAGAACGTGCTGGCCGACGAGAACGCGAGCGCAGATGCGCTGAAGGCAGCGAACAAAGCGATGACCAAAGCCGTACATGAACTGTGGGAGATCGTAGCGAAGGATGAGCTCAACGCGATGATCACCGCAGGCGAAGGCTACCTGGAAGGCGAGTACACGCCAGAAAGCATCGCCGTACTGCAGGCAGCGATCGACGCTGGCCGAACTGTGGCAGTGAACGAAGATGCGACCGTGGCAGAGGTAAGCGGAGCGATCAGCGCGATCGCCGACGCGATTGCCGGACTGGAGCGCGTGACACTGGATACTTCCGCGCTTGAACACGAGATCGAGCTCGTGAGCGAGATGCTGAAGAACATCGATGACTATATTCCGAGCACTGTAGAGGGACTGGAAGACAAGCTGAACGAAGCGAAGGAAACGCTGACGAACGCCACGACCCAGGCGGAGATCGATGAAGCGACAGAAGCGCTGAGAGAGGCACGTCTGAATGCCAGAACATACGCGGACAAGGAAGCGCTGCAGGAAGCAGTCAATGCTGCGAACAAGCTGGATCTGAGCCTGTATACGGCAGAAAGCCGTGCAGCGGTAGAAGCAGCCGTGAACAATGCCGAGAGCGTGCTGGCGAATGAGCTGGCGACGCAGGAGGAAGTCGATAAAGCATTGGAAGAGGTCAATGCGGCAGTCGACAGCCTGGTGAAGGCTCCGGCAGGAAGCACGAATGCGGATCAGAGCAATACGGGAACCGTGAACACCGCAGGAGCAATGGGCGCATTGATGCTCATGGCAGCTGCAGGAGCGATGGTGATCGGATACAGAAGAAAGAGAAGCTAGTCTTCTGATGACAGAATAGCCTGCTGTCTGAATAAACCAGCAATTATCGAGTAATTGCGAAGGGACTGGAAAGAGGGCTGGGCTTCCACGCATAGAGCGGGATCTGATATAGATCCTGCTCTTCGTATTATAGAATGGGAATGGAGTGCAGATATGAAGAAAAAAATAATGATATATCTCAGTCTTTGTCTGCTGATCCTGACGGGATGCATGGGTGGTAAGACATATCCTGAGATCAAACTGGATCCAGGAAATGGGGGAGTCAAGTCTATCTCCATGGATGATGCGATTGCCAAGAAAGATAATGGAGAAAACTTTTTGTTGATCGTCACACAAAGCAATTGCCTATATTGCATGGATTTTTTTGCACAGTCAGATGACTATATAAAAGAAAAAGGTATCATGTTGTGGTGCATCATATTAGATGAAGAGGACTACAGCGAGCAGCAAAATTTGAAGTTGCTCCACGAGCATTTCGGTGATTTC
>ERZ824488.3314-NODE-3314-length-12355-cov-2.714634_pt1 | contig 12355 bp, 12 predicted proteins | sample MGYA00519936_ERZ824488 | MGnify/ENA primary metagenome ERZ824488 (study PRJEB31778, sample SAMEA3449153) | human gut metagenome | biome: human gut; feature: human-associated habitat; material: faeces | place: United Kingdom | collected 2010/2012 ... | reverse complement strand
GAACTCTCATAGGCAGGCTATAATCAATCGCACTGAATACTTGCAGAATTCCTAAGGAGGTGACCATGCCACAACCCGCCCGCGCCCTTGCCGGTGCCGCATGCGCGCTCGTGTTGAGCACCACCATGTTCACCCCCGCGGCCTTCGCCGACGACGCCAAAGGCGATGACGCCACAACATCCCGCAACGCCATCTCCGCCGCTGCCGATTCTATACGCGGAGAGCTTGGCCCCGCACTTTCAACATACGACCAGGCGAAAAAGACCCTCGAAGCCCTCGAAGCGACCGATATCGCCACTGCCCGCGTTCAGGGCCTGCAAGATATGATGTATGACGGCACCGAAAAGCGCCCCACAGTCACTCTGCGCATTGACTCGGTCAAAGACGGCAAGAAAACCGAGACATCACTTCGCGAGGGCGTCGATTTCAACGTGCAATTCGATGGCGACCTGGTCAATCCCGGCACCGTGCACGTAACCATCACCGGCGCAGGCGACTATACGGGCACCGTGGAAACGGGTTTCGTGATTCTTCCGGCCGACTTGGCGAACGCAACCATCGACATGATTCCCGACCATGTACGCACAAGCTACCCCATTGAGCCCGACCCTGTCGTGAAACTCGACGGACGCACCCTTGCAAAGGGCGTCGATTACGAGGTGTCTTATTCCGAAAACGTGAACGAAGGCACAGCGACGCTCATGGTGAAGGGCATCGGCAATTGCGCTGGCGACACGCACGCGACATTTCAGATTATCGCGAATCCCAAGGAAGGAAAAATCGGTTATCGGGCCGTGCTCCCTTACGTAGCTGCTGCTGCGCTGGCCTGCTTCGCCGCGTTTGTCGTGCTGGCGGGCGCCCTTATCCATAAACGCCGCAAAACAAAGCGGTTGCAAGCAAAATAAGCTACGAAGGACGCACATCCGCACCGAATTCGCGTCCTTTTGCGCGCCCGCGCCAAACCGCGTCGCAGATACAAAAGCTCCGCGCCAGCATTAAGCCGCGCCCCAACGCCAAACCTGCATTTCGTCATGCGCTCCACCGAGCTGCATCTCGAACTCAAAAAGCCCGGAATGAATCTTCATCCCGGGCTTTTTAAGCCTTATTCAACGAGAAGGCTGCGTTTATTCGAACAAAACCTGATCGTCTTCGTCGTCTTCCACCGCGAATGCGTTCCATGCCCCCGAATCGGCGAAGGCGAGAAAATCATCCGTAGGAATGTCCATGCGCAGGCCCTCTTCGTCGAACGTGCCATTGAAACGCTCTTCGAATTTCGCCCTCACTGGACCGTTCACGGGGCGCGAGAACCATACCCATGACGCCACCGGACCGCCCGCGTCGTTGAAGTCGGCGCCAAAGCCAGCGTCAACCGGTGTGCCGTCTTTACGCTGAATCATATATTCGTCAATCGCGAAGCAGCCATCGAACTGCATGCGCGAAGCAATGCCCTCAATGGAGCTATCGACGGTGTTGCCCTTTTCGAAGAACGTGATTTTCACCGCGCCTTCCGCGGGCTCGACGGCAGCAGCGTCACCCTTGTCCATGAATTGCGCGGCCATCATTTCCGCGAGAGCTTTTTCGGAATCACTCAGCATGCTTCCTCCATTCCAAAACGTCGCCCCATCAGCGACGCATAACGACATGTCCTTAATATAGTCGAAGGTCGCAGCACGTGCACCAAATGCGCCCTTCCAATCGCAAAGCGAGACGAATTCGCCTTTATCCATAGGCTCGCCCTATTTATCACGCGCGAATAGGCCCACAACGACAACTGCGACGAAACAGGGGGAGGCTTTCTTTTCGTCGCTGCGCTTTTCGCGACTTTTCAGCGAGCGAAAGTCGAGCGCACTACAATGGGCTCATTCACGAAAGGACCCATGGGCCTAGAAAATTCATTGCGAAGGAGTTATGCGATGTTTTGCGTTTATTGCGACACAAAACTCCCCGATGAAGCACGATTCTGCTTCATGTGCGGAAAGAAAGTCGAACCCGCCGACAATGCAGAAAATATCGTTGCCGCCAACAGCGGAAGCATCAACGAAGAAGGATTCGGCATCGAAATTCAAGAGGCCCCCACAACCAGCTCCAGCGAGAAAAACCCCGACACACCAGAGCTTGCCATTGAAGACGGCCTCATCGAAGATGCCCACGACGCGTTCGCGACGGCCAACGAAAGCGGCCCAGACGAGACATCGGCGGAAGACCAATCCAGCGAGCAAGCACACGGCATATCGGAATCCGCCGACAAAAACGGTCACGACGAGATTGAAGAAGCTCAGGGCTCAAACCCGGCCGAGCTCGACGCCCCGAACAGCTCGTCGAACGAGACAACCGTGATTCCCCTTGCCACATCGTCCAGCAAGACGACCGTGATTCCCCTTGCCGCACCGTCGGACAAGACGACGATACTCCCCGGATTCGGCGCCGAAAAAGCGGCCCGCGAGCAGGAACAATCTGACGAAATCGCCGCGCTTGCAGCTCTCTATCCCGATGCCAACCCCGCTCAATTCTGCGACCCCACGCCTTTTGAGGCGAAAAGCCCCGACATTACCGAGTTCATCGCCCCCGCACCCATTAATGGCACCAAGCCCGCCTCTGCGGAATCGGTCCATTACACCGAAGGCCAAAAAAAGAAGAGCGCTGGCAAACGCGCCCTTCTTATCGCCTTCGTTGCAATCATCGCAGTGCTTGCAGCGGCCGCCGCATTCGGCATGTCATTCGACGTTTTACCTGATTAACGCTAGAACATCTCACGTTTATTGAATACGTACAGCTGCTCGAATTCCGACTGGCTCTTCGTAAGGTAAATAATGCCCTCGATAACACCAATGAGCCATACCACGCCCGCCGCAATGCCGATCGTGAGCAGGCTGCCCAAAATAGTCACGCCCAACATAATGAAACCCGTGGTGTGATAGCCCAGATAAAACTTATGCACACCAAACACGCCCAAGAAAATCGCAAGCAGGCCTGCGGCAACATGGTCTTTCGTATGCACGAGCGGCTGCTGGTAGGGAACCTGATAGGCACCTTGGCTCGACGCATAATAGCCATTGCTTTGCGAATAGTACGCTGCTTGACCCGGCTGCTGAGCATAAGGTTGCTGAGCGGCATAACCAGGCTGCGCATAGGATTGCTGCGGCTGGCCGGCAGGCTGCTGCGACGCCGCACCTTGCTGCCCATAGGGAGCGCCATTGAAGACAGGAGGCGCCGGCTTGGGAGGCTGCGACGTGGGCATGAAATCGGCAACGGCCGCAGCAACATAGGCAGGGTCGACCGGTTTGCCGTCGTCGTCAACGACCTTCTCAATCGGCGGGGTGTTCGGGAAAGCCTCGAAAGCCTCTGGCGCGGCAGCCGACACGTTGGGGGCGGGGGCGGGAACCGCTTCGACCGCGGAGGCGTTGGTTTCGGCAACGAAAGACCCCGTCATGCCCGAATCGGCAGCGGGCGCCTCGGATGAAATCGCGGTTTCGACGACCTCGGCAACCTCGGCAACCTCAGCCGAAGCAGCCAAAGCAGAAGAATCGCCCTCGGCAGACGCGCCCGCGCTCGTGGCCGCAGAAAGTTCCTCGAGGCGCTTGTTCATTTCTTCGATTTGACGCTTGAGCACCTCAATTTCAGCAGCATGCGCAGCCGCCGAATTCTTCGCCTCTTCAGCCATAACCTCTCTCCTTTTTCAAAACGGCGTATCGCGTATATTCGCGATGCCCGAAATATGTGCTGGGGCCATACTATAACGAAAAAGGGCGACGGCCTTAAGCCGCCGCCCACCTGTTAAACGAGCGTTATGTTTTCGTAAGTTGCATACGCCGCGCGAGCGATGCGCATTCTACTTCTCGGGAACTTTCGTCATAAGAGCGAAACCGACAATGAACAGCACGGCAATGCTGAGCACGCCGATAGAGGAATTGCCGGTAATCTGGGTAAACACGCTCACGAGCAGTGTGCCAAGCACCGTTGCGTACTTGCCGAAAATATCGAAGAAGCCGTAGTACTCGTTGGCATGTTCCTTCGGAATAAGCTTGCCAAACTCGCTGCGCGAAAGGGCCTGGATGCCGCCCTGGAACAAACCGACGCACACAGCAAGCACCCAGAACTCCGTGGCGGAGCGCAGGAAAAACGCCGCGAACAACGTGATGCAGAAATACGCGAAAATCGCGATGAGCAGCATGCGCTTCGTGCCGAATTTGCCCGCCAGGCGGCCATACGCGATAGCCGAGGGGAACGCCACGAACTGCGTAACCAGCAGCGCAAGCACGAGCTGGGTGGAGCCGATGCCCAGATCGGTGCCGTAACTCGTCGACATCGTGATAATGGTATGCACGCCATCGATATAGAAGAAGAACGCGAGCATAAACATGAACACGCGCTTGTCGGCGAAAATGCGCTTCGCCGTGGCCCACAAGCCCACGAGCGCGTCGCGGAACAGGTGCTCGGTGCGCTCCTTGTAATGCGTCTGGTGCACGTTCTTCAGCACGGGCACGCTGAAAACGACCCACCACACAGCGGTAATCACAAAGGAAATGCGAATGGCGTCGAGCTGGCCGAGGCCGAAGTTCTCGCCGAATAGCACGAGCACGAGGCAAATGATGAAGGGCACGCACGAACCAATGTAGCCCCATGCATAGCCTTGCGAAGATACCTCGTCGTAGCGGTCTTCGGAATCGGTCGCGTCAATAAGGAACGCATCGTAGAACACGAGCGACGCGTTAAGCATGATGGTCGCCACCACGTACATCACTAAGAACACCATCGCGTTGCCGGGAATGCCCATGCATGCGAGCAGCACGGCGCCCGTGCCAATGGAGCCCACGAGCAAGCGTTTCTTGTTGCCCTTCAAGTCGGCGATACTGCCCAAAAAAGGCATGAGCAACGCGAGCAAAAGCGACGCCACCGTGGTTGCATAGCCCCAGGCCACCACAACAGAGCTGCCGGGGTCGGCAATCGCCGAGAAGTAAATGGGGATAAGGGTCGACGCCAGCAGCACGAATGCCGAGTTGCCAACGTCGTAGACAATCCAGCTCTTCTCGCGCTTCGTCAATTTTATTGCGGACATGCGTGCTTCCTTTTTTTTCGTGGGAGGGACGCCCAAAATAACAACTTGCGTAAAGTTCTGGGCGCTGCGGAAAAAACGCTCAAACGATTGTATATCATGGGGTCTACACTGGGACGCGCGCATTGGCGGCTTAACGTCAATTCGCCGTAAAAACGCCCCGCGCCATACTTCCGAAAGGGAGGCATCATGCCTGCAATTCTTACCCACGATTTCTTCGGCCAAGACGTCTATGCCGCGCATTCGCACGTCATCGGAAAATCGATCGACGAGAAAGATGCGTTCTTGCTGGGCAACCAAGGCCCCGACCCGCTGTTCTACCTTGTTCTTTCACCGAGCATGAAGCAATTCTTCGGACTGGGCAGCGCCATGCACCACGACACCCCCAGCAAACTCATCGCCGCGCTGAAGGAAAGCCTGCAAGTGCTCGAGGAACACGAATTGCCCGTGGGTCGCGCCTATGCGCTGGGCTTTCTGTGCCACTATTCGCTCGACCGAGCCATGCATCCGCTCGTGTATTGCCAGCAATACGCCATTTGCGACGCAGGCATCGACGGACTCAACCGCAGCCAGGAAAACGAAGTCCATGCTGAAATCGAACGAGAATACGACGAAATGGTGCTGTTCAGCAAACTGGGGCGCACCATTCGCTCCTACCGCCCCTTCGAAGAAGCGCTTCACGCGAGCGAGCATACCCTGCAAACCATTGGGAAAATGTACGCCTTCGTCGCGATGAAGGCGTACCGTACATTCCCGCCCGTCGACCTGTTCGTTTCCGCCGTGCACGATTTCCGCCGAATGCAGCGCTTGTTCTACTCGCCGAACGGAACCATGCAAAGCGCGCTCAACGTCGTTGAAACGCGCGTCCTGAACAGGCAATTCTCGTTCTATAAATCCATGTCGCACCGCGACAATGCCACACGCGTGAGCGACTTCGACAATCGCATGCGCCACCCCTGGGAAAACCCGTATACCCACGAAGTGAGCACGCAAAGCTTCTGGGATATTTTCGACGGCACGAAAGCCATCGCCTTCAGCGCAATCGAAGCCTTCGATAAAGACGATTTCGACGAAACCGCAGCGCGCGCACTCACGGGAAGCCTCAATTTCTCGGGCCAGCCGGTGGAAGAATAAGACGACGGAACAGAAGGGCCGCCCTATCGGGCGGCCTTGTTCGTTATTCAGCAGGCTTGAAGGTATCGCGATCGGGCGCGAAGCTCTGCATGGCCTTGATGGTGCGGTCAAACAGCTCGTCCAGCTCCCAACCGAGCATCTCGGCGCCCGAACGGATCACATCGCGATCCACGCCGGCAGCAAAACGCTTGTCCTTGAACTTCTTCTTCAGCGATTTCACCTCGAAGTCCATCACGCTCTTGCTGGGACGCATAATGACCGCCGCGCCAATGAGGCCCGTAAGCTCCTCGGTCGCGAACAGGATCTTCTCCATCTGCAGCTCCGGCTTGGGCAAGTCGGGATTGAAGTCGCTCGTGTGGCTCTGAATCGCGCGAATGAGCTCGGGCGACCCCCCGGCAGCTTCGATGAGCGGCGTGGCATACAGCGTGTGCATCTCGGGTTCGTCGTCATGCTCTTCCCAGTCGAGATCGTGCAGAAGACCCACGATGCCCCAAAACTCCTCATTCTCGGGATCGAATTCACGTGCGAAATACCGCATGGTCGCCTCAACCGTTTCGCCGTGTTCAATGTGGAACGCGTCTTTGTTGTGCTCCTGCAGCAAATCGAATGCCGCTTCTCGCGTCATGCCAGCATCGAGTTTCGCCATGGTGTTGCCTCCTTATTCCTGCGCGCCGCGCGGGCGGCGCAAAACAAATTCGCCCTTGAGCAAAATGGCACCCGCAGCGTTTCTATCGCTCACCAAAGAGCGACCCCTAACGAAACGATGCAGGTGCCATTTTTGCCCCTCACCCGGGGATGAGGGCAGGCAAATCTTCAATTAAGCCGAATTATAGGCAAAAAGTCCAGGTGGTGCTAGCGCTTGGCACGATAAAGGTTCGCCGTTTGCGCGCCGGACTCGGCATGGCACTCTTCAACTTCGACAAGGCCAAGCTTGCGCAAGCGGAAAATCGCCCTGTCGACGGTTTGCACGCTACAGCCTGCCTGCTTAGCGAGTTCCTTTTTCGAGCAACGCACGCCGTCGGACAGCGTCGTTTCCGCCGAAATGTAACCTAGAATTCTTTTTTGGGCGGAGCTCAAGCGAACTCCTTGGGATTCGGTCTCGCCACGCAACGAAGCCGGCCTCCCTTCATCGTCCAGTATTTCCCCTATGTCGCGCCTCGCCGAAGCACGCGACGACACAGACCTTATTACATGCAAACAGTTTTCCAATAGTATGAGCGGTTCTGAATAAACCCCCCGCATTGAAACAATACTGTTTACATGATAAAAGAACGCCGAAAAGCCACTAACGGCCGACGAACGATTGCAACCCCCTATGCAATAACGAACGCCAGAAACGCCCTTTCAACTGAACGATTATACTAAACAGCTTCCGAATAGTTGTCTATATCATTTCGCCGAAAGACGCAGTTCGACAAAAATTCGACTAAAGCGCAATCCCGAATACTCCAACAATAAATCCGAACACCACGCCGCATGCGACCAAGCCCGCGGCAATAAGGAAATTCTCATGCATGGGACGGTTCGCGCGAAACAAAACAAGCAGGCCAACGCCCGCGCTTACCAACAATCCAGCGAGCATGGCTCCTGTGGAAAGGGCGCCCTCTAAATACAGCTCGGTAAGAACAACTGACGCGGCGCAATTGGGAATAAGGCCCACGATTGCCGAAACCACTACGGAAAGGTTCGAATTCGCGGAAATGAACGAAGCGAGCGCGTCTTCCCCAACGCCGTCGATAACGATCTCAAGCGCGAGGGAAACCAAGAATATGAACAGCGTGACCTGCAACGCATGCACTAAAGAGCTCTTCGCGATAGCACCGAAGCCGTGAGCGTGGCCATGCGAGTGATTGCGGGCATGGACGTGGTCGCGGCTGTGGTCATGCCCGCGATCGTGGCCGTGGGCGTGATCGCGCTCGTGTCGCTCGTCGGAAGCGCACGCAAGCTCGGCTCCACGTTCTTCCTCGTTCGAATGCTCGGCACCCCAATCGTCAATGCGGTTAGCGGCGCTTTCCTCATGCTTTTGGCATGCATCGAAAAGCGCGGACGGCGCATCGCTTTCATCGTCGCAGCCGCAGTGGTCGCGCTCGCACAAATCGCGGATACGCATCGCTTCTACAGCATGGTGGCGAAGCCGCAGCACCACATCAATGGCAAAGCCGGCAATAAGGCCACAAAGGGCCTTAATCGCGAGAACCTCAGCAATAAACCCCGCTGGGGCCTGCGCGGCAATCATGATGGGCAGCATTTCATCGCTCGTAGAAAGAAATACGGCAAAGAGCGTGCCCAGGGTAATAACGCGCGCGGAATACAGCGTCGCGGCAGCGGCGGAAAAGCCGCACTGCGGCACCACGCCCAGAAGCGCGCCTATAACGGGACCTGCGGTGCCAGCGCGACGAACAGCGGCGATGCTTTTCGAGCTCGCGTAGTGTTCGAGCGCTTCCATGGCGAGATAGGTCACGAAAAGGAACGGCACGAGCTTCAAGGTGTCGATGAATGCATGCTCGAAAGCATGCGGGAGTATTTCAGCAAAAGTTTCCATAGCGGAACATTCTAGGGCTGAATGTTAAAAAACGCCTGATAACGTCATCAACTCACACGACGAACATGTGTATTTTTGCTCATATGAGTAGAGATTTGAAGATGGAGGAACAGGGGTGCCACGAAAGCGACCTGCGCTTTATCCCTTCCATCGACGAGGATGACCCTTGCGCGAACGAATGCGCTTCGCCTCTTCATTGCGCTTTTTGGCCTCACGAACTTCGCCGCGCAAACGAAGATAGCTGTCATAGCGCTCCTTGGGAAGCTCGCCCGATTTCACAGCAGCGCGCACCGCACATCCAGGCTCCGCTTCATGTCGGCAATCGCGGAATCGGCACTGTTCGGCGAGCTGCTCCACATCGACGAATGCAGCCTCGATGCCCGCATCGGAATCCCACAAGGCAAGACCGCGCACGCCTGGCATATCGACAACGCTGCCAGCGCCAGGAATCGCGATCATTTCGCGAGAAACCGTCGTGTGGCGCCCCTTGCCATCGCCCTCGCGAACGGCGCCCGTTGCCTGCACATCGCTTCCGACCAGCAGGTTCACCAAGCTCGATTTGCCGACGCCGCTTTTTCCCAGCAGCACGGCGACGCGACCTTCCGGAATCAGGGCACGCACTCCCTCAACGCTTTGGAGGTCTTCGGCAGAAACTACCAAAACAGGCGTGCCGTGGGCGATTTTCTCTACCAAATCGCGCGCCTGAGCAAGCTCGACTTCGGTTTCCGCCAAATCGGCCTTAGTGAGCACGACAGCAACGCTCGCACCGCTCTCATGGGCCAAAACGAGCTCGCGCTCAAGCCGGCGCACATTGATGCCCACCAAAGGCTCAGCCACGATAACCGTATCGAAATTCGCCGCAAGCACCTGCTGCTCCATGCGCTCGGTCGGATCTTTGCGCACGAAAGCGCGTTTGCGGTCATGCACGCGCTCGATGATGCCTTTATCGTGGCCATCGGGCGCGGACACGTCGACGATATCGCCCGTTGTCGCGCGCACGTCGGCGCCCTTCACCAAAGCCGTTGCGTGCTCACAGCGAAGCTCACGCCCGTCGTTCAAGCGAACGAGCGGGTAGCCGCGATCAAGTTTGATCACAGTTCCTTGCATAAGCATTAATTAACGCGACCTTTCCCGCATGCGCCAAAACACGAGCGCCAAAACGATGCCCACAGCCAAAGCAACGACGCCAGGCGCGAAATCTTCGACATTGAAGACGTCTTTATGCTCATAGCCAGCCGAAACCACATTTACCACCTGAGCATGCACGTCACTTTCGCCTTCATGCTGAGAACATGCCAGATTGAACATGCCCCGAACGCGCAGAGTGGTTCCCGTCGTACCGTATATCCCATAGGTGTCGATCTTGCGCAAATCGCTGCGACGCACGAATACGGTAACGGTCGAGCCCGTATCAGAGTCACGCAGCACGATCCACGCATGGTCGGCATCGCCCGTCACAGCAATGGCCTCACCCACCACTTCGCCCGTCACCTGCACGGTTTGTTTGTCGTAGTACGAATCGGCACCAGCCAAATCGGCGATGGACGCATCATAGAGAAACGAGTTGTCGGAGGTTTGCCCGTCATCAATCGAATTATCGGGGTTGTCGACGGGCTTGGGTGCCTCCCCATTGTCGCTTTCGCCCTTTGCGGCATCGGCGTCGGCGGCAGCGGCATCGACGCGCGCCTTGGACACATCCTTTTTGTCGGCCGTAGCAGTTGAATCGGAATTCGACACCGATCCAGCCGAGCTGCCATCGCCATCGACGGCAAACGCAACGCCTGCGGGCACCAGGGCCACAGCGACAGCAAGAACCGCAGCCAAAGCAGTTCGCGATAGCTTGTTTGCGCTAACGTGCACGGATTCTCCTCCTCGGGCGAATGGATGCGATAATGGAAACCAGCAGTGCGATGAGCGTTACGTATTCAAGACGGCCGGCCCACATATCGACGATGTAGAGCACCTTCAACGGGTCGGGCATGCCAGGCTGAGTGATGCCGCACGACATGCCGATGTTCGACACCATAGATACCGATTCGAACATAGAAGGCGCGGCGGCATAGCCGAACGTGACCGTAACGATGGTCGTGATGAGAAATGCCACCCCATACAGCAGCAACACCACGAGGTTTGCGCGAACCAAATCGTGGGAAAGGGGACGGCGGCCAACGTGGTAGTACATAACCACCTGTCGCGCCGAAGCTGGGGCGAGCAAATCTTTGATATAGGCGACCAATTCCTTGACTAGAACACCGATGCGCAGCACCTTAATACCACCCGTGGTCGATCCGGCCGAGCCGCCAACCGCCATGCAGAAGATGATGATGAGCAGAGCGCCGCTCGAAATCACCGTGGTCATTTGGTTCACGCTAATGGTTTGGAAGCCCGTCGAAGAGAATGCCGCCACAACGGTGAATGCGGCCCGTCGCAAAAGCGTCGGCAGGTCGTCGTAGATTTTCGCCGCGCACAGCGTCGCCACGAACGCAACCAGAATCACGCTCAGCCACACGACAAGCGTGCGAATCTCAATATCGCGGAAGAAATGCTCGATATGTCCCTTCCATACCTCGCTATGCAGAGTGAAGTTGATGGAGCCCAAAAGAATAAGCACCATAATGACGATCTCGAGCGGCGCGCAATGGTAATAGATAATGCCCGTCGACATCGAAGTCATGCCGCCCGTATTGAACGAAGCAACAGCGAGCCAAAGCCCGTTGAAGAACGCGCGCACGGGCGCCATGCCGATGAAGAAGCACGCCGCCGTGGTCAGAATCGTGCCAATGATGATGGTCGCCATCGAGAATCGCACGATGAAGCGAGCCGTTTGCATAATGTTAGGAATAACGTGCTCGCTGCGGCCCTCAGAGGAATACAAAGACGAATCGACCGCACGCCCGAACAAGCCCAGCGACAAAGCGATAACGACAACGCCTTGACCGCCGATGCATTGCATGGTGAAACGCCACGTATTATCGGCGATCGACATATGGTCGATATCTTGCACCAACGAACAGCCCGTCGTGGTCCACGCGCTCATTCCCTCGAACACCGCATCGAGCATGCTGCCATAATGGCCCGACATATATAAAGGTATGCATCCCAAAAGAGCCAACGCAAGCCATGCAAAGCCCGTAACGGCCAAAGCCTGCTTCGGCGTGAGTTTGCCAGGACTGGGGAGAATAAGGCGCAAAAGCGAACCGACGATGAGCGCGACGCCTATGCCGAATAGATAATGCGACGCCGGCTGCCACTCGCCAAGCACAACGGCCACAACAAACGGGACGCATTCAGCAGCAGCAAGAAACATCATGAGCACGCCCAAATAGTGCGCGATCACGCGGAAGTCATAGGATGAGAATTTCTGCCACATAGCGCGCTAACCCATCAACAGCTTCGTGATAACGACAAGCACACCAAGCCACACGACAAAAGCCACCGTGCACAGCACAACGACGAAGACCCCCTGCATGGGAGTTTTCAGGCTGTTCAAGGTTTCTTTGTAGGCTCGCAAATCCATAATTGCATGATTATACGCCAGCTGGCACAAAACCGCGCATGGGGCGGTTTTCTTGACGGAATTCCACCTCATCGGTTCGAGCCCCGCTCCGTGCTCGAAAACGAAAACA